>ERZ1027181.971-NODE-971-length-13913-cov-5.197142_pt1 | contig 13913 bp, 12 predicted proteins | sample MGYA00519247_ERZ1027181 | MGnify/ENA primary metagenome ERZ1027181 (study PRJEB26926, sample SAMN06164415) | human gut metagenome | biome: ENVO:00009003; feature: ENVO:2100002; material: ENVO:00002003 | host: Homo sapiens | place: USA | collected 2012 ...
ATCGTCGGCAGCGTCAGATGTGTATAAGAGACAGAGGTCCTTCCACCTTTCCACTTAATTCTATGATTTTTTCAAGTGCCAGATCCACGGAAGCTTTCGTTATGGATTTCGTCTTTCTTGACACAAACATTTCATTTCCACGGATTTGATATGTATACTCCAGTCCCTTCACGGTACGAAAGGTCTGACTCTGTAGCAGGACTAATTCGTTCCATAAATAATCCTGCGCTTTTTCTCGTTCTGTCTCCTGAAAAATCCGCTCTCTAAGCTCCATAACATTTACCGGACCATAATTGTCAGCACAAGGTTCGTTACCCATAGAATTATAGAAAGTACAATTGCAACTATACAGAAGTTGCGCCCGGCTTTTGCCCGTCCTTTTAATGCGGACTGCATGCCTATACGTGCTCTACTGTAGCCAAGTATTGCAAGGATAATAGAAATCAATGGTGATAAAAAGCTGATACCAAATGCCAGAATTCCGAACACAAGTGCCATCGTTGCTGCACTGGAATTATCCACGGTCTTCACCGGAACCGGATGTGGTTTTGGCTGTCCATTTGCACCATTCATGCCCTGCTGTCCTGTCATCTCATTCATACCGGCCTCAGGAATTGCCTGTTCCAATACATGAAAAAGCTGTGCCAGTCCTTCTCTGTACGGCTTTTTCTGCAAAGCTCCTACGAATCCATCCAGACCCATTTCTTTTCCAAATGTGCTTTTCATCCATGCTTCCAGATGAAGTGTTCCATTTTCATAGGACCATTTCAGATACTTGTATCCTTCAATCAGCGCATCTCCTGTCCGGTAAGCCGGCTCACCTTTCCACTCTGATACAACGAACTGATTTTTCTGTAAATAGTCGTTCATAATAAATGTTACAAAATCTTCTGGTTTGTTCAGCACCAGGTCTTTCACATATCTTGCCATTTTCTACGCATGTCCTTTCTACCGGATTGCGTCCTTCATCTCTTTCACGAACGTGGAAATGTGTGGGACACAATCTGCTCCATATTTTTCACAGAGCTTCACAATTGTTGAACCTACAATAACTCCATCTGACTAGGCTGCCATTTTCTTCGCCTGCTTAGGTTCCGAGATTCCGAATCCTTCTGCTTCTTTTGCGATCATGGCAATTCTCTCGTGGGAAGTCGGTGCGATCAAGGAGATGAGATCCAGTCCATGCTCTTTAAATGGTATGGCAAATTCTTCTTTCTCTTCAAATGGTACGTCCGGCAAAATAAGTCCGTCCATCCCGATTTCTGCTGCCACCTTCGCAAAGCGCTCTGTACCATAAGAGTATACCACATTTGCATAGGTCATGAAAACCATTGGTATAGAAGTTTTCTGACGAATACGCCTTACCAGGTCAAATATTTTGTCGGTTGTCACGCCGCCTGAGAGCGCCCGTACATTTGCCGCCTGAATGACCGGGCCTTCTGCTGTCGGATCTGAAAATGGAATTCCAAGTTCAATGAGGTCTGCGCCTGCCTCTTCCATAGCGTACACAATTCGTTCTGTCACCGCCAGCGACGGATTACCACAAGTGATGAATGGAATAAATGCTTTCCCTTTTCCAAATGCTTTTTTTATGTTTTTATTCATGGATATTCTCCCCTCTGTAACGTGCGATTGCTACACAGTCCTTGTCTCCGCGTCCGGATAATGTAATGACTACAATCTCATCTTTGTCCATCTGTGGTACGATTTTCTTTGCATATGCTACTGCGTGAGCGCTCTCGATGTCGTCACTGGAAAAATAGAACATGTACGGAGAAGGATTGTGCGTCCGAAGCGCCCGGTATGTATCACAAAGACTTCCCTCAGCCTTCGCCCGCATCGGATTTGACAGAACTATCTGGAAAATGTCTCCCTCCCGAATATAATGCTTCGCTTTCTCTATCATTTCCTCGTATTTTTCTTCAGAGAATTGAGGCTTGATTTCGGTTTTTAACTGGATCGGTGGAAATTCCATTTTCTCACCTGTTTTCAGAATCTTCTCTATCTCATTCAACTTCGCCTCCGCTTTTTCATAAGATTGCTCCAAATCCGCCGAGCGAACTCCAGTAAATGTTGGAATCCCCGGAAGTTCCGGTGTTCGGTTCTCATCAATAATCTCACGAAGCACCTGACCCGGGTGATCAACTGTCCGAAGTTCTTCCTCTGACCAGCCTCCCAGACTGGTCTTTCTGATCCGCATCTTCCCGTCGGTACAAGTGATCTCCATGGATGGATCGTATCCAAGAAATGAATATCGTCCCCACTACTCGGTCTGGCCCGCACTCTCAAGTAAATAGCCGTGCCTGCTTTCTTTTCTTAAAATGCGCATGACCTCAACCGGCGTATATCTGTCGGAATACATTTCCCGGCAGACCGGAAAACGCCCTTGACAGAAATGCGGATGCACTCAGATGTCAATCTAACTTTATACTCTTCTGACAAACACTTCCTACATGGCATTATCCAAACAGGTTCTAGGGTCTAAGGTCATACCTTACTCTCAGCTTTGTCTCACAAGCTCCCCTGGTTGTATTGAACTGTTATCAGTATAAACCACCTTTTTGAAAATACAAGAGAAACCGCAGATCCGGCTCTTAAGCGGGCCTGACCTGCGGTCTCCTATTTATCGTCTTTGACAGACATTTCTATTATATCTTTTATGATCTTTGATTAGCTTCTGCGTCTTCTTCTGAAGATCAGAGTAATGAATGCTGCAACCATTGCAGCCTCGATCATGAACAGATAGAACATAACGTGTGAATTGTCACCTGTCTTCGGCTGATTCTTCTTTGTATTGTCAGCTTTCTTGGCAGTGTTTGTATTCTTGTTGTTCTTGTTGTCACCCTTTACAGTCGTCTTATCGCCTGATGGGTTCTGATCAGAAGGTTTCTTATTATCATCGATAACAGTTCCTTTCTTCACGATCTCGAACTTATCTGTTCCGTCCGGTGTCTCAGCTAATGCATAGTTTGAATTTAATCCTTCTACATTTGCGTAAATGTCATATAATCCAACTGTCTCACCAGCTTCACGGGTTAATGTAACTCCAAGCTCGTCACCTTCTACAACAGCACTTGCTGCAGCTGTATCTTCAACTGCCTGTGTAACAGCTTCTCCAGTTGCTCTTGATACTGTGTATGTCAGTTCCGGATCAGCGTCACCTTCTACCTTCTTCTTAGAATCGATAGAGATGTTGATCTTTCTTGGGTTAACTGTAAGGCTTCCGCCTTCATATGTTACCTCGAAGTTTGCATTGTCTAATCCACTAACATTAATTGCATATGGAGTAGTGCTTGCTGCCAGGTGTTTTCCTTCGTCCTGTCCTTCAATGCTGAAGTCTAATGACGGGAAGTCTGCTCCACTTACAATTGCTGGATCTGCCAGTTCATCGTTCCTGTCGTAGATGTAATAATCAACATCCGGTACATCATCACCATATTCGATGGCCATGTTCATTGTCTTGATTTTGATTGGTCTTGCAAGAATATAAAATGTTGTATCTTCACAAGTAATATCATAATTCTTGTTTGCATTTTCAACCTGGGCTTTGATTGTGTAATGTCCTGGTGTTACATCTTCTGGTGTTTTAACAACAGAAACTGTTCCAAGACTTGCAATCTCTTCTTCAGATAATACATTACCATTTTCATCTGTTACTGTGTAAGTGAATTCTGGTAACTGATCACGATAGTAAATTGGATTCTGAGAAGCATTTGGTGTAACTGTAACTACTTTTTGTTTTATAAATAATCTTGTGTATTTAGCATCTACACATGCATACTTAGAATCACCTTTGTAAGAAGCCATTACCTGATACATTCCTGCATCTGTCGGCTTTTCTGCACTCTTATATCCTGATGAACTCATATAAATGATATCTGCTTCTGCGATTCTTTCGTCTCCATGGTATACACCTGCTGTTATGCCGTGTGGCTGTCCATCATACGGAACTTCAAGATCTATACTATCAAATCTAATCTCTGTCTCAGCTTTTTTTACTGTATAGCATCTGACGATTGGTGCCGCTACATAATTGCCACCAACTGTGTAGATTTTTTCTACATAGTTACCTGGCTCTCTGAGTGCATCTTTCGGCTCATTGCCTTTACTACTTACCCATTTTCCGTCAGCTGTTACACCCACATATTTTGTCTTAATATTCGCACTGACAGTTTGCCCGTTCTGTGTTGCTTTTCCACTAAAGTCAAATTCCTGTGCTTCCTCATACGTTAAAGTACAATTCTTTGGAAGTGGACTATTGAACTCCAGTTTTACATCTTTTGACTGAGGTGCAATTGTCAGGTATCCAACACCTACTGCTGTGTTGTAGTTCTGGCTTGTAGATGCTCCTGCTGCAAGGTATACACCTGATTCTGTTGGTCGTTTGAAAGAAATAGACCAGTCAGCTGCTGCCGGATAAATCTTCAGAATCTGATTAACAACTTTCTGTACAGCGGAAATAATACCTGCATTATCTCCTAAATCAGGAAGCTTGTTGATAACGGTCATAAGATTTCCAACATTCACTTTTCCATCTGGTACTAATGTTAAAATTGCCTGTTCCAATGGTACTTCTATTGTTGTACCAATTACAGGAACTTTCTGTTTGATAACAATATTAGAAACATCAAATCCAACAAATGATTTTCCATTTCCATCGATTCCAACAATCATTCCAAGTGGTGCTGCATCTGATGGATCACTTGCGAATATCTGAGAGAAGCTTTCGCCATATTTAATATTCTGGCTGTTTACCCATACCTTTGCATCACCTTTTTTGATTGTGATGGTTGTTGTCGCAGAACTTGACAGATAATCGTCATTTCCGTTATAGGTAACTGTGATTTCCTGTTCTCCTGCTTTCCATTCATCTGTAGATGGAGTATAAGTAAAGTCATCTGCTGTTGTCTCAATCTTATTACCTGCTTTATCTGTTACAGTTGCATTCTGAGCAATCAGAACTTTGATTACTGCATCCATCATCTCAGCTGACTGATACTTCATCATAATTCCATCGTTGATAGAAAGTGTAGTTTCCTTACGAAGGTCTTTTAATGTGATTGTAGCAGTCTTCTGCATGGATGGATACTTGTCTGTTCCGTTGTATGTAATGCGGATTTTTTCAGTACTTTTTCCAAATTCATGTAAAGTAAATTCCAATAATCCTGGCTGATAACCGATTGCCTTCCAGTTATTTAATCCTGTCAACGATGCATCGTACTCAATTGTTACATCATTCAATGTAATCTCCGGTACATTGTCTTTTCCAACAACTGCAGCAAAGATATTCTGCGCAATCTTATCTGTTGACATTCCATTGTGATATGATACCTCGGCAGCTTTCACATCTAACTTACACTGAACTGTCTGAGCAGTAATATTAAATGTCGCATCATTCTCATCACCAGAATTTAAAGTAACTGTTGCTGTCTGGTTAGAATAAGTAACATCCTCTACAGGATTATTGTTTACAAATATATTTTCTACCGCATACCCGTTATCCGGTGTTACGTTAACTGTATAAGTAGAATTCAGTGCAACTTTCTTGCTAGCTATATTCTGACCATCAATTGTAATTTTTCCGTTCTCTGGATTGGTTACATTAACAAATGCACCAGCTGTTGATTCGTATACAACATTGATTGTTGCATCTGTAACCGGCAGTGTATAAAAGCCGTCTGCATTTGGAGTCATTGGTGTTTCACCATTTTTTACAGTTACATTATAGCCATCTACGTCATTGACTGTAAATGTTTTGCTCTCTGTGTCGTAGGATTTTACAGTGTCTGTAACAGCGGTACCATCAATATTGACACCTGCGCCTTCCGGTCCTGAAACATTGAAAGTTACATTGCTGTAATTCTTGACTGTGAATGTTCCAGCTGTTTCCCATACATAATACGGTCTAAGAAATGTTCCTTTATTTACATACTTTTTAACTGTCACTGTTCCTGATACAAAAGAATAATCCTCAAATGAATTAAATGCTGATATTTCTGTCCACTCACTACTGTTATCTGCTTAATACTGATACTTTGCAGCAGTACCAAACCAAGCATTAAAATCAGCTACCAACACAGCACCTTTGATTGTCTCACCTTTGTGAATCTCCAATACATTTCCTGCCTTAACCGCTTTCGCATCCTGCGCACTCTGCGCATCAGCTGCTGCCGGCTGGGAAGCTGTGTTGTTCTGTGTTGTGCCTGACTGTGCTGTGTTGTTCTGTGTTGTGCCTGACTGTGCTGTGTTGTTCTTGGATGTGTTATCCTGTGAACTGTTTGTCTGACTATTGCTGTCTGATTCAGTCGATGTGCTTTCATTCGTTCCGGCAGTCGTCTGGTTTCCAGTATTTTCCTGCTGTCCGGCACTGCTTGAATCTTCTGATCCGGCAGTTCCTGAAGTCTGGTCTTCTGACTGTACTTCCTGAGCGGTGTCATTTCCGGCAGCGTATGCGGTTGCCGGCATTCCTGAAAGCACCATAGAACAGGCAATTACCGATGCCAGCAACTGCTTGTACTTTCTCTTCTTCATCGCTTTTCTCCTCCTATTAATTTTTCATTCCAAAAATATTTTCCCCCGTGGGCATAGACTCCCACAGTTAATTTTATATTAACTTCTTTTTCTCATTAAGTCAATTCAAGCAGACCCATTATTTTCCTTTTTCTTGTTTTTTATGCATACTTTTTCTCTCTGCTATTTTTTTATAGACATATGCTGACATTCTGATGACCGTTGCAGCATCCGGCAGCTTCTTCCGGACGCATGGCAGCACAAGACAAAAGCTATTGCATTCAATATCTGCAATAGCTTTTGTCATTATTTTCTATTCTGCTTTATCATTATCCGGTTCTATCGTCTTACTTTGTGAATTCTACGACGACTTCCCGTCCGTCTGCCACATTTTCGAACATCCCCTTGATTACTTTCTTTGCATTCTCATCTGCATTTTCAAGGAATCCATATTCGTCTGATTCTGCTTTTTTCTTTGCCTTCTTTTCTGCTTCCCCGACTAATTCCATGACTACCTCTTTATCTACACTCATAATTGCGAAGTTCGTGTCATAGATCTTCAGGTCACTGGACTTAATCTTGATTGAATCTTCATCGATCGTGCAGTGCGGGATGGTTCCCTTTGTGCTCCTGAATACATCTGAGATGATCATCTTCTGTGTGGTCAGCTCTGCAGCATCTTCCAGTGTAGTCTCGAGCGGGATGCTCTCTTCCTTCGGACTGGTGATATACTTGTATAGTGTCACGATTCCGACTATGATCAGAATCGGGAATGCCAGATAGATTAACCCGGCGAATACCATACCGATCAGGATCACCGGGAAGAATACCACTGTCAGTAATAACTTCGACACTCCCCAGGCTGCCCTTAAGCCGAATACCAGAAGCTTTCCAAATATTCCTAACATACAGATCAAAAATAATAATGTAAACATAAACTGTCTCTCCTGTTCTTACTATGCGAATACATCTTCTGTTTGTTACGGATGTATTTTCTGAATTCACTATAATCATTTCCAGACTATAAATATACACTGAAATTATGGAAATAGTATTAGGTATTCCTCTTTTTTCGAGAAATTTAAGAAATGCGTATATCAAAAAGACGGAAAAGCCTGACCTTTTGCTTCTCCGTCTTTTGTATCATATTACTCCTTACGCACACAGACTTCTGGCTCTTGCAAGCAGCTGCCGGGTATCTTTCTTAAGCAGGCAGCTCATGTACTCTCCGATCTCTTTCTCGTAACGTTATTCTCCCTTATTACTGTTTTCTCTTAATCTGTTGTAAAACTATATTCCCTCTTCGTCTTTACTGAAGCTAATACTCAACTTTCTTATTCAGTTCTAAAATGTTCTTGCTTTCGGCCGGTACCGCATATCAGATACTGTATACACTGTCACGAATGCCTCCGGATCTTTTTTACTGACATAATTCATCAGTTTCTGATATTCGTTCTTATCTACGATTGTAATAATCTCTCTGTATTTCTGCATATTGTAAGCACCCATTGCCTCATTGATATGATACCACCCGCGGTGCCACCTTGATTCACAGTTTGACCTGTGCGCGCATGATTGCTTTAATCTCCGCTTCAACGGTTTAGTTGATTAAATTATTTTTCTATAAATCAGCACAACATTTTTTATTGTCAACATATTCTGAAATCTCTTTTGTATTTTTCTAAATACACTTTGTAAAATACTATCTTTTTTTTCTTCGATGGCGTTATAATAATCCTGACGAATTTGAGCTTTGTACGAGGCAGCTTTTGTTCTTACAAAAATTGCGGATGTACTTTTTAATTTTAATGACAAATTCAAAATACAGGAGGTATTAATCAATATGACTATTACAGAAGATATCAAATATGTTGGCGTGAACGACCATGACATTGATCTTTTTGAAGGACAGTATCAGGTAGAGAATGGTATGGCATACAATTCTTATGTGATCACGGATGATAAAATTGCCATTTTTGATACCGTTGATGCACATTTTTCAGAAGAATGGCTTGCAAATATAAAAAATGTGCTCGGTGATGCAAAACCAGACTATCTGATCATTCAACATATGGAACCTGATCACTCCGCAAGTATTGGCATATTTATGGAGAATTATCCAGATACCACAATTGTGGCAAGCGCGAAAGCATTTACCATCATGAAGCAATTCTTTGGATGTGATTATGCCGAGCACCAACTTGTAGTCAAAGAAAAAGACACACTGGAACTTGGAAAACATACACTTACATTTGTTGCAGCACCTATGGTTCACTGGCCAGAAGTCATTATGACTTACGATTCCTATGCAAAAGTATTCTTCAGCGCAGATGCATTTGGAAAATTCGGTGCATTGGATGTTGAGGAAGACTGGGCTTGCGAAGCAAGACGCTATTATTTCGGAATTGTTGGAAAATACGGCGCTCAGGTACAGGCACTTCTTAAGAAGGCTGCCGGTCTTGATATCCAGACCATCTGCCCACTCCACGGACCAGTACTGAACGAAAATCTGGACTTCTATCTGAACCTGTATCAGACATGGTCTGCTTATGAGCCGGAAGATAAAGGCGTGCTCATTGCCTATACTTCCGTCTATGGAAATACAAAGAAAGCTGCTGAATTACTGGCTCAGATGTTAGTAGACAAAGGCTGTGAGAAAGTTGCAATCACAGATCTTGCAAGAGATGACATTGCCGAGGCTGTGGAAGATGCATTCCGCTATGACCGCCTCGTACTGGCAACAACAACCTACAATGGGGATGTCTTCCCATTTATGCGAGAGTTCATTGAATCACTGACCGAACGCAATTACCAGAAACGTACCATCGGACTGATTGAAAATGGTTCCTGGGCTGCAACCGCTGCCAAAGTGATGCGTCAGTTATTCGAAAAGAGCAAAGAAATCACATTTACAGAAACTACTGTAAAGATTATGTCAGCGCTCAACGAAGAAAGCACAACACAGCTTGAAAACCTGGCAGAAGAATTATGTAAATAAATAAAACTCCTTTAAAAATGTTGAATGACAGTTTCAGTTGTCGTTCAACATTTTTTGTATCCTAAGAGATAAGAATGGATATACAATCATCAACGGTACAGGAAATTATTATATAGAAGCGCAGACCCGAGAGCAGACTCTAACCGACATAATCGTGGATTATTTAGGAAAACAGCATGTCTACCAAACAATTCACATGTTTTTTCCTTTAGTGTATCTTCCATAATATATTGTTTTAACATATTTTAATATATTTTTTGAATGTTTTATTGTTATTGTAGATGTGTGCGACTTTTTATAGTCTTGGGTATATGCGTGGAAAGCATAACTCCAAGACAGAAGAATAACCGCCCATCGTCCTGCAAACATGAGCGGTTATTCATAACCCATTAATATCAGGCGAACCGTCAGCGGTAGCACCTTTCTTATTCTTTTGATATATCTATATTAACATTAAATATAATATATGTCAATTCAAGAATTCCTTTACATTCTCACAGTGGCCTATTCTTTATCCCCAAGAACGCAATTAGGGACATAGTCAATCAACGCTTGACTACATCCCTTGATGTTAAAATGTCAATTCCATCCTCGTTCCTTTTCCTAATTCACTGTCTACATGAATCTTTGCATTGTGCAATATTGCGCCATGTTTTACGATGGATAGTCCCAGTCCAGTTCCGCCAATTTCTTTTGAGTGGCTCTTATCTACGCGATAAAACCGCTCGAAGATCCGTTCTTGTTGATTTTTAGGAATTCCGATTCCTGTATCTGTCACGATAATCTTCTTTCCATTCAGTGTGTTTCCGACCCAGATGCGGATTTCTCCACCTTCTTTGTTATATTTGATGGCATTTTCGCAAATATTGTAGACCATCTCATCTAGAATCTGCCGGACTCCATTGTAAATAACGGATTCTCCGGTCAACTCCATGTGGACTTTCTTCGCCGAAGCCTGTGGTGACAGACGGCTTATAATTTCTCTCGTTAGTTCATAAAGATCTACATCTTGTCTCTCTAGTTCGACTTTTCCTTCGTCCAGATGCGATAACTTGATAATATCTTCTACCAATGTAATCAATCGCCTTGCCTCGTTATAAATTTTCTCTGAGAAGCGTGGCATATCCTCGGGTTTCACAATTCCACTCTTCATGATCTCGGCATAACCTGAAATTGAAGTAAGTGGTGTTTTCAGTTCATGAGATACATTTGCTGAAAATTCTTTTCGCATATTGGCAATGGCTTCTTTTTCTTTGTTCTGCTTATCAATGCTCTCAAGAAGCGGTGTCAGCTCTTCATAGACTTCGTTTTCCAGAGGTTCCTCCAGATCCAGTTCATTAATTGGTCGAATCAGCTTTGCCACCTGCTGTCTGGAAAGCAGATATGCAAATGCAAGAGCCACAACTGCTATCAATCCCATAATCGGCAGGATTGAAATTGCTGTGTGAAGTGCTGTGTTCATAGTCTTGGATACACGAAGTACATTTCCATCCGGAAGAAGCTTTGCATAATAGAACATTTCCTTGCTCATCGTCATGGATCTTCTGACTTCCTGACCAGTACCATTCTTATGGGCAGCCTTGATTTCCGGACGATTCTTGTGGTTCTGTAAAGTCACCGCGTCTTCCGTAGAATCGTACAGAACATCGCCTGCCGGATCAATCAAGGTAATTCTTGTATTCTTTTCTACCTCGTCCATCTGCTTTAAGTAATCTGTCCCGGATATCTCGATTGCCTTTACAATATAATCCGCTTCCTGACGCGTCTCCCGCTCCATTAAACCTACATTCTGTCTGTAGATAACCAGTGTGGTCAGCGCATATGCCGCCAGAAGCGTCACTGTGATGACCATAATCATACTATGTTGAATTTTGCTTCTAAGTTTCATATGCGTACCTTTCCAAGCGGGCTTGCGCCTCGCTTTGGGGACGGGTGAGCCTCTTGAGCGGGCTTGCGCCTCGCTTTGGGGACGGGGCATACTCGCCTTGGCTCCGTTGCTCCCGTCCCCTTCCCGTCTCCTGTGTTCTACTACTTTATCTTATTCTGACATGCGGTATCCGACGCCACGGACTGTTTCGATCTTCTCTCCGCTTTTGCCAAGTTTTTGTCTAAGTGTTCTTACATGTACATCGACAGTTCTCGTCTCACCGTCGAAATCGTATCCCCAGATGTCTTCCAGCAGACAGTCTCGTGTCATGACAATGTTCGGGTTCTTCATAAGGCGCTTCAAAAGTTCATACTCTTTGAGCGTCAATGTCACAACTTCTCCATCTGCAGTTACTTCATGTTTTTTCGTATTCATCTCAATGTCACCAAGAACAATGACGTCCTGTGGATCCTGTGTATCTTTCTGTGTTCTTCGAAGGACTGCTTTAATCCTGGATACAAGCTCCATCATTCCAAATGGTTTGGTCACGTAATCGTCTGCCCCGGCATCCAGTGCTTTTACTTTATCGTATTCTGCACCTTTTGCTGTCAACATAATGACCGGAATATCACGGTTCTTCGGTGACGCTTTTAATTTGCTTAAAAGCTCCAGCCCATCCATTCCCGGAAGCATAATATCTAATAAGATCAATTCCGGTGTCTCCAGTGCCAGCGCTTCTAAAAATTCCTTTCCATCCTCAAAACCACGCGCTTTAAAGCCCGTGGTCTCAAGTGTATATATGACTAATTCTCGAATGTTACTATCGTCTTCTACACAAAATATCATACTTTGCTCTCCTTGTGGATTCCTGTAATTGAAAATTCTACCCACTCTGCAATATTGGTCGCATGATCTGCAATTCTCTCCAGGTATTTTGCGACCATGATCAGATCAATGGCTTCCTTTCCACCTTCTCCGCTATTCTTGGAAATGTAATCGATCAGCTGTTTTTTATTTTCCTCGAACATCTCATCTACAACATCATCGTATTCAATAACAGCACGTGACAACTCCAGGTCTTTTTCCACATAAGCATTCACACTGTCCCGAACCATCTTTGCTGCTGCTTCAGACATCTTCACAATAACCGGAATATCTGCTGCCTCAGCCTTCTTTTCAGAAATAATAATCTCCGCAATATCAGATGCCTGATCTCCGATTCGTTCCATGTCTGTGATCATCTTAAGTGCCGCTGAAATCTGGCGAAGATCTCTTGCTACCGGCTGCTGCTGTAACAGAAGCTTTAGACAAAGACGTTCGATGTCTTTTTCTAACTGGTCAATCTCTTCATCTGCCTCCTGGACAGATTTCGCCTCATCAATCTTACCATCTTCCAAAGCCTTCGTTGCTCTGGTAATTGCAATCTCACACATCTCTCCCATATGGGTCAGCTGGCTGTTGAGACGTTCCAGCTGCATATCAAACTTATTACGCATATCTTAACCGAACCTCCCTGTAATATAGTCTTCTGTACGCTTGTCAGAAGGAATAGAGAATAATTTTTCTGTATCGTTATACTCGATCACTTCGCCCAACAGGAAGAATGCAGTATTGTCAGATACACGGACAGCCTGCTGCATATTGTGAGTTACCATGACAATAGTATAATCTTTTTTCAGTTCCATCGCAAGGTCTTCAATCTTCGATGTTGAAATCGGATCCAGTGCAGAAGTTGGTTCGTCCATGAGAAGAACTTCTGGCTGCACCGCAAGGGCTCTCGCAATACAAAGTCTCTGCTGTTGTCCACCTGACATCCCAAGAGCACTTGTCTTCAGCCGGTCCTTACACTCATCCCAGATTGCTGCATCCCGCAATGATTTTTCTACGATATCATCTAGTTTTGCCTTGGAATGAATTCCGTGAGTTCTCGGTCCGTATGCGATATTATCATAAATACTCATTGGAAATGGATTCGGTTTCTGGAATACCATTCCAACTCGTTTTCTTAATAAATTGACATCCATGTCACCATAAATATCTTCTCCGTCAAGTTCTACTTTTCCGGTAATCTTACATCCCTCAACAAGGTCATTCATTCGGTTCAGAGACTTCAGAAGAGTTGATTTTCCACATCCACTCGGTCCGATAAAAGCGGTTATTTCTTTTTCCGGAATATGCATATTGATATCATGTAATGCATGAAAATTTCCGTAATAGAGATTCATATCTTCAATAGAAAGTTTAATATTATCACTCATGTTTCGTTATCCTTTCGCGATACGTTTTGCCACCATACCGGACAAACCGTTAATCAGTAATACAAATAACAGGATCACAACCGCAGTTGCAGATGCCTGATTCATGTGAAGGCCTTCACTGGAAAGTACATACATATGAAGTGCCAGTGTACGTCCGGAACCCATCAGATTCGGTACCTGTGCAACCGTTCCTGAAGTGTAAAGAAGAGCTGCTGTTTCACCGATAATACGTCCGATTGCAAGGATGATTCCTGCAAGGATTCCAGGTACTGCAGACGGC
>ERZ1027181.978-NODE-978-length-13841-cov-4.471565_pt1 | contig 13841 bp, 18 predicted proteins | sample MGYA00519247_ERZ1027181 | MGnify/ENA primary metagenome ERZ1027181 (study PRJEB26926, sample SAMN06164415) | human gut metagenome | biome: ENVO:00009003; feature: ENVO:2100002; material: ENVO:00002003 | host: Homo sapiens | place: USA | collected 2012 ...
AAGAGACAGTACCAGATCTACACTCGAAAAGATGAAGGTAGACGAACTGAGAAAGAAAGCAGAAGAAATGGGAGTTGATTCCATGGGCAAAAAAGAAGAATTGATCAAACGTATTCTTGGCGAGGAGGAAAATGTAGATGAAGAATCCTAAGATTAATTATGAGGAATATGAACTTACAAATGGGGAGTGTGTGGCAATGTCCACCGCTCCTATTCTTATGTTGACATTAAGAAAAAGCGATAAAAAATCGTATGAGACATTAAGTAAGGTTTTAGTAAAAGGTGTAAATGATAAAGACGCACTTGAAGTAGCGGAATTTTTGTATGCTGCCTACAAAAATGCAAATCAGGACGAAGATTGCATGTCGTTTACAGAGTTTTTTGAAAATATGGACCAGGACTGGAGAAAGAACATGGAAGTGATTAATGAGATGTATTCGCCGTCAAAAAAGCAGGATTCCGGGACGGATTCCGAAGAGTAACACGTAAGAAAGCAAAAGGCTATTTAAGACTTCCACGGTTCGAGATTGAAACCGTGGAAGATATGTACGTCTATTACGTGATTATGAATGGAATCAGTGAGGATGTATTCTGGTATTCGGAATATAATTCCCTGCTTACGATCCTGGAAGACAAATATGCATATGAAGCGTGGAAGGCATATGCAGAAGAACAGATGTTGGAGAGAGGGTGATTGATTAAGCAACAGAGAAGCAAGCGTGAAGTTCCGAGCGGATACGAAAGAACTGACGAGCGGGCTGAAACAGGCAGAATCGTCATTAAAAGCGTTACGTGCGGAGTTAAAACTGAATGAAACGCAAATGAAGGGAACTGGGGAATCAACGGACACCCTGGAAAAGAGAGAAAAGCTCCTGCAGAAAGAGCTGGAGGCAAGCGGCCAGAAAGTGGAGCTACTGACCGGGAAAATGGAGTCGGCAAAAGCCATATTCGGGGAAAACTCGATTGAGGCGAATAACTGGAGTGCAAAACTTGCGGACGCAAAAAGAGCACAGGAGGCTATCTCACAAGAACTCTCACAGACATCTGCAAAACTGGAAGAACAAAGAAACGCAGAGACGCAGTTGTCTGCGGAGCAGCTAAAGGCGGCAGAAGAAGCAAGAAAACAGGCTGAAGCAGAAGAACAGCTAAAGGCTGCCGTGGGACAGACAGATAATAAGATTCAGGAGCTGGATCAAGAACTACAGCTGAACGAAACGAAGTTGGAGGGCGCGAAGAATAAGACAGATCTTTTGAAGGAACGCCAAAAACTTCTTGGTCAGGAGTCAAAAGCAGCTGCAGACAAGACGAAGATCTTACAGGATGCGCTGGACGAATGTGCCAGAGAGGTTGGAGAGGACTCTGAGAAGTATGCAGAGTTGAAAGCGGAACTGATGGATTCTAAAATCAAGCAGGAAGAGATTCGGAACGAGATTAAGAAGACATCGGAAGAATTGAAGAATCAGAAGACGGCCATCCAGACTTTTAGCGAAGGGCTTGGAAAGTTTGGCGAAGGGACGGAAAAAGTCGGACAGAATCTGAAAGTGGTCAGTACAGCGGCCGCTGGAGCGTTGGGAGCATCCGGAGCAGCTGCCATACAGTTTGAATCTGCTTTTGCTGGTGTCAAAAAAACATCAGATGAAGTATTTGATGCAAACGGCAAGTGCGTATACAGTTACCAACAGTTGGAAGATGGAATCCGGAGCATGGCAAAAGAGATACCTGCTTCTACGACAGAGATCTCGCAGGTTGCAGAAGCAGCCGGACAATTAGGAATTAAGACTCAGGATGTTCTGGGATTCACCAGAGTTATGATCGACATGGGCAATTCCACCAACCTGTCGGCAGAGGATGCAGCAACGTCCATCGCAAAGTTTGCAAATATTACAGGTTTGGCCGCAGATACATCCATGACTGCAGATGAAAAATATAAAAAGATGGGCAGCACCATCGTAGATCTGGGTAACAACTACGCCACTACTGAAGCAGACATCATGAACATGGCGACCAACCTTGCATCTGCGGGTACACAGGTAGGAATGTCAGAATCTGACATCCTTGCGCTTGCTACGGCATTAAGTTCGGTCGGAATGGAAGCGCAGGCGGGTGGTACAGCATTCAGCAAAGCATTAATTGAAATGCAGCTTGCTGTAGAAACTAACAGTGATTCGCTAAAAGACTGGGCAGACGTAGCAGGAATGAGCACCAGCGAATTTTCTAAAAAGTTCAAAGAAGATGCCACAGGCGCATTAGAAGCATTTATCGAAGGCCTTTCGAAATGTGGAGGAGAAAGCGATTCTGCAATCAAAGTCTTAAATGACATGGGGATCACGGAAACGAGGATGCGAGATGCACTGTTGAGATCTGCGAATGCAAGCGATGTATTTACATCTGCGATAAGTACTGGAAAGAATGCCTGGGAAGAAAACACGGCATTAACCAATGAAGCGAATAAACGTTATGAAACGACGGCGTCGAAGCTGGCTATTATGAAGAACAATCTGTATGATGCCGGAATCACCCTTGGGAATATCTTTCTCCCGATGATTGCGGAAGGGACACAGAAAATCACGGGATTAGCACAGAAAATTGATGATCTGGACGGCGGACAGCAGAGAATGATACTCGGCATTATGGGAATTGTTGCGGTATTGTCTCCATTACTAATCGGCATCGGGAAGGTGTCTATCGGGATATCTTCGGTTATTGGACTTGGATCAAAAATAAGCGGGCTTTTTGCCGGAACTGCAGTAGCGGCAGCAGAAGCTGGAACAGCCGCAGAAGGAGCTGGAGTTGCGATGGCAGGGGCTGGAGGAGTGGCTCTAGGACCAATTCTATTAGTAACAGCTGCAATAGCCGGAGTGGTGGCTGGAATGGTTCTCTTATGGAATAAAAGTGAATCATTCAGAGATTTCATAACAGGAATTATTGACACTGTAAAAAGTTCTATCACAGGGTTCCTAGACGGAATCAATATTGATGAAAAACTGAGCGGAATAAAAAGTGCAATATCCGGACTGAGCGATAAGCTGTCTGGGCTTGAAAATCTATTTAAGGCGATCGGCGCAATTTTGGCAGCAGTTTTGGTACCGGCGATCGGACTGCTGGCAGCAGGTTTTGGTGCTGTCTTAAACATGATTGAACCGTTAATTGGCGCGGTCGGAGGAATTATAGATATACTGTCTGGACTGGGCGATATGATAGTTGGAGTGTTCACTGGTGATATAGATCTGGCAAAAGCAGGCCTGAAATTGTTTGAGACAGGCATTGTAGAAGTATTTAGTGGATTATGGGGAGAAATAACAGGTGCACTGGATGGATTTGCTTCAGGACTTGTAGGTTTCTTCGGAACTTTAATACATATTTGTGGCATAGATACGTTTATAAGCGGTGTCATAGAAAAAATTACGGGTATTGCAGAAAAAATTTCGAATACATTACAAATAATCACCGGCATTGTGGGTGATGGAATTGCATCGATATTGGAAAAAGTATCGGGAATATTCCAAACAATCGGTAATATAATAACGGTTGGCGTTATGTTGATTGGAGAAATAATATCGGCAGCATTCCAGATTATCACATTACCATTCCAATTCATATGGGTGAACTGCAAAGATACAGTTATACAGGTATGGAATGAAATAAGTGTGAGAATCAGTGGTGTTATAGATACGATCGCCACAATAGTGTTAAACGGATTTACACTTGTGAAAACATATATCATATCTCCAATCAGCGGCGCATTTACGATGGTTGTAAGCGTATTCGAAGGAATTAAGAGTGGAATCACCACAAGAATAGATGGTGTGAAAACATCGGCAAAGGCAGGATTCGAAACTGTAAAAAGCAATATTACGGGACCGATTAACAGTGCAAAAAGCATGGCGATAAGTATATTCGAAGGAATTAAGAGTGGAATCACCACTAGAATTAACGGCGCACGAGACGCGGTGAAAAATGCGATATCGATTATTAAGAGTGCTTTTCATTTTTCTTGGAAACTTCCAGACTTAAAGCTGCCGCACATAAATATCGAAGGAAAATTTTCTTTGACACCTCCATCAGTACCACATTTCAGTATCGCCTGGCGCGCAAAAGGAGCGATATTCGACCAACCTACCATATTCCCTACCCGTCTCGGATGGCAGGGGGTAGGCGAAGCAGGACCAGAAGCAGTCACGCCGATCACAGTACTCCAGACGTATGTAGCAGATGCTGTTGAGAGAGGACTGGAACGATTACAGAGAACAGAAAGAGATCCAATAGACTATGACAGACTTGCCATGGCTATGGCAAAAGTACATACTACTGTGGAATACAATGGCAGAGAATTTGGACGAGTGATAAGAGAGGTTACTGAATGATATATTATGAAAATAATAATGGAACCAGGATGGATTTGGATAACTGGCCAGTGGTAATCGAGGATATTACGGAATTATACGGGAAAGAGTGGAAATATTCCGCAACGGAAAATGTAAATGCAAATAGAAAAAAGTTGGATAAATTCTATAGGACTGGGATGAACAAAAAAATAACATTGCAAGTATACGCGGATACAAAAGAAGAATATTGCGATGTAATGGACCAGCTGAACGAAATAACAGATATAGACATCATTGAAAAAAAGCCTGGAAAACTATGGGTGGGAGATTATTATCTGGAATGTTATATAACAGAATTAAATCCGAAAGAGTACGATGAGATATTCTATACAGTAGATGTGGACGCTACAGTAGAAGCGTTCACATCTTACTGGATCGGCAAAAAAACATATACATTTCACAGCTATGGAATCACGTCTAGTGATAATAAACGGTATCCGGGAAAATATCCGTATCGATACGCGAACGGAATGACGAGCAACTACCTTATTAATCCGAATTATACATCATCAAATTTTCAAATGATTATTTACGGACCAGTTGCCAATCCTCAAGTTACGATAGGAAGCAACACATATCTGGTCAATATTACATTGGAAACAGGAGAATATCTCCGAATTGACAGCCGTTCCAGAACTATCGCAAAAGTACTGAAGAATGGCGAAGAGATGAACGCATACCACTGCAGGAGCAAAGGAAGAGAATTCTTCCAAAAGATTCAGCCGGGGCGACAGATGGTATCCTGGACGGGAAAATTCGAATTTGACATTACTGTAATCGAAGAAAGGAGTATACCGAAATGGAAAGCCACACCTTAGAAGACACAATATCAAAAATTCGTTTCATAACGACAAAACCGACCGGAGAAGAATGCGGAGAACTGTGCGATAGTGCGGAGGCAGATATGGACATTGGAAACACAAATGATTTCGAGGTCACGATAGCGGTGTCAGATTATGACACTGAACGCATGGGATACAGATGCCGGATATTCGCTCCGGGAACAGAGTATGGGGGAATTGTTGGAGACATCGAATCTATATCCGGTACACGAAAAGTTGCACTGCGTGGAAGAACATGGAGAGGAATGCTGGAGTACAAGGTGATTGAGCCACCGGCCGGACAAGACCATCTGACATTGTCAGGAGAATTAAATACAGTAATCAGAAGATTGATAGGAGATCGCTTTGGCGGTCTCTTTGTCGTTCCGGAAGCAGATACAGGGATAACAGTGAATAACTGGCGGGTCGACCGCTACGTGACGCTCTATGATGCCCTGCAGAAGCTGGTAGACAATTATGGATGCAGGTTACAGATCTGTTACGTACAGCCAGAGGGACTGGAATATGGTTATGTAACAGTACGGGCAGCACAGATTAAAGATTATTCAAAGGATCTGGAGTACAGCCAGGAAGATGGCATACATGTAACTGTAAGAGATAACCGTAATGGCGTAAACCATCTGGTATGTGCTGGACGAGGCGAGAATCAGGACAGAATCGTCTTACACCTGTACGTACAGAAAGACGGAACGATCGGAAAAACGCAATATTATAAAGGCCTAGAAGAAATAGAGGCGGTATATGATTATTCCGGTGCGGACAAAGAAAAACTCGAAGAGGATGGAAGAAAAAAACTGAAAGAACTGCAGAACTACAAGAAATGCACCATGACAGTTGATGATATAGATCTGGAGCTTGGCGATATAGTATCCGGCTACGATGCTATAACGGATACGCAGGTTATCAAACCAGTCGTACAAAAGATCCTGAAGATGCAGAATGGAAATATAACAATAGACTACAGCGTGAAAGGAGACGAATAAATGGCAGGAATGAAAGGAATTACGGTTAACACAGCACCGGAAGCCGAGCCGTATATATATGCTGAAGACGATGCGGCTATATACCAGGCAATATTTGGCGGCGACGGTGTGTCTACTATTGGGCAGGCTTGTAAAGCAACCGTGCTCAGCAACAATAAAGTAAGAGTGGCGGACGGAGTAATCTGCGTGGGTGGACATATGGCAAGAATCCCGTATGGAGAATATGAAGATTGCGAGATTATGAATGGACAGTCGGAAAAAAATAGAAACGACATTATTGTAGCGAAATTCGAAACCACTGGTACTGGTGGAATTGATACCATGACTTGTGAAGTGATTCGGGGAACGGCCGGAGAGACTGCTACAGATCCAGAACTTGCACAAGACGATATATATACCGGCGGAAAGACAAGGGAACTCCCACTGTACAGGGTAAAGATAGAGGGACTGAGTATAGTAGCGGTAGAGCAGATGTTCAGACTAAAACCAACGGCGGAAGAACTAAAGCTATTGATTGAGTCCATTGACAAGAAACTGACTAATAAAACACCAATTTACGGGACCACAGCTCTTATTGAAACTCCAGCTAATGGTTATAAAGACACAACTGTGAAATTTGGAAAAACTTTTTCAAAAGCACCGTTCGTACTATTAACGTTATCTGGTGGCTCACAAAACACCAAAACTTTTGCAGCGCAGGTTAAAGATGTATCTACGACTGGAATGGCAATACGAACTGTTAATGGGTATAGTTCAAGCGTATCAATGTTTATTAATTGGTGTGCATTTCCAAAGGGGGCATAGATGAGAATATTACAGTTTAAGGTGGCTGGCCAGAACCTTAGTAAGGACGGAGATTTCTCTGGTATTGTGGCCGGAACAAAGGGGTATCTGTATACGGAATATAACTTCGATTCGGAATGGGACGGTTGCAAGAAAGCAGCCGTCTTTTCGTTTGCGCGCCATGGGCGCGCTCTCGCAGGTGAAAGTCCTGAACATGCCCAGGTAGTGGGAAATGTATAGCTGAACAGCAAGGGTGTCCATCGTGAGGTGGAATCTGAAGGAAGCTGTAGGCAAATCCTTGGTCCGACGGACAGAAATCGCATATGAGGCTAGGCTTCGAGAGATAAGCTGGCGAAAGACAGCAAAGTCTAATAACTACCACATTTGTAGAAGCAGAGTAAATGCGGCGGATTTATGAGGAGAAAGAGCGTGCACCTTAAGCGTGGAGGTCTCACAGAGGTTTCATTTGCCTAGTAACAACGAACTGTGAGAAGTCAGCAGAACCCATAGAAAGGCGGAACAGTTGAGGATGCAGACAGCTTTTCGAAATATGCAGATCGGATCCTCGATATTCCAAATGGTATATACCCGGCAGAAACACTGCCGTTTCAAACTATTCTGACAGCGCAAGGCTTGCGAGATAGCGTTGGAATAAAGCTCAACTGGAAAGATGTACAGGCGGATGGCTATCTGATATTGAGAAAAGAAAATGAAAAGCCGTCTACTTCGAATGATGGAGATATTGCATACAATGGACCATATCCGTCTTCCGGATATACAGACACAGATGTTGAAAAAGGGAAGACCTATTATTACAGAATATTCTGCAGGAACCCAAAGAACCAGTACCAAAGTACAGAAGACGGTTCGATTGCATCTGTGAACTATGTGGATCGGACGGGGCAAAAAGCTATCGCAGATCTGCTGGTAGGAGACGTGATCAAGTTTGGTAAGTATGGTAATAGTGATTACACCTGGAAAATCGTAGATACACTGGACAAAGGAAAAGGATATGTAACAGTAGCTGCTGATCAGTATCCGGTATCAGGTTCATTTGATGCTCCGGAAAATGCATCGGACAACCCGAATCCGGCCAGCGCAAGAAAAAGTAATGGAAACAATCGATGGCTGTATTCAAACACCCGCCAGTTCCTGAATTCAGACGGCGCAAAAAACGAATGGTACGAAGCACAGCATGCATACGATGTAAAGCCACCTTATACGAACATGGATGCATTCTTAAAAGATTTTACGAATTATGAAAAGGACATTATAGTCACTAAAACCAACACATGCATAAGAGACGTACTGGACGGCGGAGGAAGCGAGACGATGCAGGACAAGATATGGTTTGCAAGCTCATATGCGATGGGGCTGGAAGTAGTCCAACCATTAGAAGATGATCACATATATGAGGCGTTCATAGATAATGCGTCCCGCGCATACCAGAGCAACTACTGGCTCCGCACGATTAACGGCACGACATCTGCGAACAGCGTGCGCGTCGTGGGCTCTGGCGGCTCCATGGCGAACGGCAGCGCGAACAGCAACTATGCGCTCCGCCCGTTTTGTCTACTTCCCACTTCTACTTATGTGCAGTGGAGCGAAAGCGACAATGCATATTACTTTCCAGACGATACTGTTCGCAATCCGGTAGAGTAGAGGAAAAGAGGAAATGAAAAACAAAGAAATACCGGTCATGGTGGATGCGGGAAAATTATTCAATCATACGCTCAGAGTTACGCAAAACCTAAATAACTTTCCTAAAAAGTATAGATACACGTTGGTAGATAAAATACTGAATTTATCAATGGATATTTACGACAACATATCAGATGCTAATTATAGCCGGAACGAAAAAAGAATAGAGCATCAGGAAGAAGCTATCAAAGCCTGCAGAAAACTGAAATTCTACCTACGCCAAATCTATGATGTATTACATCCAGAGTGTAGTATGTCATATTGGGCAGAGATGGTCAAAAAAATACAAGACCAGCTTATAAACTGGAAAGCAGCAACTGAAAAAGCACAAAAAAGATAATAAGAGACGGGTTACATGCTGAATTTGCGTGCGCATCGTGAACTCTGGCGGCTCCATGACGAACAACAACGCGAACAACAACAATGCGCTCCGCCCGTTTTGATGAAATGTGAGAACGAGTACGAAAGGAAAGCAGTGCATCATCAACCAAAAGAGCATGTATCCCTTCCGAAAGGATAAAATAATGGAATTTGAAGAAATAATTGAAGATATGAATGTAATGTATAAGGCTTTCAAAACAAGCAAGAACAGAAGGAGTTATACTATATCCTCGATAAATTTCGAAGAAGACGTATTTACAAATCTGATGGATTTGCAGAACGAACTAAGAGATAAAACTTATCAGGTATCTGGTTATACGGAATTTGAGGTAACAAAACCGAAAAGAAGAAAAATACAGGCATGTAAATTCCGGGACAAAGTAGTACAGCATGTATTGTGCGACAATGTTATAAAGCCTCTCATGCCAGACATCTGCATAAAAGATAATTACTCTGGGCAGGAAGGAAAAGGAACGGGAATGGCCAGAAAACGAATAATAGAAAATATGAAAGAGTTCCATTCCATTTATGGAAATGATGGATATGTGTACCGTGGAGATATCCATAAATATTATTACAATATAAATCACGAGATGGCAAAAGATATCATGGAGTACTACATGCCACAAAGCGCCCATTGGCTGATTGACCGGTTCATTGACAGTACTGATGGTACAGTTGGGCTTGCGCTGGGAAATCAGATCAATACGTTTGTGTCGAATCTATACTTGGACGGATTAGACAAATTTATAACCGGAGAATTGGGAATAGAGTATTACGGAAGATACGCAGATGATTTCTACCTCATACATCCAAGTAAGATTTATTTAAAATACTGCGAACAAGCAATAAGAGAATATCTGGATACATTGCATCTGGAGCTGAATCCAAAAAGCCAGATTATTCCACTCAAAAATGGAATAAAATTCACTGGATTCCACTACTGGGCATCTGATCGGGGAATTAAGATTCATCTGATCAATGAAAAGAAACGTGAGCATAGGCGAAAATTTAACCGGCTATACAAAAAGGTACTAACCGGAGAATTAACGCTGGATGCACTGGAAAGATTTCAAAAATCATGGGAACAACATGCATCCCATGCAACAGATAAATCCAGCCTAAACTATTACCATAAGAATATGCAGAATCTAAGAAAAAATAATGAAAGGAAGAAAAGAAAATGACAATTGAAAATGGCTATTACATATCTAATTGTACCAGCACCGACGCTCCGCTTGCACATCAGGACGAAAACACATTCTATTTTCCATTCGGTGTAAAAGCTATAGACGGTGGATATGAGTACAAGGAATATCGTATCGACATAAATGCAGACGCTACGAAGTTGCCGACAGAGATCATCTTGTACCTGGCCAAAGAACTGGATGCCTATAGAAAAGCAATTGAGAAGCTGGGCGAAAAAATGAACCAGAATCCAGAAAAACTCGGATGCAAATGGAAACCGATCTATACAGATGGCAACTTTAATTATGAGTTGGTAGAAGATGAAAACGCAGAAGGCACGCAGAAGAACCCGATTGAATGGCAGCCGGGGATGATGGTAAGAGAATACTTCTTCTACACAGACGGAAAAGATACCTATGTTGGAGTCGGTACAGGTATTCCGGAATCCATTCAAGATACAAACTATCTGGAGAAAATGTAATGTTGCGGATCATATCAAAACTATGGTCAGTAATCTATGATTTAAAGATGTATATCAACGGTACTGGCACAAAAACAATGGACCAAATCGATGAAGAACTAGATGTGTTGGAGTATCAGTGTAGAAAATACAACGATACCGACGATACGGAGGTGATACGATGAGAATCAGAGCAAGACCGTAAGGTCTTATTTTATTACGCATTTTTGGAAGAAAGGAAAGCACATGGCAACAATTATCTCAGCCTGTATATCTGCAGGAGTAACTCTAGTAGTGTGTTTGATTCAGCAAGAGAAGACAAGATCCCTTATGGAGTATAAGCTGGACGAACTCACAAAAAGAGTTGATAAGCATAATAATACAATAGAACGTACTTACCACCTGGAAGAACAGATGGCACTACAGGAAGAAAAAATGAAGGTAGCAAATCATAGAATTTCAGATTTAGAAGAGAGGGTGAATTAAATGAAAGATTGGAAAAATTGGGCGAAATGTGCCGGGATCAGGGCAATTAAAACTGTAGCGCAGACTGCAGTAGCAACGATCGGTACAGCAACGGCACTCGGACAGGTGGATGCGAAACTTGTGATTTCAGCATCAGTACTGGCCGGAATCCTGTCCTTACTGACAAGTGTGGCTGGATTACCGGAATGTAACGCAGAGGGCGAATAATCGTCCTCTAACATATTATATAGTGTGCGAAGTCGCACAGAAAGGGGCAATTATGGCACATTTATTTTTAATAGCCGGACACGGAGCCGGTGACAGTGGAGCAGTGGGATACGGCTATACAGAGGCAGAGAGAGTTCGGGCACTTGCAAGACGAATTGTAGCGTATGGAGGAAGTAATGTTACTCTTGGAGATACAAACCGGAACTGGTATGCTGACAAAGGCATTAGCTCACTCAAAATCTCAAAGGATTGGCAGATCTTGGAACTTCATATGGACAGCGGAGTATCGACAGCCAAAGGTGGTCACGTGATCATCAAAGAAGGATATAATCCGGATCAGTATGATACAGCGCTTGCTAACTTCATTGTTTCCTTCTTCCCTGGAAGAGCAAATAAGGTTGTAGGCAGAGCGCATCTTGCCAATGTTAATCGTGCAGCTGCTAAAGGCTACAGCTATCGGTTACTGGAGAATGGTTTCATTTCCAACAAAACAGATCTTACGAAATTCAACAACCAGATCGATGACCTGGCAAGAGGAATCCTTAAAGCTTTCGGCATTACGTCTGCAGCACCAGTAGCATCAGCCAAGAAGACAGAACCTGTCGATGGAGAAATCAAGTCGGGTGGAGCATTCCAGAACAAGACTGATAAGTTCGGCACAATCTCATACCAGGCTCACATGAGAGGCTTTGGATGGGGTAACTGGCAGTCTGATGGCTTAATGGTTGGTTCTACCGGTCAGAATCGTAGAATTGAAGCGCTTCATATTAAGCCAGACGGAGAGACTGACGTTGTAGTTCATATGAAAGAAATCGGTAATAAAGAATACAAGAACATCAAGAAGGACACACTGATCGGAACCACCGGACAGAACAGAAGACTGGAAGCAATCCGGATCACCGGAAAGGAATCTTTCTACCTGTACAGAGTCCACCAGAAGAGTATTGGCTGGTCAGAATGGGGCAACAACGGAGAGTGGGCTGGTACGACTGGAAAAGGACTGCAGATGGAAGCACTGGAGATTAAGAAATCCATGTTCTCCGTCGAACCGCACGTACAGAGCAAAGGATGGTTGCCACCAAAAGCCGCAGAGAAGGTGATCGGTATCACCGGCCATGCATTACGCTTGGAAGCGATCCGGATCAATCCATACGGAAAAACGATTAAAGCAAAAGCTCACATCCAGAGTAAAGGTTGGGTAGATTATGGTGAGATCACCAAAGACACAATCATCGGTACTGTTGGAGAAAAGAAACGTATTGAATGCTTATGCTTCGAAGGAGACTTTGAATACCGTGTTCATATCCAGAGTTCCGGATGGACAGACTGGACAAAAGCAGACGGAGTAGCAACGCTTGGAACTGTAGGCCAGGAACTTAGGATTGAGGCTATTCAGTTTAGATAACTTCAGTAGACAAACTACTGAGGGGGTAGCAGGTTGGTTTGTTCGCAGTATCTACCTATTATAATATAAAATAACTGATACCATTTTTGCACTGATTCTTCGGTGCCTATATCCGTAAGAATTCCGGTAACTTCTTTATAAGGCATAGTATATCTCTGGGCCAGATATCTCATAGATGCAGCGAGTTCTCCATCTGGTCCACCGAATTGAGTAAGGATAATCTGGGCAATTTTCGGGTTAGTCTGAGTAATCTTAACAGGATATTGTAATCGTTTCTCATAATTCCACATAAATTAGCATCCCCCTTCCTGCCATGGCCACGGATCATTAATCCATTTCCAATAATCCATCTGTGTAGTTGCCGTATCAAGCGTGAGAGGACCGTAATATTTGGCATATTCTTTTAAGGCCTGCACGCGTTGCTTTTTAAATTCATCAAAAAATTCCAGTGCTTCGGTACAATTTGGGTGAGTGTCGAGAAATAATTTTACATCGTCTACAGCAAAACTGACAATATTTATCCATTCCAGGAGCTCTTTTTTACAAGGTCGGTTTTCGTTCATCTGGCCGCACCACCTTTCCAACAGAATGGGAGATTTAATTCCGCAAAAATAGTTCCACATCGGAATCCTTTTTCGACTTCATAAAGAGAACGCCATTCCTGCCACGGAACATAGGCCATAGCAATTGGGAGCCCGCTTAATTTGTCGTGTTCATGAATATTGCAGCACGATCTGGAAGGAGTGGATGGCGATACAGAAGCCGGCATTGTTCGGCTCCCGCCTACATGACATCCGTTAGAATTGTTCTGGCGCATATAATCAGGTGTATTATAACGATAATTTGGCATTTAAAATACTCCTTTCGTTAATGTTATGCAATAATATTGTATGAAAATTAATGAAAGTTGTGAATCAGACAGTTGTTTTTAAGAACGTATCTGAGTATAATAGATACGATTGGAGAGTAGAAATACTGTCTCTTATACACATCTGACGCTGCCGACGATACTCCTTGTGT
>ERZ1027181.1000-NODE-1000-length-13627-cov-11.746021_pt1 | contig 13627 bp, 8 predicted proteins | sample MGYA00519247_ERZ1027181 | MGnify/ENA primary metagenome ERZ1027181 (study PRJEB26926, sample SAMN06164415) | human gut metagenome | biome: ENVO:00009003; feature: ENVO:2100002; material: ENVO:00002003 | host: Homo sapiens | place: USA | collected 2012 ...
AGTTTGTTTCCAAGGGCATGATTGCCGATTTTGCCATCCACGACAAGGGAGATGGAAACCCACACGCCCACATTCTACTGACGCTCCGGGCAATGGATGAACACGGCAAGTGGCTCCCGAAAGCCAGAAAGGTGTACGACCTTGACGAGAACGGTGAGCGCATCCAGCTCCCTTCTGGCAACTGGAAGTGCCACAAGGAAAACACCGTGGACTGGAACGACCAGAAGTATGCCGAGGTCTGGCGGCACAGCTGGGAGACCATCACCAACCGCTATCTGGAAGCTGCTGGAAGGCCGGAACGTGTTGACCTGCGCTCCTTTGAACGGCAGGGCATCCAGCAGATACCGACCGTGCATCTTGGCCCCGCCGCACACCAGATGGAAAAACGTGGAGTAGAAACCGTTCTCGGCAACCTGAACCGGGACATTCGTGCAGCCAACAGCCTGATGCAGTCCATCCGCAGTGCAATTCGTGGGCTGCAACGCTGGATCGCAGACCTGAACGAAAAGAAGCAGCTTCTTCTGGACGCTCTGGAAAAGGCCAAAGAGCCAACGCTATCCGACCTGTTAGTGGATTATTTCAATCTTCGTGCCGAGCAGCGCAGCGATTGGTCTGGCAAGGCAAAACTGAAATGCACTGTCCGGGACTTTGAGGAAGTCAAACGGGCTGTGGACTACCTGAAAGCCCATTCCCTGAACACTGTTGAGGATTTGAACCAAGCCATTGACAGCTTAAACCAGACCGCCGCTCCTCTCCGCAAACAGTTGAAGCAGAACGAAAACCGTATGCGGGCAATCGCTCAGATCAAGGACGCTGCCGCCGTCCATGCCAAGCTGAAGCCCATCCATGACATTTTTATCAAGAAGAACTTCAAGCTGACCAAGGACGCTTACGCTGCCCAGCACAAGGAGGAACTGGACATCTTCAATAAAGCTGTCCGCACTCTGATGAAGCTGAACGGCAGTATTGCGGTGGATTTTTCGGCATTGGATGCCGAATTTTCTGCGCTGCAATCCAGCAGCGCAGAGTTTCGCACCCAACTGGAAACCTTGCAGCCGGACATCTCCGATCTGAAAAGTGTCCGCAAGTATATTGATATGGTGCTGAACAAGCAGCAGCTTTTCGCACCGGGCGGCAAGACCCCGGAAAAGGAATCGGTGCTGAAAAAGCTGGAGCAGTTTCAGCAGAAAAAGTCCCACCACAAAACGACTTCCACTCCCCCAAACCGCGAAGAATCGCTCTAAACGATCTTTCTGTCACCGATATGCTGTTGCAATCAGTGGCAGAAATACATAATTCGTTTTTGTTGGCTTTTGGCTATTCTCGTTGGCTAGTGAGTAAAGGCGCATTTTTAAGGTGGAAATTTTCTCCAACACCCCCCATTTTAGGCCACTTTTTCTGTTAATAGTAGAAACGCTTCTTTGAAGGCTAGTCATTTGTGACCTTTTTGTTAATTCTCAAAAAGATGGTTGTCTTTTGGTCTTTTTCGTCGGCTACCTATTGAGAGGACTTTTTCAAAGCCGGAGATTCGGTCTCAAGAATTACAATTCAATTACAAGTTTCTCACCAATGCTACGAAACAGGCGTTCTCGATGCCTACCAAGTGTAGGGCATCTTTTTCAAGACCACTTTCAACTTTAGGCACTGCCATTGTTGCAAAGTTCCGTCCTCCATCGGTCGCCCCATGGGTCAATGTTATTTTAATCAAACAGCCACCTCAACTATATTTTCCAAAAACTTTTCAACAAATTTCTTTTTCAGGCTATTTTTTGGCCGTTTTCGATGGCTCGTAAGTAGAGGGACAATTTTTCGGAAGCCTTAAATTCCGAAGATTTTCTATAAAACTCCGTTCTTTGAAAACAGAATAGTTCAATCGTCCGGCACTTCACAAAAGGTACTTCTGTAACTCGCAGCCCGGTCATAACGAAGACGGGGTGGCTGAAATGCCAATGGTGCGGTGCAAGCCCGCCGCCGGACGATTCCCCACTCCTAGGGAAGTCGAGGACCAATATGGGAGACCTTAACTTATTAACGCAGTTGAGCACTTGTTTCGTGCTTTTCTGCGACTGGAGAATTGGAACCCACCAATTCTCGTTACATACTCTTTGTTTCTGATTTCTGCTTCAGCTGGAGGTGATCAACATTTCAGAATATCTTACCACGCAAACTCCGCTGCCGCCGTTTCTCCCATACCCACGCTTCCTTTTGGAACTTGACCTGAGCCAGACTGCAAAAATGACTTATGCGCTGCTGCTCGACCGTGCCACGCTCTCGCAGAAAAATCTCTGGATAGATGAACGTGGTTTCGTGTTTGTCATTTTTACGATTTGCTCTTTGGCTGAGCAGCTAGGGCGCAGCACTGTCAGTGTTTCCAGTGCGCTTAAGGAATTGGACGCTGCGGGATTGATCGAGCGCAGACGAACGCGGTTTTCTTCGCCCAATCACATCTTTGTGAAAATTCCAAATGTTGAATAGTTCTGCGTTTTTCACGATTCAAGAACCGCCAAAATCACGATTCTGTGATGCAGATTCTTAATGGCATCTGCAAAAGATATTTTTCCTATGCAGTATAGCAGCCTTAAAGACTGTATCAAAGAAAACTTTTACCTAACCAACGTAATAAAACAAAAAGAGAAAAACGAATAGAATCCATCCATTCCTTTCCGTATTTGCACCACATGAATGAGGAGGTCTGCCCTTGAACAAAGAAAAATCTGAGAAGAAGCCCACCACACGCAAACGTGCGCCGAGAAGTCCGAAGTCCGTGCGCCTGATCGTGGAACGCCATTATATCGGCAATGTGCCGATGAATACGCTTTTTCAGCGGCTTGTGGAAGAAGAAATTCGTAAAACTGCCGAATCGTATCTCGCCGCTGGCTAATTGGACGTTTTACTGCGGAAAAGGGCTTGCATCGTCACGCAGCATCCGCTACAATGTGATTGATGAGGTCTCTTTTCCATTATGGAGGTACACATGGAAAAGGACAAAAAAGTAACTGCTTTATACTGCCGACTGTCAAAAGATGACGGTTCAAACAGCGAAAGCCTGAGCATCCGCACTCAAAAGTCAATGCTTATGGAGTATGCCACACGCAACGGTTTCGGGAATTGCCAGTACTATGTTGATGATGGTTACAGCGGTACGAACTCTGACCGCCCTGCCTTTCAGGAACTTCTGGATGATATCCGGGAAGGAAAGGTGGCAACAGTCATTACCAAAGACCAGTCCCGACTTGGACGCAACCACATCGAAACCGGAACGTATATGGAAATCTTCTTTCCTGAACACGGTGTCCGCTATATTGCAATCAACGATGGTTATGATTCCAACGAGCAATCTCAGATGGATATTGCCCCGTTCCGAAACATCATCAATGAAATGTACGCCAAAGACACTTCCCGAAAGATCAAGAGTGCCCTTCGGACACGCAAGAAAAGTGGAAAGTATATCTCCAGCGGCGCACCGTTTGGCTACCAGAAAGACCCTGCCGACCACAATCACCTTGTGATCGACCCGAACACCGCCCCCGTTGTTGAGTATATCTATTCAATGGCAGAGGAAGGGCTGGGGCTTCACCGCATCGCCAAGCGGCTCCACGATGAAAAAGTCTTGAAGCCGTGTTACTACAAGAAAGAGATGTTTGGCCGCTTTATTGATGATGAAAAGATGTATGATTGGGACAGTGCCTATATCAGTCAGGTTCTGCACAGCCCAGTCTACGCCGGACACATCATCTACGAAGCCAAGCCCACCGTGTCCATGAAATCCAAAAAGCGGCGTTATATTCCGTTTGAAGAACGCGCTATCGTTCCGAATACACATGAAGCAATCATCCCACAAGACCGTTGGGAGAACGTGCAGCGAATCCTTTACAGCCGTTCCAGTAGTTTTATGTGCGATAAGACCGACTACGACAATATCTTCAAAGGCATCGTCCGCTGTGCAGACTGCGGCAGAACGATGTTAGTCAAGGTCGAGCACAGGCGCAAACGTAACAGTGTTCTGGATCAGACCTTTTATTGTTGCAGCACTTATCGGAAATATGGTGCGAAAGCCTGTGACTCGCATAATTTGGAAGCCCGTGTTCTGCATGAAGCTGTCTTTGCGGACATTCAGGCACACGCAAAGGCCGCTGTGAGCAATCGGGAAGCCCTTGTGAAGAAGATTGCAAATCAGATGCACCTCCGGGTGTCCTCTGACCGGGCGCAGCACAAACGGGATTTGAAGCAGTGTAAAGCACGAATCGCAGAAATCGAAGACCTGTATGCAAAACTTTATGAGGACGTATCAAAGGGACTTCTCCCGGAGAAACGTTTTCAAATGCTTGCAGATCGCTACGACAAAGAACAGGCTGAACTGACCGAGAAGATTGAGCAGTACGAGCGGGAAGGCCGTGCTGAACACGATCAGCTGGACAAGATTCAGGATTTTATTGATGAAGTCAGCAAGTACGCTGGTATCACCGAACTGAACTATAAGATTCTGCATCAGCTGATTGACAAGATTCTGGTATCCAGAGCGGAAAAGGTCGATGGCGAATACGTCCAGAAAATCCAGATTTTCTACCGCTTTATCGGCCCATTGGATGCCATCGAGTAACAAAGTCAGAAAAGTCACCTCCGAGAACTATCCTACAGACGCAGGGCGCGAGGGAGAACTGATCTTCCGCTTGGTGTACCAGCAAGCGGGATGCAAAAAGTCCTTTTCCCGTCTGTGGCTTTCCAGCATGGAGGAAAACGCCATCCGGGAGGGCTTTGCCCACCTCAAACCGTCAACTGAATACGATGCGCTGTACAATGCAGCACTCTGCCGGGAACGTGCCGACTGGATGGTCGGCATCAATGCGTCCCGGCTTTTTTCGTGTCTGTACGGTCAACCGCTGGCGGTGGGGCGTGTTATGACCCCGGTGCTTGCCATGACGGTGGTACGGGAAGCTGCCATTGCCGCTTTTGTCCCGGAAAAGTTCTACACGGTGGCTCTGGAGCTGACAAGCGGTTTTGTGGCATTAAGCCGCCGCATTTCTGAAAAAGCGGACGCGGAAAAGCTGCTTGCGGAGTGCAGAAAGGAGATGGTGTCCACGATCCAGAAAATCACGCGCAAGGAAAAGGCCGAAAATCCACCGCCGCTCTATGACCTCACTACGCTCCAGCGGGATGCCAACCGCTTGCTGGGCTTTACAGCACAGCAGACCTTGAACTATGCACAGAGCTTGTACGAGAAAAAGCTCATCACTTACCCGCGCACGGACAGCCGTTTTCTGACTGAGGATATGGCGGCATCGCTGCCGGGGCTGATGTCGGCTGCTGCGGGAGCCTTTGATGTGCATGAAGCCGTGCCTGTCCATGCAGAGCAAGCAATCAACAACAGCAAAGTCAGTGACCACCATGCACTGCTGCCCACGGCAAGTGTGGCACAGGCAGACTTTTCGGCTTTGCCCGCCGGAGAATTAAGCATCCTGCGGCTGATTACGGTGCGTCTGCTCTGCGCTGTTGGCGAACCTCACCGCTATGCGGAAACCACCCTGACCACCATTTGCGCCGGGAAAGAATTTTCGGCAAAAGGCAAGGTAGTTTTGGACGAGGGCTGGAAAGGCATCGAGCGCAAAATGCTGGACGATCTGCTGGACAAAAAGAAAGAGCCTGCTGCTCTGCCGGATGTGCAGGAGCAGAGCGAGTGCGGCATTGCTGGTGCTGAACTGAAAGAAGGCCAGACCTCACCGCCGAAGCATTTCACAGATGTTATATGCTATGAAAGGGGGATAAGAAATCGCCCATAGAAAGGAGAATTGACCCATGAAAACAAAGCAAACAGGAAGCGGAAAAATCACAGCCCTTTATGAGAGGTTGAGCCGCGACGACGAACTGACAGGCGACAGCAATTCGATTATCAATCAAAAGAAGCTGCTTGAAGATTATGCAAAATCGCATGGCTTTACTAACTGCGCCCACTTTACCGACGATGGGTGGTCTGGGGCTAATTTTGACCGTCCGAATTGGAAGCGCATGATTGAAAGCATTGAAAGCGGCGAGGTTTCCCATGTCCTTGTAAAAGATTTAAGTCGCGTCGGTAGGGATTACTTGCAAGTGGGATTTTATACCGAAGTGATGTTCAGAGAAAACGGCGTGCGCTTTATCGCCATTGCCAACGGTGTAGACAGCGACAAACGGGAAAGCAGCGAGTTTGCGCCGTTTTTGAACATTATGAACGAGTGGTATGTTCGTGACTCCAGCCGCAAAATCACAACTGTTTTACGGGCAAAGGGAATGTCCGGCGCACATTTGACAAACCATTGCATATACGGCTACAAGAAAGACCCGAATGATAAAAACCATTGGATTATTGACGAGGAAGCCGCCGAGGTAGTACGCCGGATTTACCGAATGGCGATAGAGGGCAAAGGCCCGTATGAAACCGCCCGTATTCTTGCGTTGGAAAAGATAGAAAGACCGTCATACTATCTTGCACAGCGCGGCATGGGAAATCACAAGTCAAACTACAATTCAACCGAGCCTTACGCATGGCGCGGCAATACAATTTCCGATATTCTGTCAAAGCCGGAATACATGGGGCATACAGTAAACTTTCGGACTTACAAGGAAAGCTACAAGGACAAACGCTCCAAAGCGACACCCAAAGAGGATTTAGTTATCTTCGAGGACACACAGGAAGCCATCATCTGCCAGTTTGCCGATGTTATGGGCAGGAACCACGCAGATTTCTACCCAGAAATTCAGACGCAGGATAATCAGGGTGCATGGGAGCTGGGCGGCAAGGGCTATATTGCTATCCAGTCCTGTGATGATGGCTGGGATTATACACTTTATCACAGCGACTTTTCCGTGATGGATGGCGGGCAGGTTGACGCGCCGGAGCTGACAATTCAGGAAGTCAGGGAGCAGATTCTGGAAGCACATCACATGGAAAAGGGGCGACGGCTGTTGCAGGACTATGACTTCGTCATGGACAGAGCCGCAGAAGCTGAAGAACTTGGTGCAAACAACCGCCCTTCCACGCTGGAAAAACTGGCTTCGCTGGTTGGCGCAAAAGAAAAATGCGATGTCCCGGAGTGCAGCCCCGTTGGGTGCCGGAAAGCGAGGGATGCTCATGAACTTTAATGGCGAAGAATTGATGCTGATGATGCTCTACAATTCCGGCACTCGACTGGGGTTGATGCAGGAACTGCGGCTTATGCAGTGCTACCTGATGCCCGATGAGATTGCTCTGCGGGAGCTGTCGGAGGGGGTTATCGAAAAACTGAAGTTGATGACCGATGCACAGTTTGCAGAAGTCGAGTTTCCTATGAACTAATTTTTGCCGCCTGCGGGCGGTGTACATATCCTCTTTTACAATGCGGTTCAGTGTGGTATACTGAACTCGACAACTCGGAATTTGACAAAGGAGTGTGATTATATGGGTAAAGCGATTTTGGCAGCAATCGTTACATTGATTGTTGGTTATTTAGGTATGGTCGTAGGACTTGAACTTTTAGGTAATTGGGTTGAGTTTGGATTGCTCATTGCTATTGCAGTAATGGGTGCTTTTATCATCTACTTCAATGACAAGAAGTAAGACAATTCGCGTTTGTGGAGCGAAGCAGAACAATGAAAGCCCCAGTGGGGTTTTTAAGCGACAGAACGGTCTTGCGTAGCAAGATGGAGGGGCTTTGCCCCGACAAGTCCCAGTTTGTCGATGATTATCAACCGGGATAGTGTCATAAGCCATCGCTCCGAAAAAATTCATAACCTGCAAGAAAGTGGTCTTGATAGAATGCTTCGATTCATGCTATACTAAAACCAGTTTTAATACATAAAAATGAAAGCGAGGCTTGCCAATGGACACCACAAAACGCTCTCCCCTTGACCGCCTGCTCTTTGCCACTTTTCTGAAAGGCCGAACTTCTTCTCGTGATATATGGGAAGAAAAGGGCAATATGACCCCCGAAGATAACAAGAAGATCATTGAGGAAACCAACGAAATCATCAACGATGATTCCACCTATCCTTTCATCAGCTACCTGTCCGACCTGCTTGCAAAATCCAAGCCCTCCGATGATGCTGTCAAGAAACTGCACGACTGCATCGACAAGGTTGCGGTGGCACTGGGACAGGACAGCACCGATGTGTTCCGCGCCCTGCTTGCAAAACTGATCGAGCAGCCGGAGGAAAATCAGACATTTGACCGTCTACTTGAGATGGCAGAAAAATTCGCCGCAAAATACGATTAAAATACCATAGATTCCATAAGCGAGTGACCTGAAAAGGCCGCTCGCTTTTTTGTTTTCCACGAAACATGAAGGGAGGAACGCAATGCCAAATAAAACGCAAGAATATCTTAATCTCGCCCAGCAAACAGCAAAGGAACTGACCCGGTATTGGGAAAACTGGACGGACTATCTGACCACTGCATCCCGGTTGTATAAATACAGCTATGCAGACCAGCTCATGATCTACGCCCAGCGTCCTGATGCTACCGCCTGTGCCAGTTTCGACCTCTGGAACAACCGCATGAACCGCTACGTCAGGCATGGCTCCAAGGGCATCGCCCTGTTAGACCAGTCCAGCAGTGTCCCACGTCTGCACTATGTCTTTGATGTGAGCGATACCGGGGTGCGCCGCAATTCTCGTGACCCTGAGGTGTGGCAGCTCGGCCCTGATCTGGTTCAGCCTGTGTCAGAAATGCTTGCCAGAGAATACGGTGTCCGGCATGAACGAATCACCCAGCAGATCGCGGACATTTGCGGCAAGCTGGTGGATTCCTATTGGGATAACAACAGCGGTGACATTCTCGACATCGTTGACGGCTCGTTCCTGATGGATTATGATGAAGCCGGACAGGAGTTCCAGTTCAAATCTGCCGCCGCAATCAGCATCCTGTATACGGTTCTGGAACGCTGCGGCCTTGAGCCGGACGGTCATTTTGACCGTGACGATTTTCAGGCCATCTTCTCTTTTTCCACGCCTGCCGCCGTGTATGCGCTGGGCACCGCAGTCAGCGAATGCAGCCGGGATGTGCTGCGCAACATCGAGCGAACCGTAAAAACGACAATCCGCCGCCGCAATGTAGAAAGGAGCCAGTATGAATATGAACAGCAGGAACGTGACCTACTCGACCGTCGGGGACTACCAGCTCCCGAACCTGACCCTGCCCCAGCAGGAGAAAGCACTGGGCAAATACGGCAGACTGCGCCGGACTTACCTGATGAAGCTTCGCCCGGTGCTGTACAATTCGATGCTCCTGTCGGGGACTCTGCATCCGCACCTGTTGGAAGTGGAACAGACCGCAGAGAGCCGGATGCAGCAGACCATGCAGGAACTGCTGAAGCAGAACCCGGCTCCGAACAAAGAGCGGCATCAGATGGAGTGGGTGCAGCACATGAACAGCCTGAAAGCACAGGCCGAGGAACTGGTGATGAACGAGCTGATTTACAGCTAAGTTTCTTCGATGTGGCTATTCCCACCGAAGCCGAACAAATTGAATCCATCGACCAAGCGGAGAGCGAAAAATCGCCCTCCGCTTTTGTTTTGTCGCAGGCGGAGATTGAAAATGCGCTGCGGAGAGGTTCCAATGTTGAAGGCAGCAAACTTCGGATATGGAAAATTTATCAGTTGCAGCCTGACCGAAAACTCCGGGCAAAAGCTCTTGCCAAAGAATATGCACCGTATGGCCCCGGCGGTTCTTCACACACTTATCTGGACGGAAGCAGTGGTTGGCTTGACCATGACAGCAAGGGTCTGACGTTTGAGCATTATCCCGACCATCAGAAAGTGCTTCTCCGCTGGGATCGGGTCGAAAAATATATTGACCTGATGATTCAGTCTGACCGCTACCTGTCGGACAAAGAAAGAAGAGCCATCGACTTTCCCCTTGAACTGAACGCCGCCAGTGCAGCCGAATACACTGCATTAAAGGCGCAGCACCCGGATACTCTGGTTGGATTTGAAGCTGGCGGCAATTTTATGTTCTATGGAGAAGATGCTGCCAAGGTCGCAAAAGTTCTCAACAGTGCTTTGTTTACGAGAGAAACAGCACTGGGCGAAGTTCAGGTCACAGGCTTTCCACCTAGCTTATGGGTAAGAAAGTCAAAAGAATTGTGGTCTGCGGGCAATGATGTTTACCTTGCCGGATTGAACGAAGATGGGACTCATCACCAGACTAAACATCTGCACAAAGAGGACTATCTGCCCATCGGCTCCATCATCAATATGGATGGCCGGAAATTTCGGATTGACGGAGTGGATTTTGATAAGGGCAAGGTTTCCTTGCAGGATATGGCACTGGCCGACCTGCGGATGCCAATTTTCCGGGAAGAGCCGCTGGCTCTTGTCCGGGAGTTGTACGAGGAGCAGGATATGATGGGACACCCCCTGCCCGATTACAAGGTCGGTGACAATGCTATCGTTGACCTTCCTACCCGAACCATCGAAGGAACAATCGGCTATGTGGGCGAAACGGATGTTCGCATCGACACCAGTGCGCAGGGCTATTCGTGGAGCAACGAGGTGCTGAACAAACAGCAGTTCGAGGACAGTCTGCGACGGGATGAGCCTACGTCTGATGAATCACTGGACAAGCTGCCTATCTCTGGGGAGGTCAACGGCGAATGGCAGACCTTCCCGGATGCCGCTGCCTTGGATGAAGCCCTGAATGCCGAACCTGCGCCGGAGCCTGCCGGGAACTTCCACATCACGGACGACCATCTGGGCGAGGGCGGCGCAAAGCAGAAGTATGCCCGGAATATTGCAGCTATCCGCACCCTGTTTCAGTTGGAACAGGAACACCGTGGAGCCACCGCCGAGGAACAGGAAGTGCTTTCGCAGTATGTGGGCTGGGGTGGTCTGCCGGATGCCTTTGACCCGGATAAGAGCAACTGGTCAAAAGAGTACACGGAACTGAAAGGGCTGCTCTCCGAGGACGAGTATGCCGCAGCCCGCAGCTCCGTGCTGAATGCCCACTACACCAGCCCCACCGTAATCCGTAGTATTTACGTTACTGTGGAGCGCATGGGTTTCCGCAGCGGTAACATTCTGGAACCTAGTATGGGCGTAGGCAACTTCTTTGGAATGCTGCCCGAGAGCATGGCAGACAGCCGCCTGTACGGTGTGGAACTGGACAGTATCACGGGCCGGATTGCCCAAAAGCTGTACCCGGAGGCCAACATCAAAGTGGCCGGATTTGAAACCACGGATAGGCGGGATTTCTACGATTTAGCGGTCGGCAACGTACCGTTTGGCAATTACAAAGTCAACGACAAATCGTATAACAAGCTGAACTTCAGCATCCACAATTATTTCTTTGCGAAAGCCATCGACCAGGTGCGGCCGGGCGGCGTGGTGGCGTTTGTTACCAGTCGTTACACGCTGGACAGTAAAGATTCTTCTGCCCGCAAGCACATGGCAGAACGAGCCGATTTGCTGGGGGCCATTCGTCTACCCAACAACGCTTTCCGTGCCAACGCTGGTACGGATGTTGTCAGCGACATTATCTTCCTGCAGAAGCGTGACCGCCCCATCGACCATGAGCCGGACTGGATACAGCTCGGCAAAACGGAAGATGGCTTTACCATCAACAGCTATTTTGTAGACCACCCGGAGATGGTGCTGGGCGAACTGACCACCGAAAGCACCCAGTATGGCCGTGAGGAATGCACCGTGCGCCCCATTGAGGGTGCAGTGCTGGCAGACCAGCTTGCCGAAGCTATCCAGCATATTGAGGGACTGTACACGGAAGTTGAGGTCGAAACACCAGATATTGCGGATGCAGAAAATGAGCGACACATTCTCCCTGCTGACCCGGATGTGAAGAACTTCTCCTACACCGTGGTTGACGGTGAAGTGTATTACCGCGAAAATTCTGTTATGACACAGGTGGAGCTTTCCGACACCGCCAAAGGCCGTGTGACCGGGATGGTGGAGCTGCGGCAAATCGTCAATGAGTTGATTGACCAGCAGCTAAACGACTACCCAGATGCCGACATTCAGGCTACGCAGGAAAAGCTGAATGCCGCCTACGATGCCTTTTCTGCAAAATACGGCTTGCTGAATGACCGCAAAAACGGCAGATTATTTGAGCAGGATTCTTCTTACTATCTGCTGTGTTCTCTGGAAAATCTGGACGATCAGGGGCAACTCAAAAGCAAGGCGGCGATGTTCACCAAACGCACCATTCGCCCGGAACGTATTGTCACCAGCGTGGACACTCCCACGGAAGCACTTGCAATTTCCATCGGAGAGCGTGGCCGGGTGGATTTGCCCTATATGGCAGAGCTGCTCGGCACTCCCGGCGACTATGAGCGAATCACCAGCGAACTATCCGGCGTAATTTTCAAAGACCCCGGCACAGACCCTACTGACCCAGAAGCGGGCTGGCAAATGGCGGATGAATACTTGTCCGGCAATGTCCGGGCAAAACTGCGCATGGCACAGCTTGCCGCCGAAACCAACCCGGAGTTTGCAGTCAACGTCACCGCATTGGAAAAGGCGCAGCCGAAAGACCTTGAAGCATCTGAGATTGATGTACGTCTGGGTGCAACATGGCTTGCGCCGGAGATCATCCAAAAGTTTATGGCAGAAACTTTCCAGATTCCCTACTATCTGCGTCATGCAGTTAAAGTGAGATATTCTCCCTATACCGCAGAATGGCGCATTGAGGGCAAGTCGGCTATGGGCAGAGGCGACATTACCTCCACCGAAACCTATGGCACATCCCGCGCCAATGCCTACAAGATTCTGGAAGATACGCTCAACTTGAAAGATGTGCGCATCTATGATGCCATTGAAGATGAAGAAGGCAGACCGAAGCGCGTCCTGAACAAAACGGACACCATGCTGGCGCAGCAGAAACAGCAGGTAATCAAAGATGCTTTCGCCAACTGGATCTGGCAAGACCCCCAGCGGCGCATTGCACTGGTGAAGCAGTACAACGAACTGTTCAACAGCAACAGACCGCGCGAATACGATGGTTCCCACATCCACTTTGTCGGTATGAACCCGGAAATTTCGCTCCGGGAACACCAGCGTAACGCCATCGCTCATGTGCTTTATGGTGGTAATACGCTGCTTGCACACGAAGTGGGAGCCGGAAAGACGTTTGAGATGGCAGCATCCGCAATGGAAGCCAAACGGCTGGGGCTGTGTCAGAAAAGTCTTTTTGTGGTGCCAAATCATCTGACGGAGCAATGGGCGGCAGAGTTTTTGCACCTATACCCCAATGCCAAGCTGCTGGTAGCACGGCGCAAGGACTTTGAGACTGCCAACCGCAAAAAATTCTGTGCTAGAATTGCGACTGGGGACTACGATGCGGTCATCATCGGTCATTCACAGTTTGAGCGCATCCCGTTGTCCTATGAGCGGCAAGAACGCATTATTCAGGAGCAGATTGATGAAACGCTTGCCGCCATCAACGAACTGAAAGCCACTGCTGGTGAAAATTTCAGCATCAAGCAGATGGAAAAGACACGCAAAACGCTGGAAATCAAGCTGGAAAAGCTACGCTCCGATGCGAGAAAGGATGATGTTATCACCTTTGAGCAGTTGGGCGTGGATAGGCTTTTTGTGGATGAGAGCCATTTTTACAAGAACCGTGCGAAACGTTGTGCATAAGCCCTTGTTGACAGCAAGGACGAAAAGC
>ERZ1027181.1009-NODE-1009-length-13555-cov-8.502519_pt1 | contig 13555 bp, 9 predicted proteins | sample MGYA00519247_ERZ1027181 | MGnify/ENA primary metagenome ERZ1027181 (study PRJEB26926, sample SAMN06164415) | human gut metagenome | biome: ENVO:00009003; feature: ENVO:2100002; material: ENVO:00002003 | host: Homo sapiens | place: USA | collected 2012 ...
ATTATATATAGAGAAGGCTCCAACAAATAAAATCATTATTATGGGAAAGAATTTGAATTTGGAAACCAAGTCTTTTGCAGCTGCGATTTCGTTCGCTCTCTGCTGCTCGTCTCTTTCGGCTACTGCTGCATCTTCCGCATCTTCTAAGAATGTGGAAATGTCAGCTGCTCTCCCTGCGCAGCATTATCAGCCTACCAAGGAAAACCTGCAGGCGCGACAGGAATTTCAGGACGACAAGTTCGGAATCTTCCTGCATTGGGGGTTGTACAGTATGCTGGCAACGGGCGAATGGACGATGACCAACAAGGACCTGAACTATAAGGAATATGCTAAGTTGGCTGGTGGCTTCTATCCGTCTAAGTTTGATGCTGCCAAATGGGTGGCTGCCATCAAGGCTTCCGGAGCCAAATATATCTGTTTCACGACCCGTCATCACGAGGGTTTCTCCATGTTCAAAACCCAGTATTCTGATTATAATATCGTGGATGCCACTCCTTTCAAGCGGGATATTCTCAAGGAACTGGCAGATGAATGCCACAAGCAGGGCATCCGCCTACATCTCTACTATTCACACATCGACTGGTATCGAGAGGATGCTCCGCAGGGAAGAACGGGCAGGGGAACCGGACGCCCGAATCCGAAGGGCAACTGGCAGAGCTACTACCAGTTTATGAACAACCAGCTTACCGAACTGCTTACCCATTATGGCAAGATAGGCGCAATATGGTTTGATGGCTGGTGGGATCAGGATATCAATCCCGATTTCAACTGGCAGCTGCCTGAACAATATGCCCTAATTCATCGTCTCCAACCAGCCTGTATGATAGGCAACAATCATCATCAGGTGCCGTTTGAGGGAGAGGATTTCCAAATGTTCGAGCGTGATCTTCCTGGCGAAAACAAGTCGGGCTTGTCGGGACAGGACATCAGTAAACTGCCGCTGGAAACCTGCGAAACCATGAACGGGATGTGGGGATATAAGATAACCGATCAGGACTATAAATCCACCAAAACCCTGATTCATTATCTGGTGAAATCGGCGGGCAAGAATGCCAATCTCCTGATGAACATCGGTCCTCAGCCAGATGGTGAACTACCTGCTGTGGCCTTGGAGCGCCTGGCGGAAATGGGCGAGTGGATGAAAACATACGGTGAAACGATATATGGTACGAGAGCGGGCATCGTGACTACTCACGACTGGGGCGTTTCCACCCAGAAGGGCAACCGACTCTTTGTGCATGTGCTGAAACTTCAGGACCAGTCTCTCTTCCTGCCTTTGGGCAACAGGAAGGTGAAGAAGGTATTCGACTTTGTGAGCAAGAAACCGCTCAAGATGCAGAAATGCAATGGTGGAATCATCCTCGACTTAGGCGCCATTCCTACAGAAATCGACAAGGTTGTGGAAATTCAACTGTAATATATCACATCTGTCATCGTTGCGCCTATATATATAATAAGGTGTAGCGATGATGGCATAAGACTGAAATTAATATCAATGATGAAATATTTGAGAGATTACCTGATAGTAGCCGGTCTGCTGCTATCGTCAACTGCGTTTTCTCAGACCCCAGGTGGGGCAGATGTTCCAGCGAGTGCGAGTCATTACAAAATGTATCATGGTGACGGCATTGACGACGTGCTGCAGTATGTGCCCATGGCTTCGGTCTTCGGACTGAAACTGCTGGGTGTAGATGCGGAGAGTTCCTGGAAGCGCAGACTGACGGTTTCGGTCGTGTCTTTCGGACTGAATGCCGGAGTCACCTATGGTCTGAAACATACCATTCATACAATGCGTCCTGATGGAACTGACAACCGTTCTTTTCCATCGGGACACACCTCTATCGCCTTTTGTGGCGCCACCAATCTGATGCACGAATATCGCAAGATTTCTCCCTGGATAGGCGTAGCTGGGTATGCATTAGCTGCGGGAGTGGCTGTAGATAGAATCCGCCGCAACCGCCATCATTGGGAAGATGTCGTGGCAGGTGCTGCCATCGGAGTGGCTTCGGCAGAGGCGGGTTTTCTGATAGGCGATCTGATTTTGGGCAAAAAGAAGAAAAATGGTGGGGAAAGCCAGAATCATCTGAATTCCACAACAGACAACGATGGCCATATCAGCGGAAAAAGTACGACTGATAAGTTAGACAATATCAGTCTTTCTGTTTCTCCTACGGGTTTGGCTTTCGCTATGAAATTATAGTGAGTCATATTGACAATCAAGATTAAGAAATCGAATATAAACAAGAAAACGATGATAGATAAACATCATTTTATAAGCAAGAAAGGCGTGATGGCACTCACTTTCAGTGCTGCCTTGTGTGCCTCTATGGCAGCTCAGGCTGAAACCATCGAGGTGAAGAAATTCAAGTTTGCAGGTCCATTTCCTGTCAGTCTGCCCTGGATGGCGGACAGCGTAGATATTAAGGGAGAAAAGTTTGCGATGGAAAAACTGTTGGATTCCCCGCTGTCGTTTGCTTCTTTCAGTCAGGGGAAAGAGGTTTCCTCCTTATCTTCCGCGTCATCTCTGCATGCCCTGAATCTTGCTTCTTTCAGCCTCTCCAACGAGCACCGGATGAAAGTGATGATCTCTGTGGAAGGTGTCAGCGAGTATCGGCTTTTTGTGGATGGAGAGCCTTTGAAGGGAAATGGAAACCAGTTTGAGATAGTTCTGTTGCCTTCTTCTCATCAGGTGGTGATCAAATATCTGGCTGCAAAGGATGATGCAAAGGTTCTGGTAAAAACGGGAAATGATCTGACTGCTCAGCCTTCTGGGAACCCTGCATTATCATCCAAAGAATCTGAAGAATCTCAGAAAAACTCTGCATATTCTCTGAAAAATGATGTCCCTTCAGCTTCTTCCAAGCGTGCATACAATATTTATGATGTGATCTGCGCGCCTAACTATTCGAGCGTATCACTCTCTCCGAATGGAAAATACGTGATTGTGCACAAAACCTGGGTTGACCGTCAGGGCAACAACCACAGTATCAATGAGGTGAGGAATTATCAGACAGGCAAGGTACTTGCTTCTTTCCAGGAAAACGTGAAGTGGATGCCTCGCAGCAATAAAATGTATTTCGTGCAGAAGAATAGTGAAAGTGCTATCGAGGCTAATGGAAATGCCGTAGCTGGCTCCGCACTCTCTTATGAAACTGAAAGCTCCAGTCAGCAGCTGGTAACTGTCAATCCGCTGACGATGGAACGTGAGGTTTTGGCAACAAATATTCCGGAAGGCTTCTTCCAGTTTACTCCCGACGAGAAATCTCTGATCTATACGGTCACTACCGAGGGCAGAAAGAAGGATGCACAGGTTTATGACATCAAGGAACCGAATGACCGTCAACCGGGCTGGCGCAATCGCTCCAATCTTGCAAAATATGATTTGGCATCCGGCATTTTCCAGCCTATCACCTTCGGTTATCACAACATCTATCTCAATGATATCTCTGCCGATTCCCGCTATCTGCTTATCGGAAAGAGTGAGGACCGTCTCACCAAGCGACCAACTACCCTGACCTCGCTCTACAGACTGGATCTCCAAACCCTTCAGGCAGAAACCCTGGTGGATAAGGGCGAGTTTATCAATAGTGCTCTGTTCTCTCCAGATGGCAAGTCGATTCTTGTAAGTGCTTCTCCAGAGGCCTTTGACGGTATCGGCAAGAATGTGGAAGAAGGTCAGATTCCGAGCATGATAGATACGCAACTTTATCTGATGTCTGCCTCGTCAAAGGAGGCTCAGCAGGTGCGTCCGCTCACCAAGGATTTCAATCCGAATGTGCTGAATGTAGTCTGGAGCAAGGTGGATGGAAACATCTATTTTACGGCTGAAGACAAGGACTGCGTGCATCTTTTCCAACTGAATCCGAAATCTGGAAAATTTGCCCTGTTGAAGTCGCCTGAAGAGTATATCAAGTCCTTCTCCCTGGCATCTTCTGCTGCCGAAATGGCTTTCTCAGGACAGAGTGCATCCAATGCCGACCGCCTCTACAGGATGAATACCAAGGTGCAGAAAGCACAAGTGATAGACGACCTCAGTGCCCGCGAACTGAAAGATATCCAGTTGGGCGAATGTAAGGCGTGGAATTATGTCAACGCAAAGGGCGACATCATCTGCTGCCGCTATTATCTGCCTCCTCATTTTGATGCAGCCAAGAAATATCCGATGGTAGTCAACTATTATGGAGGTTGCAGTCCTACGAGTCGTATGTTTCAGAGCCGCTATCCGCATCATGTCTATGCAGCCATGGGCTATGTGGTGCTGGTGGTCAATCCAAGTGGAGCCACCGGTTTCGGCCAGAAGTTCTCTGCCCGCCACGTAGATACGGCTGGTGAGGGAGTGGCTGAAGATATCATAGCCAGCACCCAGGCTTTCTGTGATGAACATGGTTTTGTGAACAGGAAGAAGATAGGATGTATCGGAGCCAGCTATGGCGGATTTATGACCCAGTATCTTCAGACCAAGACGGATCTCTTTGCTGCAGCCATTTCCCATGCGGGTATCAGTGATCATACCAGTTATTGGGGAGAAGGCTATTGGGGATATTCCTACAGTCAGGTATCTATGGCCAATGAATATCCTTGGACCAACAAGCATCTCTTTGTAGATCAGAGTCCTCTTTATCGTGCCGACAAGATACATACGCCATTGCTTTTCCTGCATGGTACTGCTGATAACAATGTGCCGGTAGGAGAGAGTATCCAGCTCTATACTGCGCTGAAAGTATTAGGCCGTCCTACGGCTATGGTGCTGGTAGATGGTCAGGATCATCATATCATCGACTACGAAAAGCGCATCAAATGGCAGAATACCATCTTTGCCTGGTTCTCCAAGTGGCTTCAGGATGATGACAGTTGGTGGAACGAGATGTATGGAAACGAAAAAATGTAAGTCTGAAAAGACTTACATTTTTTTGTTGCTTTATCTCAAATCTACGATTTCTGCTTTAGGGAAATCTTTGCTGTTGAAGACGAAAGTGCTGTTAGACACATTCTTAGCTCTGAAATTGCTCACCTTGATTGTGCTCCAGGAACTGCCCTGTCTCATCTTGATGACAGAAGGAACGTAGGTTTTCTTGTTGATGGTGATAATCAATTCCTGTACCGTACGCCTCTTGTTCTGAGCAATCAGGTGAACCTCATAGTTGCTGCCAGCATTTTTCAGGCTGGAATTGTAACCGGTCTTATATATATTGATAAATGTATAAGGGTTCATTGACATCTGCTGCGCCTGTGTAGGATTGCTGACATTTACCTCGTTGGTATTTTTCATATAAGTCCACTGCGTCTTACCATTATACCATACGGTAGCCTGCGGAGTGTGGGCATTAAACTTGTTGCCCTTGATGGCGATGGTGCCGGAAGTGGAACCGTATTTGGTACTTGACAGGCTGAAATTGGCGCTGGCGCCACCTTTGTTGCCTATGATTTTGGCAGTCTTATTTAAAACCTGCTGGGCTGTCTGTGCGAATGTTCCAAGACTCATCAGAGTCATGAAAGCAAATAAAATCATTTTCTTCATCATTCTTTCTTTATAAATTAAAAAAAACTTTTCATGTTACTTAGATGCAAAGGTAACATGAAAAGTTTAATTAATATCTATTCTTTAAGAATTCTTAGTTTCTTTAAGCCTCGTTTAATCTTATCCTCTCAGTTGGAGAAGGAGCGTGTTCAACTGGTTTTCGTCCTGCAGAAGCACCTCTCTTGGCTTACTGCCCTGGGCAGCACCTACGATTCCTGCAGCTTCCAACTGGTCCATCAGTCGTCCGGCTCTGTTGTATCCGATACTAAATCGGCGCTGTATCATACTTGTACTTCCCTGTTGTGACAAGACGATGGCATGTGCTGCTTCCTCAAAGTAAGGATCGAGATTGCGCGTATCCACATTTCCACCGCCCACAGCTTCTCCGTCATTGGCTGGCTCTGGAAGTTCGAGTGGCTCGATAGGACCAGGCTGGCTGGAGATGTACTCGTTGATGCGCTCAATTTCCGGCGTATCTACGAATGCACACTGCACACGTACCGGCTCGTTGCCATTCAGATAGAGCATATCGCCTCGACCTATCAGCTGGTTGGCACCTGTTCTGTCCAGAATGGTCTTGGAGTCTATGGCAGATGTCACCTTGAAGGCGATACGGCCTGGGAAGTTGGCCTTGATATTACCTGTAATGATGGTTGTAGTAGGACGCTGGGTTGCGATAATCATGTGGATACCCACGGCACGAGCCAGCTGGGCGATACGAGCGATAGGAAGTTCCACCTCCTTGCCGGCTGTCATGATCAAGTCGCCAAACTCATCTATGATTACCACCACGTATGGCATATATTCATGTCCGTCGGTCAGCTTGAGCCTGTGGTTGATGTACTTCTGGTTATACTCCTTGATGTTTCTGGCACCGGCTTTCTTCAGCAGGTCGTATCGGCTATCCATCAGCACACAGAGACTGTTGAGCGTTCTTACCACCTTGGTAACATCTGTGATGATAGGTTCTTCTTCGTCAGAAACCGCTGCCATGAAATGGTTGGCGATGCGGGAGTAAACGCTGAATTCCACCTTCTTGGGGTCGATGAGCACCAGTTTCAGCTCATTAGGATGCTTCTTATATAATAAAGAGGTGATAATCGCATTCAGACCTACAGATTTACCCTGTCCGGTGGCACCGGCTACGAGCAGGTGAGGAATCTTGGCCAAATCTACCATGAAAACCTCATTGGTGATCGTCTTACCAAGAGCGATAGGAAGTTCCATCTTGGTTTCCTGAAATTTCTTGGAGTTGAGGATACTTTCCATGCTCACGATATTGGCCTTGGCATTCGGCACCTCGATACCGATGGTTCCCTTGCCAGGAATAGGAGCGATGATACGGATACCCAAAGCTGCGAGACTCAGGGCGATATCATCTTCCAGATTTTTGATCTTGGAGATGCGCACACCTTCAGCTGGCTGAATTTCGTAGAGTGTAATCGTAGGACCTACCGTAGCTCGGATGGTCTTAATCTGCACACCGAAATTGCCCAAAACCTCAATGATTCGGTTCTTGTTGGCTATCTGTTCCTCTTCGTCAATATAAGCACCGTTGTCCTCATACTTCTTCAGCAGGTTGAGCGTGGGGTACTTATATCGGGTGAAAGGTTCCTTCGGGTTGATAGGCGTATTCAGCTCTATGGTGTTGCTTACGGTGTTGCTGGAAGCCTGTTCTTCGTTGGCAGCTACGGAAATATCCATGCCGATATGCTGGGAAGCGAGTTCGGCAGCTTTCTTTTCTTCAGCTTCAGCCTGCACTCTCTCGTTGCGCAATCTGCGCTGATTTTCCAGGAATGATACGTTAGGATCTTTGGTTGCAGCCGCTACAGAAGCGCTTTCGCCTGCTGCATCTTCTACATCGGCAGCATGTTCTGCATCCATATTTCCAGCCGTCATATTTTCAGCGTTATGTGCAGCTGCTCCTTTTTCTGCTTTATCTGGATTAACATCCAAATCTATCACCTTGGCAGGTTCCGGATCCTTAAACTCTGATTCCTCAGGTTCTTCTTCCTCCTCCTCCTGTTTCTGTCCATTTTCTGCATTCGCATAAGCCTGTGCAATGGCATCCGGTTCGTTGTCTTCACCATTTTTGCCGTGATTGGTGATTTCGAAGTGCACCTTACTTGTAATATAGCCAATAGGGTTGAGCGCTTTACGAATCACAGTGATGGTTTCCGTCGTCAGGTAGGTGAGGAAAGCGATGGCAGTAAACAGCAGAATCGCTGTAAGACCCGGTGCTCCCACTACGTTTTCTAAGTTCTGTACGACAAAGATGCCATGCTTTCCGCCAGGATTGAAGATAAGTCCACCCGTAAGTGGCGTCAGAAATTTGGCGAATGTGATGGCACACCATTCCATGACAATCATGGTGCTGAAAAACCATTTCCACAGATTGATTTTATAGGCATGCATGAGCTGCAATCCCCATATTATAAAAAAGGTGGGGAGCAGGAATGATGGAAAACCGAAATTCTGTGAAATCAGCCAGTAGGAGATGATAGCACCCAGCGAACCGCAATAATTCTGAAACTGGTGCTCACTGTTGGTCCATTCTCCCGTTCGCATTTCTTCCAGAATACTTTGGTCTGCCGCGCCCGTATTCAAAAAAGAAACCATCGCGATGATGGTAACTACAGAAATGGTGACCAGAGCCAATCCTAAGAAGAAATCTGTAATAGTATTATTGAAAATATATTGTAAGCCAATTGCTTGACTGAAGCTTTTGGTTTTCTGTTCTGTTCTTTTTTTTGCCATTTTTGATGTTCTTGAATTATTTATCTTGCAAAAGTAGCTAAAATAATCGAAAAAATCGAGATTCTAATGCTAATTTTTCTAATTTTTGCGAGAAAGTTGATTTACATTTGGTCATTTCATTTATAAATTGTACTTTTGCATTCTGAAATCTTGGAAATAATAATGAAGACAATATTCAAAAAGTATGATAAGCATGCTATTGTAGCATTGCCCAGAGTAATCTTTGAGGGGAAAATTAAGGTAATAGATCACCCGGAGGATGTTGAGGCGGCAATTGATTTTTTGCTGTCCCAGGACATTCTTGGTATCGATACGGAAACTCGTCCTTCTTTCAAAAGAGGCGTAAGCTATGAGGTGTGCTTGCTTCAGGTAAGTACAGAGGATGTATGTTTTCTGTTCCGCTTGAATTATGTGGGAATGCATCCGGCTATCATTAGATTCCTGACTGATAAGAAGGTACCTAAGATTGGTCTTTCCTGGCATGATGATCTTAATCAGCTTCATAAAAGGGCTGATTTTGAACCGGGCAACTTTATCGAGATTCAGGATATGGCTAAGGATTTGGGACTGATTGATATGAGTCTGCAGAAAATTTACGCCAACCTCTTTCACCAGAAAATCAGTAAGGCGCAGCGATTGAGCAATTGGGAGGTTACTGAGTTGAAAGATTCACAAAAAATATATGCTGCTACTGATGCTTGGGCGTGTATTCAACTCTATAAGGAGTTCAACAAACTCAACGAGACTCATGATTATGTGCTGATTGAGCCGAAAATAGAGGAACCTCAGGCAGATGCATCTCAGACAGAATCGCAGCCAGCATCTCAAGTAGAGTCTCATGCTGAATTTCATGTAGAATCTCAAGTAAAGCCTCAAGTCGAACTGATTTCTCAATCGAAAGCATCATCTTGAAACCATATATAATAAGGTGTAATACAGATACAAAATAGACAATATACTAAGTAAGATTATATGTATAAGAAAATATATTTGAAGAGGGGAAAGGAAGAGTCCCTGAAACGTTTTCATCCTTGGGTCTTCTCTGGCGCTATCGCTCAGATGGACGAGGGAATCGTAGAAGGTGAGATTGTACGTGTCATCACTTCTACGGGGGATTTTATAGCTGTGGGACATTATCAGATAGGTTCCATCGCAGTTCGTGTCCTTTCTTTCCATGATGTTGCCATCGATGATGAGTTCTGGTGCTCTCGTCTGGATTCTGCCCTCAAGATGCGTATCGCTGTGGGTATCGCCGACAATGCTGCCAATAATACCTATCGACTGGTGCATGGTGAGGGTGATAACCTGCCTGGACTGGTTATCGACTGCTACGGAGAGACTGCCGTGATGCAGGCGCATAGCGTGGGTATGCACGTCAACAGAATGGAAGTAGCTCAGGCTCTTGCAAAAGTGATGGGCGACAGACTCAAGAATATTTATTATAAGAGTGAAACAACTTTGCCATTCAAGGCTGATCTCCGTCAGGAAAACGGATTTATTTTGGGTGGTGATGCTGACAATGTGGCTGTTGAGAATGGATTGAAATTCCATATCGACTGGTTGAGAGGTCAGAAGACCGGTTTCTTTGTGGATCAACGCGAAAATCGTTCGCTTCTGGAACATTATGCCAAAGGCAAGAGCGTACTGAATATGTTCTGCTATACCGGAGGCTTTTCCGTATATGCCATGAGAGGCGATGCCAAACTCGTGCATTCTGTAGATAGCAGCGCCAAAGCGATAGAGTTGACCAATGAGAATGTGAATCTCAACTTCCCTGGTGACAGCCGTCATGAGGCTTTCTGCGAAGATGCATTCAAGTATCTTGACGATCACGACCAGCAGTATGATCTCATCGTGCTCGACCCGCCTGCTTTTGCCAAACACAGAGCTGCTCTGCGCAATGCTTTGAAAGGTTATACCCGCCTGAACGTGAAGGGACTTCAGCGCATCAAGCACGGAGGTATCCTCTTTACTTTCAGCTGCTCGCAGGTAGTTACGAAAGACAACTTCCGCAATGCTGTTTTCACGGCAGCTGCACAGGCAGGACGAAAGGTGAGAATCCTGCATCAGCTTCATCAGCCAGCCGACCATCCTATCAATATCTATCATCCGGAAGGTGAGTATCTCAAGGGATTGGTCTTGTATGTAGAATAAGGAATGAAACGATTATGAAGAAAGCGACTGTAGTTGCGTTTTTGCTGGTAGCATGGCTTTCGGCACTTGTCGGATGCAGCGACTCCAAGGAGAAAGTCCGTCGCCTGTCTATGCAGGAAAAGGCGCGTCAAGATAGTATTGACAAAGCTTCTTTCAAGGTGGGTGTCATGCCTACCTTGGATTGTCTGCCTGTCTTTGTGGCACATGATGAAAAACTTTTCGACTCCCTGGGAGTTACTGTGCATCTGAAGTGCTACTCTGCGCAGATGGACTGCGATACTGCTCTTGAACGGGGGCGGGTAGAAGGTGCTGTCTCAGATCTGATACGCGCCCGGCATATCATCAAAAGAGGAACTCCTTTGGAATTTCCTATTTCTACCAATACTTATTGGCAATTGATTACCAATAGGAGAGCACGTATCTCAGAACTGAAGCAGCTTTCTGACAAGATGATTGCCATGACAAGATATTCTGCTACTGATTATCTGGCTGATTTGGCGATAGACAGTGCCAAACCTAAATATGATGTATATCGGGTGCAGATTAATGATGTGAGAATACGTCTGAAAATGCTGCTCAATAATGAAATGGATGCGGTTCTTTTGACGGAACCTCAGGCCGCTAAAGCCCGAAAAGAGCGGCATCCTGTTCTCATGGACAGCAGAGATAAGGGCTTGAGATTGGGCGTCTTTGCTTTTAGAGAAAAGGCACTTAAATCTACTGAACGAAAAAAGCAACTTGATTTATTCATCAAAGGATATAATCAGGCTGTTGACAGTATAAATAAAAATGGTTTTGTACACTATTCGGATTTATTCCGTAAATATTGTGATGCAGATCTTGCTGCAGTGAAGGCTTTGCCGAAACTGAAGTTTGACCATGCTGGTAAACCGAAAACTGTTGATTTTTTACGACCTTACAAAAAGTAATAAACTATGAATGGATTAAATTCAAAAAGCCCAATTTTGCAGATAACTGTAGAATGTGGGGATGGTTATTATCGTAAGTGTCTAACGCATTCTAACGAGTATTTAATCCAAAATCCTATCTGTCCGGGTTTGAAAGACGAAGTGCAGGATGTGTTGGACACTTTTGATAAAATGGTTTACTGCTATGCTAAGGGTATCAAAGATCCAAAAATGGCAGAAATATATGCGGGCATTGAATCTTTCTGTCGTAATTTGGTACATCATCTTCAGATGTATGAAGCCATTCAGAATGATTCTTTGTTTAAGGCTGCTTATGATAGCAGTAAGGCTTTAGATTTAAGACAAATTGGAGAAAGAGCGGAGAAGGGAGATGTCGATAAAGATTTCCTTGATAGCGTCTTTTCTTATGTTCTAACTGTTCGTCTGTGGGATGACCGAAAACTATCTTATTTTGCAGATCTTGTTTCCAATCCTGCAACTGATTATCGTGTAGCTGCTATGATGATATCTGCAGCCATGTTGTCATCAATCAAAGTCTTCAATTATAAAATGATGACAACTTTCTACGATCTTTGGAAAAAGTCTCAGGATGTGAAGATAAAAGAACGTATTCTTGTGGCTTGGACAGTCATGTTGATTTCCGCAGATATCAAGAATTACTCTTATGTAAAAAAGTTTGTTAATAAAATCAAGGAAGATGAACCTACAATCGCACATCTTTATGCTATCCAGAAACAGATTCTTTTCTGTATGGATGCTGCAGAAGATGCTCAACAATTCAGCGCAGATATCATGAATGCGTTCCCTGATGAAAAATGGAACCGGCCTCTGGAAAACGATGAAAAACCTTCTCTTGACGAGATCCTCACTCCAGAAAAGAAAGAGGAAATGGTGATGTCTATTGATGAAAATATCAATAAAATGGTGAATATGCAGAAGCAGGGAGCTGATGTCTTCTTCGATGGTTTCTCTCAGATGAAGAGTTTTGATTTCTTCAATACGGCATCCAATTGGTTTGTTCCATATTATGAGTCTAATCCTGCCCTGTATCCCTTGTTGGAAATTCTGGAGGGTGATGATACTTTCTTGAGAACTCTGAAACTTTCACATTCTTTCTGTGATGGGGATAAATACAGTTTCAGTTTTTGTATGGCTGCATCTTTGAAAGGTACTTTGTCTGCACTCTTACCTATTGTAAAAGAAGGATTCGGACCTATGTTTAGTGAAACCGATGTTCATGATTCTAAAGAATTGGCTTTCCTGATAAGAAGAGAATGCTTGCAGGATTTGTATCGTTTCCTGACTTTATCTTCTTTCAAAAATTCGTTTCCGAAGGTTTTCTCATCAGAACAAGATTCAATTGCATATTTCTTTGCCAAGCCTTTATTTAAGGCTGATGAAAAGTTTGATAGAGTTAGGCTCTATATCTGCGATTTCCTTTTTAAGCGCAATCAGTCTGTGCGCTTAAGTTTCTTCCTCTCTGATACTCCAAGATGTAAGGAAGAAAAGTTAATGAAGGGATTATTCCTGTTGTCTATGACAGAATATGAGTTAGCTATTGATGTGCTTTCTCCGTATCAGGACGAAGAAGAAAATGTTGAAGTTATCAAACCAGCTCTGGTCAAGTGTTATATTGGTCTGCATCAATATGATAAAGCTTTGGAACTGTGTGAGCAGTTGATCAGTTTGAAGTCAACGACGAAGAGATTGCTACAGAAGGTTTACTGTCTCTTCCAGTTGTATCGTACGGATGAAGCCATGGCTATTCTATATGAAATGGATTACAAAAATCCTAATGATCTGCAGATTCTCCGTCCTTTGGCTTGGGGAAATATCTTAAGATTTGAATATGAGAAGGCGAAGGATATATATGAACGTTTAGCATCTGATGATTTTTCTTCCATCCCTGAAGATTCTTATAATTTGGCTATATGTTTATGGTTGCAGGGTGATGTTAGAACTAGTATTTCACTCTTCAATAGGTATTTGGAACTTGCCGATATTGATGTCGCAGCCCTGATCCAACAGCTTTATGATGATTTTAAGATGTTGAAGAATAATGGTGTTCTGGAATTTGAAGTGAATATCTTGAAGGATGCTATTTCACAATATGTAGAAAGAAAACAAAAAAGGTAATTCGTTTTGTCTGTTAGAAGAATGGCAATTCGCCTTTATCTTAATATATATAATATGAATG
>ERZ1027181.1010-NODE-1010-length-13539-cov-28.897137_pt1 | contig 13539 bp, 10 predicted proteins | sample MGYA00519247_ERZ1027181 | MGnify/ENA primary metagenome ERZ1027181 (study PRJEB26926, sample SAMN06164415) | human gut metagenome | biome: ENVO:00009003; feature: ENVO:2100002; material: ENVO:00002003 | host: Homo sapiens | place: USA | collected 2012 ...
CCATTTAATATAATGGTGGAACACTGTTGCTTGTTGATGACCATAATTATAGTACTGCGCCAAAAAAGAAGTTTGAATACCATCTCTTTCTAATCTTTTCATGAATAGCTCAAACCAATCATTTTGTTTGTCGGCAGCAAAATAATCCAAAAGTTCAATATTCAAAATGGCATCGCTTTCGAACATATATGGTTTCAACTCTTTTACAAAATTGGATATTTTATCTATATGTGAATCGAATGGTTGAGATATTTGACGCTTTATAGACAATAATAATTCTCTATCTGCTAAAGACACCATTCCCTCATAGAAATAAGAAATATAATCATAGTATTCTTCATCAATTAGACCACGTCTTAAAAACACATCCTGCATTGGCGATAAGTCTATGTCCTTATACAAGTCCAACTGCCCACAACCATAGCGACTTAACAAATCACTTAACCGTAAAGATTTAACGGATAGTTTCTGCTCTCTAAGCATTTCCTTTCTGTGCAAAAAATCATTAGTGCTCTTTTTTAATACATTTGCACGTTTTGAATAATTTACATTTTTATCGATAGTAGCCATATTAATGCTACTATTGTTCGTGCACATCGAATTGTAACGATAATATTGATAAGAAATATTATTACATGTTAGTAAATATTGGAATTTCTCATCGTCGTTTGCTATCGAATCAAACGAATAGTAACTATCGTCAATAAGTATTGTACGCATATTTTCATTGACACTCTTACGTATGTTATACAAAAACAACAAACGTAGTTCTACAATGCTTAAATGTTTGGTAGAAATATATAAATCCTCTTCTTCTTTTAGTTCTCTTTCTTGTTCAATAATATTCTGCATAGCGTAAGATACAAATGTACGCTTCATATTTATACATTTATAAACCTTACCTTCTCTGCGATGTAGTTTTGCGAAATCTTGAGGATAATAGTTTTTATATACAATCATAGCCAACATTTTTGTGCAATTAAGCTGCTGGTTATTTCTGCATAATTTATCTCGATACTGTTTATATTCATTTACGATATTTGTCAAAATGCGCATATCCTGTATAAAGAATGCCATTTCCGACAAATCATCGTCTGCAATATCGTTCTCATTAAATCCTTTTGCTTTAAGTGCACATTTGAGCTTGTCTTTGGAATTTGACGGATTGATAACTGGTATTACTGTTGTAATATAGTCAAAAAACTTCGTGCGCTCTTCATCTCTGAATACATCATCTTTGATTGCGTACACAAAAGTTATATGTCGATTCACTATTTTGGATTCATTTATAAGTTGGTTTAATTCTCGCAACTTCAAGAATATATCCGAAGTTCCGAATCTATCTAAATCTTCAATAATAACGACATTGTAATCCGTTACCTGAAAGAAATATAGTATTTCGTCAAGGTGCTTATTGAAAATAGAATTGTCCTCTACAACCTCAATTTCTCCATCTTTCAAATTCAATTTGTTTAGTTTGGAGTTACTATAAGATTTTAATATATAGCGAAACACGACATAAATAGCATAAAGTAACCAACATGCTCCCAGAATATCAAATATGGTATTCCAGATATATCCAAGGTTAAACAAATTGTACAAAGTTTCTACTTTTGCACAAGATGGTTCAAAAACAATAAGGAATGCTATGATGGTTATAACAGCACCTATTGCATAATTACGTAGTTCCTTACTTGAAAAATGAACTATTCTGCGGAAACGTGAGTTCGGTACTGTTTTTGTTTCTTCCCTATAAATCAACTGCTGTAAAATACTATATTCAATCTTGCGATTAAGATTTTCAACGCGTTGATTCTCTTCTTTTTCGTTATTTGAGTGTTCGTTGTTATCTTCTTCCTTATTCGTTTGAAGAGTTGCTAATGAGATTGGTAAATAAACTCGATGCTCATCTTTAAAATCTTCCATTAAAGTCATAAGAACAGAACTCTTACCAGAACCAAAAGGTCCAGTAAGAGCTATGTTTCGTATATTTTTAGAATCTGCACATTTAAGTGCATTGTCTAAATCTTTTACAGTTGTATATGACGCATTATCAATATTCAACTTTAAAGGAAGCAACGTGTCTATTTCTTGGTTCATTTCTTTGTTCAATATATATAATCTTAGTCGTTTCGTCAAAACTCCAAATACTTATTCACAAGGAACTTTCGTATATCCACAAAAGAAATGGTTTCTTCTATGTGTTCGTCCAATCCTGTATTTACCACATATATAAAAGATTCCTTGCGATAGAAGTTATCACCCTCATTGAGAGAGGCTTCTATCGTCTGAGATTTTGCCATGAGACAAGTCAACTGATAGTCTCTATCCACTACCTGTGTGTTGCCTTTTGGGTGCGCTTTTTGCCTGTGTTGGCTACTTGTCAACAATATCAAATTCTCGTAATATGAGGCAATCATCGGGAACTGTGATTTAGGGAATATGTGGTGGACCTCTGTTGCTATACCTGTAGCCAATTCATCATGAACTTCACTTGTGTCTCCTTGCTGACGCTTGACATTCTTAATCGCTTTATTAACCTGATAATCTATGTAGAAATTTATATTTATATCGTCAGTTTCATGTGCCTTAGCTTCATTTCGTGTTTGGATTTTCTCTTTCCCGGTATATTCATCACGCCAATTCACTTTGTTATACATCAAGTCTCCCCAGTCTTGCAGCTTGCAATTGCTTCCAGGCATCATTTCTGAATATGCAAACACATTCAGTACTTTGTGAAGCATTCGGGTTGTGTCTAGCTTTGACTTCGTAGGAGTGTTTGCACTAATGAAACGATGATACTTGTCATACAAAGTGTTCTTAGCCGCTCTGATTTCACCTTTTGTGGCATTAGTGCAACTCTTCAAATGGCAATTTGTTGTTATCATTATATTTATCAAAATCAGATTGAAAAAGTTTGTCTTGTATAACTCTATATTTCTCGAACTCAGATTCCGCAAACGATTTGGCAAATTCTGTAGTAACCTTGCCTGCATCTTGGAGGATGTTGTCATCACCAGCTTCAAGAATTATATCTATTCGTTTTGCCCAATCCTCCATTGTCATAGGAATATGTCTATTAGCCATACGTTCAGCCATATCTAAAACAGCATTGACAAGTTTTCCCATATCTTGCAATTCCGTCTCTTTCAAATAGTTTTTAGCAATACTCACATCAGGCTTAACTATTTTTCCCTTAGGCGCATTTTCCCATGTCGTCAATCCCATATGTTCTTTTTGAGCATTGGCACGCTCAACAATAAGTTCTGCTGCCGTATGCCCATGTACTGCATAATGCATTTTATTCTGTACCTTTTTGAAGAACAAACGAGTAGTTGGAGCATCTTTATTGTAATCTATTGATGTTGCATAAATGTCTGTTAATTTCTGATAGAAGCGACGTTCACTTAAACGTATTTCTCTAATCTCAGCGAGTAGATGTTCAAAGTAATCTTCACCTATAAAAGAACCATTCTCCATACGTTTCTTGTCTATAACATACCCTCTAATGGAGAATTGCCTTAGAATATAAGTACACCATTGCCGGAATTGTGTAGCTCTAATTGAAGATATTCTATAACCGACAGAGATTATTGCATCAAGATTGTAAAATTGAGGTTCACGCTCAACCTGACGAGTACCCTCTTGCTGAACTATTCGGATTTTCCGAATAGTTGTTTCTTCTTGCAGCTCTCCATCTTTAAAGATGTTCTTAAGATGTTCGTTTACAGTAGAAACTTTTACATCAAATAATTCCGCAATGGCTTTTTGAGTTGCCCAAATTGTTTCATCTTGATATACAACCTGTACACCTTTCTCTTGTCCCTCAACTTGGAACATGAGAAATTCTGCAGTACTATTTCTTATTTCGAATTTCTTGCCCATAATACAGATGTTTAATAATTACAAACTTTGGGATATGGCTTACGAATACTATGAATAATGTATTCATTATTATTGGAAGCCTTTTCTAATACAATTTGTCGGATTGCCAACACAGATGGCAAATCTTTCTTTCGCAGAACTTCGAATCTATAAAAATCCTCGCCACATGCAAAGCATTGGAAAGAGTATTTATTTTCACCTTTCCCTAAATATGATTTCCGTAAAGGACGACCACAATGTGGACAAAATCTTCTTGTCTTCATTATTTACCACTTTATGCTGTTGGTTATATAATTCTTTGATATAGTATGCGCCTCTTGACATATGAAATCTATATTGTTAATTGGATTCCGAATGCAATTCAACTTGGGGATGTTGTTTAAGTTACTTACAACAACAAGAAAGAAATCCTTTGTAAATTCTGTAGCCTTATTAAATTCATTTTGTGTAAGTCTGACAGAACCACTTTGTTCTCTGATTCCCTTAATCTCTGCAAGAAAATAGTGGTTATCTTTTTGCAGTTGAAAATCATATCCATCTCCCCACAGGCGAGCATCTTCCAGAATTGAGTGTTCAAAGAATGGTATGTTTTGATAATTGTTCATAAAATAGAACTCTGCTTCTTTACCTGTTTCTTGTAGTTGCTTAAATCTTGATGCTATTATAGGTGATACACTTTTAGTTGTTAAACTAATATTACTATCAATATTATGGATATACATCTTTACAATATTGGCATAACCGATTACATCTTCATTACCAAACAAACTATCTATAAAAAGTTTGATATGTTCACGTTGATTGCGTTGAAACCACCCTCTTCTTCCATTGTCAAAATAGGGGTCAAAACTATCTTGCCTATTAAACACGGCTTTTACAGTTTTGGCCAATCCCATTTCTACAACAGCTTTACAGAAAGCGTTTTTTGTGCTAAATCCAAACTCCTTAGCAAAATTCAAATCGAATTTAGCCAACCCATATCCAATAAGGTTCATAACTTCTGACAGTCTATCTTTATTATCCATAAATCACCATTTTATTATTAAACACTACAAGATGGCTGTTAAGCAACTTCTCTCGACTTAACCGTATGCGGAATGCGATTAATGTCTGTATTGTCAAACGCTGATTGTCCCTCTTTAATATCAGAAATCCATGCTTCCATTTTCGGATTGTATTTTCTGAAATTATGATATATGTCATTCTCAGAAATTTCTCCCATTTTCTTCAAAGATGGAAGATGCCCAATCACTTCTCTAAGTGTTCTCTCTGGTTGCTTGTCAGGGAAAACATCACATGGAGTTATCTCCTTAATGTCCTTTCTTACTCCAATTACAAGTGTACGAGTACGGCTTGATGGATTTCCGTAATCCTTAAAGTTTACAACTTTATACAGGATATTGTATAATCCACCAAGGTTCATTTCTATCGCTTCTTTTATGCTTTTTGCATTGCCATCAACATCAGTGCATACAGATGTCAAAAATGCTCGTACATTCTCAAAGATAAAGAATTTTGGCTTTATCTGATGAACCATTTTTATAGACTCGACAACTAAGGAATTTCTTATTATCTCATCTTTCTTTTTCTTATGATTAGCAACAGACATACCTTGACATGGAGGAGTGGCAATAAGTACATCTAAATCAGTAACATGAAAGCCCTTTTCCCACATTTCCAATTCTGCAAATACCTTATCCTTTGTCTCCTGTGTCGTCATATCTCCACAAATATACCCACTCTTGTAGACACATTTGTTGTTATAGGATTGTATTTTAAGACGCTTTTCAAGTAATTCTACAGTTGCAACACAGTAAAAGCCCTCTTCCTTAAAGCCATAACATCCCACGCCAGCACTGCTAAATAAGCTGACGTATGTATGTAGACCATATGAAGAACGACTTTCGGCAACAATAGCCTCTTCTATTTCTTCAGGGAGTTTATATGCTTTTGAATTTTTCATTTTGTTCTTTGTATTCTAAATTTTCTACAGCTAAGGAGAGGGCATTACGAGCAATTTGCCCATTGTCGGAAACAAGATCCGTAACTTTATCTGCTAACCATAGAGCCAACAACTCTTTCTTGTCAATCTCAAAGACGGAGGCCAATAGCTCAACTTGTTCTTTTCGAGCTTTTCGTTCGCCTTTTTCTATTTTGCAATAGGTTGCCGTGTCTATATCTAATGCAGCCGCCAACTTTCTTTGTGGTAGTTGACTATGCAACCGTAAATCTTTAATTTTTTCTGTAAACAACATAATTCTGAATATTGTCTTGACAATTTATGGCAAATATACGGTTTTTATTCGAAAGAAAAGAATTTTTAATTCAATATTAGCAAGTGTACCCCATTATATAGAAAAAATACACATAACAACTGAAAATATCATTCAACTTTAATTGGTTTGATTGTTTTGAATAATCTCGTTGATTTCATTTTTAATGTCTTATTGTATTAACTATTCTTTCTAATAGTCTCAGGTGATGTGTTATTAAGTCGTAATTGATTGTGTGCTTCATAAATATTGAAGTGGTATTCACTTCTAATATTGTATTGATATTCCTAATGAAACAATATGTATTCTATGTCTACAAGTATGTCATATTTGTACCATATACTATGTAATACATTGATATTCAATATGGTTTATTTTCGAGGAGGTCAAGTAAGTACTTTGAAATTGTGACGTAAGGAATTACTGAACTGATAAATTCTAAATGAGGCATGATTAATTATAATTGTGCCTCATTTTTTATTATAACATTATGAGTAAAGTTTTTATTAGGAAATCAAAAGAAAGTAAACCAGTTGTTGCAATATGTTATGATTTTGATAAGACATTATCACCAGATGACATGCAAGCACAAGGGTATATTCAATCTGTTGGAGATGAAGTCGAATCTTTTTGGAAAGAGTCCAATGGGTTAGCTGAAGAGAATGAGATGGTTCAAAATTTAGCTTACATGTTTACCATGATCCGGAAAGCGCATGGAAAAGTCTTATTTACTAAAAAGGCATTAATGGATTATGGAGCGAAAGTTCAATTATTTCCTGGTGTTGAGACATGGTTTAAGCGTATTAGAGACTATGGTGTAGATAAAGGAGTTATTGTAGAGCATTATATCATTTCATCTGGTCTTAAGGAAATGATAGAAGGTACAAAAGTCGCTAATGAATTTGAAAAGATATATGCCAGTTCCTTCTATTATGACAAGGATGGCGTTGCTCAATGGCCAGCACAAGTTATTAATTATACGAGCAAGACTCAATTTCTTTTTAGAATTGAAAAAGGAACTTTAGATGTGAATGATTCTGGTGTCAATGACTATTTTAAGCCAGAGGACATTCGTATTCCTTTTAGAAACATGATCTATATAGGTGACAGTGATACGGATATACCTTGTATGAAACTCATTAATTCTTATTCTGGTCATTCTATTGGAGTTTATAATCCAGAAACAAAAGATAAACGAAAAGTCTATAAAATGATGGAGGATAAGCGCATAAAATATTATACTCCTGCAGACTATACAGAAGGATCCGAATTGGATGAATTAGTCAAAACCATTATTAATACAACCGCATCAAATGAAAAACTGATGTCTATCCATTACCAAAACAAACAAGAACAGGTAAGCCACAATGGTCAGCCAGACAATCAGGAAGATAAAGAGAAAGAGAAACTTATAATGGATTTGGAAAATAGCAATAGTTTTAAGCAAACTCATTCTGTAATTTCCAAACTAAAAAAAATAAAGGATTGGACTTTAGAAGAAAAAAAACAATTAAAAACTATAGCGGAGAAGAACACACAGATTTGTTCGATAATGAAGGATGGCGATGTTGCCTCTTTCTACTCCTCTCTTGAATAAGCTGTTCCCTTATTCTATTCTGCAAACCATCACAAGTCCTAAACCATCTCCTCCACCAACACTGAAATCGTGGTGGCTCTACAGATAGAACAGATTCAAACAAAGGACTGACAAATGAGGATTACTCCAATGGTATCTTGTCCTTCTTGGCATTATCGCCTGTGTTCTCTTTTCATCTCTATATCAAAATCGGGTTATGGATTTTGACAGAACTAACCGAATTTTCTACAAGAAGGTTATCATGGATGAAAAGAGAAAGAAGAATTATCAAGAGTTGGATTCACTTATCCACTCGGATTCGTTTTTCAAGACATATTGGAGTTTGGAACATTGAACACCTCTACAAAAAGAAGGTCAATGATGTAATTGATTTGTATCTAATAGTCAAATCTTAATAAAATTTAGGCGGCTAACCATAAGGTTTGGATTAGCCGCCTGTAAAGTATCAAATATTTCTGAGTATTAACCATTGCCCATTTTTATCACTTCCGCTACGAACTATATAACCTCTCTTTCTTAGCGAAGTTAGTTCTCTTTTTAGCGTTGCAAGTGAAACATCAAGTTTATTGGCCAATTCATCTCTTGTTATAGATGGAAATTGCTTCATTGCAGACAGAATGGCCCGCTGTCGCTCATTTACAGGCTCATTTACAGGCTCATTTACAGGCTCATTTCGGATATGCAGGGTCAATTTTACTTGCATAAGTTCGGGCTGTTCCAATAATTCAGGCTTTATCCAATGCTTTTCATTCCAAGCATTTAGGATGAGAGGAAAACCTGAACCAAGGTTTTCGCCATAGCCAATCATGCGAAACATATTCTGCATACGCTGATTACGTGCCTTTGACTCTCCACCTTTGTAAATCTGTTCTATAGGCAGCTTCAAAAGTCCAGGATTGGTCAGTACGAAACAATCATCATATTTCTCCACCTTTAGCACGCCATTCACCATGAAATCGGCATGAATAACCATGTTTGTAATGGCTTCACGCACAGCCTTTGCTTGAAGCGTATCATCTTTGCGCACTACACCATTCATACTGAATGGGTGAGGCAAGTCACGTGTCAGTTTTGGAATGACAATACGAATAAAATTGAACAGGTTGTTTTCCCAAGTACCATCGTATGTCAGTCGATCGCTATAGCGTTGGTCTCCAATCAAGTTTGACTTGTCTATGTAATCCATACGCAAATTGTCAAAACGCTCACGGACTGGGAGTCCCTTGCCAAACATCAAGAGCCCTGCCATAGTCAATCCTTCTTTTCCAGTCCTTCGGTCTTTTTTATAACCTCCAAAGTTCGAAAGAAACTCCTTATGTTCAGACGAGTTCCATTGATGCTCTGGATGTAGGTTCTGAAACATCTGACGGAAGCGTTCCAAAGTGGGGATGTCTATGTCATCCATTGTGTAGTATTCCAACAGCAAGCCATCATTACCAGCTTCATTGGCATCACGGAGCATCATCTTCAGTTCTTGCTCCGTACAATGGTAGTCACCTTCATGGTTACGTTTGAATGTACCTCTTGACAAATTGTTATTGATATAGACAGGGCGGAATGTATAATCAGCACGAGGCACGTTGATGGCAATAATGTTTTTGCCATCAATGTCTATCGTCTGAATATCATCATCGCATAGAAGATTGATATTCACCTTCTCACGACTATTGACTGTGTTCCACAAGTCTTTACGGATTTTGTCTGCATCCTCAACGCCAACGATTTCAAACCGTTTGGCATTGTCATGTTCATTCATATGTTCCACCACTCCTAATAGAATGGTTCCACCGTATGTATTGGCAAAAGCGGAATAGGTGTCCCAAAGTGAACTTGGTACACCTTTCATTGCTTTCTTGCATTCGAGCGTTACACGCTCACCTTCAGAAAGAAGCTTGTATATATTGTCTATTTTACTCATCTTAGTTATCTTTTTTGGTCCTTTCATGCGTACACCACAAAAACTCTACCAAAATAATGGAACTTCCAACAGCTAATTTGGCATGACGTTCTTCTAAACCTTTGTATGAAGCTACACGCCCATGCCCACTACCATATGAGTTTCTTAGCGTTGCCATGCCATCCGCAATAGCACTTAAATTGCCCAAAATTTGTTTCATCGCTTTTGCTGCTGGTATAGCATCATCTATATCATTTGGTGTTACTTTCAACAAACTCATTGTTCTCCTTGTTAAAGCACCTATTTTTTCATTTTTCGGTATTGGCTCGTTACGTTCTTCCAATATTGTTTTACAGCAACTTTCGATAAGTTCTTTAGCCTTACCAATAGCCTCTGTCGGGTTTTCAGAAGTCATGTGCATCATTATAGATATTTGAGAAGTCATATACTCGCTTGAAAAACGTTGTTCTAACTCTTGGGCAGAATTGCTTATATAAGCAATTCCTGAGCGTATTCGATTAACAATGCTTAAACATTTTTGATAATTATCACCTTTTCTTTCTTCTTCATAATAAGAATTGGACGAATAATAATCAAATAATGCTACAAGTAGTTTAATGACATCATTCTCTTTGCCTTCTTTAGTATATGCCATCAATGACTTTCCTTTAGATTTCCCATAGAATTCAGTTAATTTTAGGCCTATTTCTTTCAGTGTTAATTCGTCAAAGGCCGGTGTGCTTAAATCAAGGACATATCCTCCACGATTGAACAAAGCAATAAGTAAGTTCAATTCACTTGGTTGTATAATTCTAAATTTATCATCTTTCAATCTCCAACCATACACTATACAATTGGAAATAATATGTTCAATGTAAAACTCATATCCATCAACCTTTATTAGTTCTTGAATTTTATCAAAGAAGGTTTTCCAATAACTTTGTTCGTCTCTTACTTCTGGATTAAAAATTTCGCATAAAAAGTCTAACAATTGTTCGTCGGTTCCATTGCATAAAGGGAATCGGTCATCTGTAAATAACCAATCTTCTGGATAGTCGTTTGGATTCAATATCGTGTGACGGTAAATATCTTCCTCTGCGTTATTCAATCTGCTATCTTTTGAGGGCATATCTTTAAGATTATACAAACGTGTTAGAAACTCAACGCACGATAACGTACCATAAAAATTGAATGTAATACGTACATCTTCTCCCAATATAGCTGACTCTACATAGCCGTTTGAAAGAAGATTGAATATTTTCTTTCGAGTTATAGAAGTTATTTTATTCATCATTCCAAGCACTTTGAATTTATATTTTAGCATCAAATGTATTGTCATCCATCTTTAACAGAACTAATTCTGCTAGTTCCCAATGATTCTTTTTGGCTATTGATACTACCGAGCAAGAACTTTTGTTGTTTTCCCGTTCTCGTCTCGCATGATATAAATCTGCCCTGGTGTCATAGCTTTTACTTTGCATCCCTCAATAGTGTAAATAGCTTTTGCACCATTTGGCGTTACAAATATTCCATCTACACCTGTGCCTTGATTCATCTTGGCGGAAGATATGCCTCCCGATGCTTCATAGCTGAGCCAAATCATATCTCGCTTAACATCTATCTGCACCTGAATTGGCCACGGATTAGCCAGCCCACTGTTGTAGATTGTGTAAGCATCCCACTGGTTTTCCCCATCGAAGCGTACAAGACCTATATCTGATACTGCCATCCATAGGGCATCATGCTTGTCTATTGCAATATCCACGATGCTGTTGCCGCCTATGTTGGAGTTATATTGGTTATGGATTTTCCAATTCGTGCCATCGTAGCAAACCAATCCACCACCATAATCTTTACCCATTACAGGCGTTCCATTCCTACTATATCTACTATTCATCCATACTCTGTTATGCGAATCAACAGCGATACAGTCAACATAATTATATGGAATAGGGGAATTTATCGTATCATGACACACCCAATTATGCCCATCAAAAGAGCACACTCCAAGGTCCGCGATTCCAACCCATAGCCTGTCGCTCTTATCAAAAGCGAGGGATGTTATCATGTCGCCTGGCATTGGCGAATTTGAAGAGTTGTATTGAGACCATTGTACGCCGTCGTATTTATATAAGCCATTTGATGCTCCAACCCATAAATGGTTTTTGCTATCGAATTCCAGTTGTTTTAACTGCCCTGTTTGAAATGGCGTGTTATCTCGTTTGAAAACAGTTGTATCGGCATTTTCTATAACAGCCAGTATGGTATCGCTATTATTGGGTGCAACCCACAAACGTCCTCGCTTATCGTATGCAACTGCGTTAATAGCAGGGTAATAGTCCTTTGCATTAGGAAACAGGTGTTTCCATTCCCCTTTCTCTGTGTATTGGGCAAGATAATCATTGGATGCAAAGCACACGTTGCCTTTCTCGTCGACTGTGGAAACCTCGTGCATCAGGTTCTGCGTCAATATATTCTTCTCCAGTTCTGTCTGTTCAAACGTGCCGTCATAGAATCTGAGCAATCCATGAAATCGTGTTGCTACCCATACATCGTTACCATCGGGTGCAATGTCGCATATCCAGTCGTTGCTGTAGTTTGAAGGAAGCGGGTAAGAGGAGAATTGTTTTCCGTCATATTTGACAAGTACGTTCCAATTTCCCATCCATAAATTACGATTCGTGTCGAAAGCTAATCCGTTAACATTGTTACTTGACAGTTGTCCGCCTGAAGTGTTGTACGAAGTGAAAGATGTGCCGTCATACTTGATTAACCCTCTGTTAGTTGCCAACCATTTGTTGTCTTTATCGTCGATTATTATATTGTTAACTTCACTTGCGCCACAGTTTAGAAGCGTGGTATTTCCATTGGAGGAAAGGAAACCAAACGTAAAGCCACCAAACCACAGTGTACCGTTTTTATCAAGAACAAGAGATTGGATAGCAGGATAGTAATGTATGTCTGCTTTGGGGTCGGGAGTGTAAACCGTATAGTAATTATCTTTCAAGATATAGATATCGTGTATTGCTCCAATATACACCTTATCTAATGCATCATCAAAGGCGAAACAGCTTTGAAGTGCAAAAGGGAACTGCCAATTCTGAAATGAGTTTTCATCATAAATGCTCATGCCTGTGTATTGGCCACCTATCCACCACTTGCCATTGTGGTGAGCCAGTCCAACGATATTGTTGTCTGCCAATCCATTTGTTCTATCAAGGAATTGGCATCGACCAGTGTTTTTGTCGTAAATAGCCAGACCGCCATCCGTTCCCAGATAAAGTTTGTCGCCATCTACAACAATGTTTCTGACCCATGCCTTTGAAAGATAATTCTTCCAATCGTTCACCTGTGCGTGACATACAGAAGCAGAAATCTGTATGCAGAGCAACATAAGGAAAATGACCATCTTTTTCATACGGAAATTATTGTCGTCCAACAATTGTCAAATATTGACTTCAAAAATAAAGAAAGTTGTTGAGATTAAAGAACTATATCTTGGAAATCTTTGCATTTGGGCGATTTTTAACATTTAGAGAGTGCATTGCCCAGTTATAAATAAAAAGCTATTGCCGTTGCCCAGTTAGTGTAACTACAAGCTACATCTATTTTTACCGATAGTTATCCATTTTTACTGAAAACGAATTATGTGGAGCTATGAGTATCTATATTTGACTTGTTTTTGCTTGTTTCAATCTCATAATTTAGCATCCATATTTGTACCAACAAAAGCTAAATTCCTGATTATCAGTATGGTTTATCTTCGAGGAGGTTAAGTAATGCCGAAAGGTAAACACATAATAAACAATAAGCAAAAGCGTGCAGCTCAATAAGTTGCACGCTTTTTGCGTTTATGGGGTTCTTGTTTCTTATGCCTTTGTTATGCG
>ERZ1027181.1011-NODE-1011-length-13532-cov-8.039920_pt1 | contig 13532 bp, 6 predicted proteins | sample MGYA00519247_ERZ1027181 | MGnify/ENA primary metagenome ERZ1027181 (study PRJEB26926, sample SAMN06164415) | human gut metagenome | biome: ENVO:00009003; feature: ENVO:2100002; material: ENVO:00002003 | host: Homo sapiens | place: USA | collected 2012 ...
TAGAAGAGATAAAAGTTTAAATATAATCTTCGTCAGAAAAGTTTAGACGACTTCAATATCCTTATTGCTATTATCAATATCTTGTGTACTATCAATCAGAGCAAAACGTCTACCAACAGTACACTACCATCACGCTTCTTCCCTTGTCCTAGGAAAAAGACAACGTGCCCCATACAACACAAAAGCCGCACACATGCTACTAGTCAATAAAGACGAAGCATGTAAGCGGCTTGTTACGATGATAAATGTTGACACCACGCGCGTTGAAAATGGCAGGGGCAAGATGCACGAGGCACACTGAGCATTCTGAACAACCGGAGCCTAGAACGCCCCATAAATTATACAGATGCTAACTTACTCGTTTCATCAAGTTCTTTTCTCTCAAAAGAAAAAGACTATCAACAAAATCAGTTTACTGAGTTTGGAATCGTTTGCTTGCACGAAGTATATGACGTGCTGCCGACATTAACTCTTGAGTCTCTTGTAAGGTAGAAAGATAGAGCAAAGCGACCTTAATGTTAGAGTCTTCACGCTGAATACGATCTTGTTGTGCGTGGCGTATTTGCGAGATGCGACTCTTAATGGCATTACCTTGCACTAGAAGTTCGTCAGAACCCTCAAAGTTGCCCGTTGAAATCATACGTTGCTCACTTTCTAAGAACTTATCTACGTCATTGCAAACGGGGATAAACTCGTCAACATAATCTTGTGGTAAAGGATTGAAGTTGTTGTCAACATGCTCCACACATGGTTCGAGCATACGCTTCAAGCCATATATGATTTGCGTCGAGTTATTACAACCCAAGTGGAACCAAGTGTTCTTTTCTACTGCAACGAGATAGTCAATCTTACGCATACCAAGAATTTCCTTACGACGATAACGCTTCCATACACTCTTCTCATTTTCGATATCATGTGACGCCGTACGGAGTGCGCGAATGTTCTCATGCATTAACCCCTGCGTAATGTTGCGGAATGTAGTGCGCGTAAAGGTAAGCATATCCGTTTGCGTACGACGTACATGCTCTAAGAGCAACTGCCACGTTTCGGCCTTATCATGACTGCGTACCAACTGACGGAAAAGCAAATCGACATTGTCCTGTTCACGCTTTTGCTTAAACTTGCGGTTGTTGTTGATTATTACTAATGCAACTACACACATAACCAATATCATGGCGAAGAAACCGCCCCAATGATTAATAGTTGCAATGAGGAAACTTACAATAAAGGCTGCACCGGCTGTAATAAACCAGCCACCGATTACGGTTATAACACCCGTTATACGATAAACTGCAGTCTCGCGTCCCCATGCACGGTCTGCCAACGAAGAACCCATAGCTACCATAAAGGCTACATAGGTGGTAGACAATGGAAGTTGTAAAGACGTGCCGACTACGATTAAGAAACCTGCCATAACCAAATTAACAGCAGCACGCACTTGGTCAAAAGCTGCACCCTCGGCCATAACAACGCCCTCTTGGTCAAAACGTGTATTCACCCAATTTGATACACACTTGGGGACGTGCTTTGACATGGCATTGGTCGTATTTAACACAGCACGAACGGTGCGACGTGCTAAACGCGATGAAGAGAATACTTCTTCTCCCTCATCTTGTCGCGAAAGGTTGACCGTTGTCTCAACCACCTTGTGTGCCTTCTTAGAAGTACAAATGGCCACAGTCATGACTACACCTGCTGCTATAAGGAACAAGTGCTTGAACGGCAACTGGCTTTCGCCTGCTAACACTGTCATCATATAATCATTCGCATTTTGACCAGCCCCATTTGCAGAATAATCAAGGAATGACTCAAGGCCAGCTAAAGGCGTACCTATAAAGTTGACTAAGTCATTACCTGCAAAGGCCATAGCCAACGCAAAGGTGCCAAACAGTACAACGATGCGGAAAATGTTTACTTTCAGTAAATGTAACACTTCCATTATCACCGTAAACGAGCCAAAGCAAACTAACAAAATATTCAAGCGATTTTGGTCAATCCACTCAGGCGTCCAACCTATGGAAGTAAGCAGAGGGCTTGTGCGCAAGCCACTTACCAACAAGAAATAAAATATAGAAGTGATACTCAAACCGCCAAAGATAGCTATACTATAACGAAGGTGCTTCTTGTATTGAAATGTAAAGATTAAACGTGCAATCCACATTACAATTAGACCAAACACAAAAGCTATGGCGACAGAAAGGAATATACCGATTATAACGCTCAAAGCCTTATCGGTATTAATGAGTTGAGCATAAGTTAAGCCGTGGCTTAATATTTTAGAAAAGGCGAGCGCTGTACTACCACCTAACAAACCAAACACCATTGATACGGTGGTTGACGTGGGCATGCCTAACGTATTAAAGATGTCAAGCAATATTACATCGGTAGCAGCTACGCCTAAAAAGATGCACATCACATCGTCTAACGAATAATAATGCGGATTGAGCACACCATGGCGCGCTATATCCATCATTCCGCTTGATGTACTTGCACCAACAAAGATACCGATTGCAGCTACTACAAGAATGGTGCGAAACTTTGCAGCCTTGGCTCCCACAGCGGGGCTAAGAAAGTTTACTGCATCATTGGCCACACCGACCGACAAGTCGAACGTGGCTAATACAAAAAGGAATATTAGTATTCCAAGATAAAAGAAATCCATATAACGTGGGTTCAAATGTTATGCTGCAAAATTAGTATATGCGAAGTTAATTGCAAAGGCTTTTGTTAAATTTCTGTTACATTCGTATAAAGTTTTTGTGACGCTATAGCGATTTGCGTAAGTTGATTTGTTCTTAACAACAAATACAAACAACGACTTATTGCGCCTACGCAATCCTTAAGAATTGCGATTATTCCCAGCACTCACGATTGATTTATTTTACCCACACTATTCGTTACAGAGCCAACATTTCTTTCTCCGTCCTATTTCGCAGACATTCTGACACCCATCCAAAACTTACTTCTAAAAAAAACGCTCAACAAATAACTTGCTTCGTTATTTGTTGAGCATTCAAGAACTTATACTTAACTATTTACTTTAAGAACCAAAAGCTACTGCTATCCAATAAGTAAGCAAAGAAGCCACATAGGCAAATAGTGTAGTATATCCTGCAGTAAAGAGCGCCCACTTCCAACCCCCGCTTTCATTCTTAATAGCAGTAATGGTTGCTATACAGGGGAAGTAGAACAGGATAAAAACTAAGTAGGCCAAAGCTGAAGCAGTAGTCATATTCGATCGCAATGCCTGCGATAAGTGTGTATCGCTTGCAGCACTATCTGTATCAACGTCCTCATTGGCATACATAACAGCTAATGTACTAACAACAAGCTCTTTTGCACCGATACCCGAAAGGATGCCTACACTCATTTTCCAATCAAAATGCATGGGCGACATCACGGGGGCTATAAATTGGCCCAAAGACTGTAAGTAAGAATCTTCAGGTTCATCAACTGATGCACTCTGCTCCACTGCAGCTTGTTTCGTTTGCGTTGCGTCTGCTACACTTGAATGGGGAAAATAACTTAATGCCCATATAATCAATGAGAATACAAGAATAATTCCTCCCATCTTTTGCAGATACTGACGACCTTTTTCCCAAGTATGCATAAGCACCGACTTAGCCGTTGGCATGCGATAAGGAGGCAGTTCCATAACAAAAGGCAGATCCTCACCTTTCATCAAGAAGCGACTAAACACACGTGCCATAAGTATAGCTGCTAAGATGCCTAACGCATATAATCCTAACATCACCGCCGCACCATTCTGTGGAAAAAATGCACTCACCAAGACCACGTAAATAGGTATTCGAGCAGAACACGACATAAACGGTGTAATTAACATGGTAATCAATCTACTTTTGGGATTTTCGATTGTTCGTGTTGCCATAATAGCAGGCACATTACAACCAAACCCCATCACCATGGGAATAAACGATTTACCATGCAATCCCATGCGGTGCATCAACTTATCCATTATGAATGCGGCACGAGCCATATAGCCTGAATCCTCTAATAATGAAATAAATAAGTAGAGGATCATGATATTGGGCAAGAATACTATCACTGCGCCCACGCCACTTATAGCACCGTCAATGATCATATCCTTCAACATTCCGTCAGGCATTACATATTGCACAAAGGCTGAAAGTTGACTAACCAACCAATCTATCCAATCCATAGGGTAAGCACCCACTTGGAAGGTAATGAAGAAGATTAAGAAAAGTACGACAAAGAACAATGGGAAGCCCCAATAGCGATTGGTAACAAAGGCATCTATTTTCTCCGTCACGGTGCGTCCCTGTCGAGCCACATGGGGTTCGTACGTTTCTTTAAGCGCTCCTTGTATAAAGCCATACTTTGCATCTGTGATGGCATTATCGGGAGTATCGTGTAAGACTTCCTTCAACCGATTATTCTCCTCATATCGTGCAGCTACGAGTTCATCATGTTGGGGCAAAGACTCTACCAAACGCTGCGCCTCTGTATCTCCCTCCAAAAACTTAATAGCAAGATAACGAGTTGAATACTTTGAGCGCAGAGCTTGATTTTTCTGAAAGATGTACTTCAGTCTGTCAATACTCTGTTCTAATTCCTTACCATGATTAACGTGAATGTGACGTTCAAGCGAAGTGTCGTGTTGGTTTTCATACACAGCGATTACCGTTTCAAACAAATCGCGAATGCCTTGTCCCATACGCGAAATCGTTGGAACCATTGGTACGCCTAACAAATGTCCTAACTGATGATAATCCAATCGGTCGCCATTACGTTGCAAATCGTCATACATATTCAATGCCACCACCATACGTTGATGCATATCAATCAACTGAGTTGTAAGGTAGAGGTTACGCTCCAAGTTGGAACTATCTATTACGTTGATGACGATATCAGGCGTTTCGTCTATCAAGTGGCGGCGCACGTACAACTCTTCTGGAGAGTAAGCCGAAAGTGAATAAGTGCCAGGGAGGTCGACGATACGAAAATGATACACCCTATCTTCATACCCCTCGACAGCACTATTCAAGCAATCGCTTCCGATTGTGCAACTTGTACACGTTGCGCTACAGCCTTCGCCCGACTTCTGGTGATAGATTTCGACCTCGCCCTGGTCGTTTCGTCGAACTTTCACCTTCATATCAAGAAAGCCCTCTTTCGCATCGACCGTCACGCCACTATAATTGCCCACGTGTTCATGTCCACCCGAGGCAACATTAAACAGCGAAGTCTTTCCACAATTTGGATTCCCCACAAGGGCTACATTAATCACACGACGCTTATCTGCAGCCATGCGCTCCATACGAGCCTCCAATTGCAATTTGAGTTCTTCGTCTTCATCTTTACCCGCAACAATACCCTTCAAACTTTCTTCAGGATGCAAACGGGCATCATTCTCTGCCTCACTCTCGCTAATCACCTCAACGAGCTTGGCTTCCTCACGACGCAGGGATATCTTATACCCCATTATCTCATATTCTATAGGGTCGTGCAAAGGAGCATTAAGTATTACCTTTACCGACTTCCCCTTTACAAACCCCATTTCAACGATACGCTTGCGAAAGCCGCCATGGCCAGCCACTTTCACTATTACGCCACGTTCCCCAGTATGTAAATCTGATAAATTCATTGTTTACCTTTTATCGATTAACTTCTGTTTTAGCCTGCAAAGTTACAAATATCAAACGGCTTTACAATACCTACTAATAGGTATTAAATACGGATAAAGCCGCAGTATTACAAAATACTACGTAATTACTTTGCTCGCTCACGTTCTTTATCTACCTTTGTAAAGGTTATTTTTACGCATCTATCACTATATACAATATGAATCAATATATAGATTTCGTACTAGCGTACTCTCCACAAAACGAAGCGATAATAACGCTTTTAAAAGAGAGCGAGCTCTTAAATACGTTGTTATTGGTCGTTTCTAATGACCATGTACAAGAAGCTGAAAAGTTTGTAAGTAATAATTGTAAGGTCATTCTAACAAACAGCCTTACAAGTGCTAAGTTCCTTCGACAAGTAAGTCAGAAGCTTACTGCACCCTACACACTCTTTTATTTAAGCAATCACAAGCTCACACTATCCTATCGAGCATTAGATCGTTTCCTACAAATCGCCTCATGCCTTAACACTGACAGAGAGCCGCTCATGGTGTATGCCGACCATAATGACGGCAACGGAGCACACCCTGTCATTGACTATCAAGAAGGAGCCTTGCGCGACGACTTCGACTTTGGTTCACTCGTACTCTACAACACCGAAGGAATAAAAGACTTCTTCAAACAATCCAAAACCATTCGTTATCAATACGCAACGCTTTACGCACTGCGTTTGTTCATTAGTGCAAAAGGCCGAATCGAACACATTCGGGAGTCCTTGTACACAGAAACTGAAACCGACCTTAGGTTATCAGGCGAGAAGCAGTTCGACTATGTGAATCCCTCAAATAGGGAAGTACAAATAGAGATGGAGCGTGCTTGTACTGAACATCTAAAAAGCATCAATGCTTGGCTTGCCCCTAATGAATACGCTGAATATACTGAAGACCAAGGTGCTTACCCAGTTGAAGCAAGCGTTATTATTCCCGTTCGCAACCGTGTTCGTACGATTAAAGATGCTATTCATAGCGCGCTAAGCCAAAAGGCTGACTTTGACTACAACGTCATTGTAATCGACAACCATTCTACGGATGGTACTGCCGAAGCCGTAGTTTCTTTTAATAACGACAAAAGGGTGGTTCTTTTACAACCCGAACGGACAGATTTAGGCATTGGTGGATGCTGGGACTTTGCCGTACGTTCTGAACACTGCGGCCGATATGCCGTCCAACTCGACTCTGACGACCTCTACTCCTCACCCTCAACGTTACAACAAATCGTCAATGCGTTCCACCAACAACGCGCTGCTATGGTGATAGGTAGCTATCGCATGGTTAACTTTGACCTACAAACACTTCCCCCAGGATTAATCGCACACAATGAATGGACTGCCGAAAATGGGCGTAACAATGCATTGCGCATAAACGGATTGGGAGCTCCCCGCGCCTTCCGAACCGACATCTTGCGACAAATTGGATTTCCCAATACGAGCTATGGTGAGGACTATGCTTTAGGCCTTACTATCTCTCGTCACTATCGCATCGGACGCATCTTTGACGAGCTTTACCTCTGCCGACGCTGGGAAGGCAACTCTGACGCTGCACTAAGTATTGAGAAGCAAAACAAGAACAACGCTTACAAAGACACACTGCGAACTTACGAGCTAAAAGCTCGCAAGGCGTTGATAGCCCAATGGAATCACCCATTAAGTAAGGACGAGATTGAACACTTCTTCGAACAACAACTTTCTCAATGGGACGAAGCGAAAGAACGCTACGAAGCACTACAAGCGACAGTCATCACCAAAGAGTTAGCTACTGACAACGGAGAATTACGTGTGCAATTCAATCCTTCGCGCATTGTTAGCACGGGAGCTAAAATTGACAAAGAACATCTTAAGCAGCGTGCTTGCTTCTTGTGTGATCACAACAGACCTTCTAAGCAGAAACAATTACCCGTATTAGGCAACGTACAATTCTTGGTTAACCCCTACCCCATTCTCCCGCAACATTTCACCATACCGACAAGGCATCACGTAGCACAAAACATTAGCCACTTCACAAGTATCATTGATAAACTTGCATGGAATCTGCCTGGACTATTCGTCTTCTACAACGGAGCACGATGTGGTGCTTCTGCCCCCGACCATGCACACTTGCAAGCTGGCGTACGTGGCTTAGTGCCCATCGAGAAAGATTGGAAGTTGTACGAAAATCGATTAGAACGCATCTATCCCTCTACAAAAAACGAAGAGGCTGACCTCGAAGAGCAAGGATACAATCCTAAGACGGGCGGTATCTTCACACTCAAGGGCTATGCTTGCCCCGCATTCGTCATTCAAGGCCCCGCTTGCGATAGCAATCCTATCTTGCTAAAGAAATTAATAAGCGTACTGCCAGTTGAAAGCAAACGAGCTGAACCAGACATAAACATCTTGTCGTGGCGACAAGACGGTGGGCCTACGGCCGACGACTACATCGTAACGGTCGTATTCGTGCGCAAAAAGCATCGTCCTAATTGTTATTCAGAAGAAGGGAAGGCGCAGTGCCTCGTCAGTCCAGGAGCCATTGACATGGGTGGACTCCTTATCACACCGCGCAAAGAGGACTTTGACAAACTTAATGCAAAATTGGCTACCAACATTCTGCGCGAAGTAACCATTAGCGAATCCGAAATGAACGCTATCGCACGAAGGCTGCATGGACACAAACATAACAATACTAGCTCGAAAGATAATTGGACCGCCAAGTCTGAATCTAATTTACTTAAGAAATTAGCCGAACGCGACATCTCTATTGGTATACTCCATGCACAAAGCATTCAGTTTACGCTCAATGGTCACTACTCTGCTAAAGGCGAAACGGTAAGTAACGAGCAAAAAGCCGAATGCGTTGATGGCGCTATTCTATGGAATGGCAATAAATACAGCGAACTCTGCTTTATACCTGAAAACGAAGGAACTGACTCCTTCACGCTCAAGGACGTCACGATTGGCATCGGTTTTCATTGGGAACGCCAAGAAGAACAAACCTTTAAGGGTAAGTTGCGACTCATCGTTGACGAAGAGAAGTTAGTAGTCATCAACGAACTATCAGTTGAAGACTATCTTGAGAGCGTTATATCATCTGAAATGAACGCCTCCTCATCTCTCAACCTACTAAAGACACATGCCGTCGTATCACGCAGTTGGGTTTACAGCCAAATGCTTCACCGACTTGAAAGCGAAAGTACGTCAAGCGATTTCTTCAACTTTGTTCACCGTCCAGGCGAGACAATCAAATGGCACGACCGCTCAGACCACTCTCTATACGACGTCTGTGCTGATGACCATTGCCAACGCTACCAGGGCATCACTCGCAGTACACTGCCGCAAGTCAAACAAGCCGTGCGCGAGACTACAGGTGAGGTTCTAACCTACGACGGACACTTATGTGATGCGCGCTTCTCAAAATGTTGTGGTGGAGCAAGCGAACTTTTTAGTAGCTGCTGGTCTGACACGGAATACCCTTACCTACAACCCATTCGCGATGACGTTACCCCTTCCCTACCCGACCTCACCATCGAAGCAAATGCTGAACAATGGATACGAACGGCTCCTCCCGCCTTTTGCAATACGCACAATGTACACTTGTTGTCGCAAGTACTCAACAACTACGACCAAGAAACTACTGACTTCTATCGTTGGCGCGTTGATCTAACACAACAGCAGGTCAAAGAACTCATCAATGAACATACAGGAAAGAACTTTGGCGAAATCATCGACTTGCAACCTGTCGAACGCGGCGTTAGTGGACGAATTATTCGGCTGCGCATTGTGGGGACGAAAACTGAATGGATCGTTGGTAAAGAACTCGAAATCCGCCGCATCCTCTCCAAAACTCACCTCTATAGTTCGGCCTTCGTCGTTGAGCGTCACAATGTTGACGATGCCACCAACATCCCAGCACAGTTCACACTCATCGGTGCTGGTTGGGGACATGGGGTCGGCCTCTGCCAAATCGGTGCAGCAGTAATGGCTGATAAAGGCTACACTTACGACTACATCTTAAAACATTATTACAAAGACGCTCATATTCAGCGTCTAACAAGTCATAAAGGCATTGAAGACAAATAATCATTAAGACCAGTCACTTTTAGGGGGTGTTCTAAAAACCGAACCTTTTCGTTAAGCCAAATGAGCAAAAGAAAGCTTGCTTTCATTTTGCCATGGCGAGAAAAGGTGCGCGAAAGCGAACTTTTAGAACACCCCCTTTAACACACACTTAAACTACACATCTATGCAAAGGGTAAATGAAGAAAAGCGCGTAATCGAACAAATGATTCGCCTTTACTGTCAAAAGAAAGAAGGTAACCATACACTCTGTGCACAATGTCAAGAACTACTCAATTACGCACACCTTCGTCTGTCGCACTGCAAATATGGCAACAATAAACCCACCTGCCAAAAGTGTCCCATACACTGTTACCGTTCTGATATGCGGCTCCGCATTAAGGCCGTCATGTCATGGGCAGGTCCAAGGATGCTGCTCTATCACCCTATCGCAGCAGCAAAGCATCTAATTAGGGAACTATTCTAAAGTCAAAACGAAAAAATCCGCCACACATTCACCCATTGGTGCGTGCAGCGGACAGATCAACCAAAATAACATTATATAAGTTTAGTCAAGTCTTATGTATATATGGTTGGTATTTTTACTTTTCGTAAGCTTCCTCGTGAACACCAGCTACGGCACGTCCACTCGGGTCATTTACGTTCTTAAAGGACTCATCCCAAGCCAAAGCTTCAGCCGTCGAGCAGGCCACACTCGGAACGCTGGGAACACTTCGAGCAGCACTCTCACTGGAGAAGTATTCCTCAAATATGGAACGATAATAGTACTCTTCCTTATTCATCGGCATATTAATCGGAAAACGTTCAGCCGCATGTGCCATTTCGTCATCACTTACTGCCGCAGCCGTAACTTCCTTTAGCGTATCTATCCACGAATAGCCTACACCATCCGAGAATTGTTCCTTTTGACGCCAAGCTACACTTTCGGGCAACATATCAGCAAAAGCTTCACGCACTATTTTCTTTTCAATAGTATGACCTGGGCACATCTTTGCTTCAGGATTTAAGCGCATCGCAACGTCCAAGAAATCCTTGTCTAAGAAGGGTACGCGACCTTCAACGCCCCAAGCCGAAAGGCTCTTATTGGCACGCAAGCAGTCATACAAATACAATTTCGACAATTTACGTACCGTCTCTTCATGGAAAGCCTTCGCATTAGGTGCCTTATGAAAGTACAAATACCCTCCAAATACTTCGTCAGCACCCTCGCCCGAGAGCACCATCTTTATACCCATTGACTTGATTACGCGAGCCAACAAATACATCGGAGTGGAAGCACGCACAGTGGTAACGTCATACGTTTCGATATAATATATTACATCACGCACCGCGTCAAGTCCTTCTTGTATAGTATAATTTATTTCATGATGAATGGTGCCAATATAATCGGCCACTTCTCTGGCCTTCGCCAAATCAGGAGCGCCCTTTAAACCTACTGCAAACGAGTGCAACTGGGGCCACCAAGCATCTTGCATACTATCCGTCTCTACACGTCGCGCTGCAAATTTCTTGGCTACGGCAGATATTACAGAGCTATCTAAGCCACCTGACAACAACACACCATAAGGCACGTCACTCATCAATTGTCTTTTCACAGCAGCTTCAAGCGCATCATGCACCTCCTTGACAGAAGCAGCATTGTCTTTCACATTATCGTAGCTTTCCCAATCGCGCTGATACCACTTTACCATTTTTCCCTCTGAGCCTAAATAATAATGACCAGGCAAAAATGGCTCGTAAACGTCACAAAAGCCTTCTAACGCCTTTAGCTCTGAAGCGCAATATACCTTACCTTCCTTGTCATGACCTATATATAAAGGTATAACGCCAATAGGATCACGAGCTATCAAGAAGTCGTTCTTCTCCTCATCGTAAAGCGCAAAGGCAAATATTCCATTTAAATCTTCTAAGAAGTGAATGCCTTTATCACGATACAATGCCAATATCACCTCACAGTCCGAGCCTGTTTGAAACTCATACCGCCCAACATATTGCTTACGCAATTCTTGATGATTATATATTTCACCATTCACTGCCAACACTTGATGGTGGTCGGGAGCGAAAAGCGGTTGTTTTCCACTTTGCGGGTCAACAATCGACAAACGTTCGTGGCATAATATAGCACTTTTACCACAATAAATTCCACTCCAATCAGGGCCGCGATGACGAATCTTCTTACTCATCTCAAGCGCCTGTTTACGCAACGCAGGTGTTTGTTCTTTAATATTAAAGATGGATACAATGCCGCACATGGTTCAAAAAGTTTCAAGTTAGTTAATGTGTTATGTGATAATAGGTAAACAAACGCTTAACACCCTTTTCACAATGCAAAGATATAAAGTATTTCTCTTACACAATGCTTTTTCTTGCTTTTTTTTTTAGATTTTATTCAGCGAACAGATAGGTTAGCTTACATTTTGACAACATTTCGTTAAAAATTTACCAAGCCTAAGCAGCTTTAGCAGTAAATAAATGAGTTCTTTGAAAAGTTTTTCAATAGCTTGTGGGGCTGGGTTAATCCCAAACACGCAAATAAATCTTTCAAGCATATAAGCATTGTGTATGAATAACTTACAAGAGGATATGGAATAAATACACGCAAAATCCCTTCCACATCAAGAGCAGACGATGTGGAAGGGATTTTCCTATAATTGTAGAGCCAGACTAATGTCAGTGCCTTTTTAGGCCTCTTGACCACCCATTAGCCAGCAATAACAAGCTTTTGTCCGTCAGTGTCAAGTGTCACCTTGTGAGCAAACGACGTGCCGCCACCCTGACTAATGGCCGAAAGGTCAATGCCCCGTCGTTTCAGTTCGTCAATAAGTGCCACGTCATGGCAAGCACGAGCTGAACCCCAGCCCCTGCAGCCTACTTGTGCGTTAAAAGAGTCAATGAGAGATTGAAGTGAAGCCTTCGCAAAACGCGCAGCAAAATCTGCGTAAAGAGAATTGTTGTTCATGTCAGGAAATGTTTGAAGTGTTTTAATGAATATAGGAAACTTCCACATCGTACCTTAACCACCGTGGTTCCTGTAAACTCGGTTGGTGAGTTTGCCACCATCAGCAAATCAATGCTGCGTAGCAACTGCTCTTGATGTTTCGTTTGCAAAAGTACAGATTTTTTTTACAATTCGTGCCTCAATATAAACAAATTGCGCTTTTATGTGTAAAAACGTGCCCTTCCTTTACTTCATTACTTTTCTGCACCATTATATAGCGCATGTAGAAAATCAATGAATTACGTAATTAAAATGGGTGACTTGGGGTGGCGTAAGCAAAAAGGCAAGTCTTGTTTAAGGGTTGTTTGCCCTTGTGCCGCTTATCGTGGAATTTCATTTGGCTTATTAGCCCCGCTGAAAGGGCGCAAGGCTATCTACAATAGTAGAAATTCATTTGGCTTATTAGCCCTTAAAAGTGTGGCACACTTAAAACCGCATCTACAATAGTAGTATCTATTATTAGTTGATTGTCAGTGTTATACGCTCTAAACAGTAGGAAAGTGGCAATATGGATTCTGTGTAGATACGAAAAGCGTGATATTTAATGTATTTAACTTTCGATTACATTAAAAACTACAGAATAGTGATCGGATGGGGCATTTCAACCGCACCCATAATGTGACAAACAAGAGTTATCCAATGATATTTCAGGGGGGTACGGTTGAAACTACTCCCTCAAAGGATGTGATAGCCAATCATTCCCTTTTATTCTATAAGAACAAATAGATATGCTGTCTATCATACTGTTTTCCTACATTTTTATACAAGTAGAAAAGCAGATTCCAATACTGATTTTTGGAGTCTGCTTTTCCGAAATGGT
>ERZ1027181.1029-NODE-1029-length-13397-cov-9.709789_pt1 | contig 13397 bp, 13 predicted proteins | sample MGYA00519247_ERZ1027181 | MGnify/ENA primary metagenome ERZ1027181 (study PRJEB26926, sample SAMN06164415) | human gut metagenome | biome: ENVO:00009003; feature: ENVO:2100002; material: ENVO:00002003 | host: Homo sapiens | place: USA | collected 2012 ...
CTACACAAGGAGTATCGTCGGCAGCGTCAGATGTGTATAAGAGACAGATCCTGACAAGATAGCCGACCAAATCTCGGACGCTCTTGTAGATCAGTTCCTTGCTTACGATGCCAACGCACATTGTGCCATCGAGTCGTTTGTAACAACAGGCCAAGTAGTGATTATGGGCGAGGTGCGCTCAGGTGTGTACATCGACCTACAGACCATCGCACGCAAGACAATCAACCAGATTGGCTACAACAAGTCGGAGTATCAGTTTGACGGCAATTCATGTGGTGTGCTTACAGCCATCCATGAGCAGAGTGACGACATTAACCGTGGCGTAAGCCGTGCCGATGAAGAAGAACAAGGCGCTGGCGACCAAGGTATGATGTTTGGTTATGCCACTAACGAGACAGAGAACTACATGCCTGTTACGCTCGACCTCGCACAACACATTATGCAGGTGCTTGCCGACATACGCAAGGAGGGCAAGGAAATGACTTATCTGCGTCCTGACTCTAAGAGCCAGGTTACAGTAGAATATTCGGAGGAGGGTATACCTCAGCGCATCGACACTATCGTAGTATCCACACAGCACGACGAGTTTGACACCGACGACGAGCGCATGCTTGCTAAGATTAAGAACGATGTGCTCAACATCCTCATGCCACGTGTAAAGGCCGAGATACATAGCGATAAGGTGCTCGCATTGTTCAACGACGACATCAAATACTTTGTCAATCCTACTGGCAAGTTTGTTATTGGTGGCCCTCACGGCGATACAGGTCTTACTGGCCGTAAGATTATCGTAGACACATACGGTGGCAAGGGTGCTCACGGCGGTGGAGCCTTCTCGGGTAAGGACCCATCTAAGGTAGACCGTTCGGCTGCATATGCTACCCGTCACATTGCCAAGAATATGGTAGCAGCAGGCGTTGCCGATGAGATGCTTGTTCAGGTAAGCTATGCCATCGGTGTAGCTGAACCAGTAAACATCTATGTCAATACCTACGGACGCTCTAACGTAAAGATGAGCGACAGCGAGATAGCACAGAAGATAAGCAAGCTGTTCGACCTCCGTCCTAAGGCTATAGAGCGTACACTCAAGTTGCGTCAGCCTATCTACCGCGAAACAGCTGCTTACGGACATATGGGCCGCAAGAACGAGGTGGTTAAGAAGACATTCACATCGCGCTACCACGAAACCAAGGTTATGGAGGTTGAACTCTTTACATGGGAGAAACTCGACCGCGTGGACGACATCAAGAAAGAATTCGGACTGTAATAGAACCAACAATTAATTCAAACAATGAACACTCTCGCTTCTGACTCCATACACACCGAGGAGATTCTCCTCAACGAGGACGGACAAGTGATGGACAAAGCCACCCAAAGGCAACACCATCAGCTTACGCCTGCCCAAGTGTTGTCGTGGTTGCCTAAAAACGCCACACCCGAACAGCAAGATTCGGCTATCCAGGCCCATATCAAGCCGTCGGAAATAACATGGAGTCAGCAGCCTGACACTCTACACCTACCTGGACATACAGCAGGACACTCGTGGCGCGACGTCAACATGCCAAAGTATTACCGCGAGTCTTACTTCACCGGCAAGCCTTGTTTCCATCCCGATATGTTCGGAGGCCGACTTGGTGTTGCCGGCGACCCAGTGCCTTACAGTATAGCACGCGACAACGTCATTACTGGCTTGCTGCTGTTCTGCTTCATTATAGCAGCCATAGCCTTTGCCAAATCCAAGAGGTTCATACTAAAACAAGCGCGACACTTCTTCCGTCCACCGCACGACGAGCGCACGTCAGGCATGAGCGAGACATCTGGAGAAGTGCGTGTGCAATTCTTCTTTGTGCTTCAGAGTTGTCTGCTCTTTGCGCTTGTATACTTCTTCCGAGTACAAATACACGTAACCGATACGTTCGTCATCGACCAATATCAGGTGATAGGCATCTTCGCGCTTATTAACCTAGCCTATATACTTGTCAAGTCGGGCTTATACTGGATTACGGGATGGGTGTTCTTTGAAAGGCGGCTCAACGACATATGGATGAAGGCATTTCTGTTCCTGCTGGCAATGGAAGGCGTATGCATATTCCCTGCAGTTGTGCTGCAAGCCTATTTCGAGATGCCTGTCGAAACCACCCTATTATATACTACTGTGGTGCTCGTAACGTTCAAAATACTGGCACTTTACAAGTCGTACATCATCTTTTTCAGACATTCGGGCCATTCTTTGCAGATTTTTTTGTACTTTTGCACGCTTGAACTATTACCCTTCGTAATGCTACTTGGGGTACTTGCCATAACAGGCAACTGTCTGAAAGTGAATTTCTGACATCGCATAAATACATTCACGATATATATATTAGATAGACAAATGATAAAGAAAATCTTGATTTCCCAGCCCGAACCATCGAGCGAAAAGTCGCCATATTACGACATTGCCAATGATTTCGGTGTAGAACTCGTTTTCCGCCCCTTCATCAAGGTTGAAGGACTCAGCACAAAAGAGTTCCGCCAACAGAAAATCGGACTTTTGGATTTCACCGCTGTGGTATTTACATCGCGTCATGCTATAGACAACTATTTTAAATTGGCTAAAGAGATGCGCATCACCATACCGGAAGACATGAAGTACTTCTGCGTAACCGAGACAATAGCACTCTATATACAGAAATACGTGCAATACCGCAAGCGTAAGGTTTTCTTCGGAACTACTGGCAAGATTGACTCGCTCATCCCTACTATGGTTAAGCACAAGACCGAAAAATATCTCGTGCCACTTAGCTCGGTACACAACGACGACGTGCAGCGACTGCTTGATGCCAAGAAACTCAACCATAAGGAATGCGTGATGTACCGCACAGTCAGCAACGACTTCACTGAAGAGGAAGCAAAGAATTTTGACTGCGATATGCTTGTGTTCTTCAGTCCAACTGGCATAAAGGCATTCACCAAGAACTTTCCTGAATTCAAGCAGGGCAATGTACGCATAGCTACATTTGGTCCAGCTACAGCCAAGGCTGTGGAAGAAGAGGGATTCCGTCTCGACCTTGAGGCACCTACAAAGGAATATCCTTCGATGACAGCTGCGTTGCGCTGGTATCTTGAGAACGACAAATAACAATAAACTCTGTCACATGACCTCACCTACATTCTCACTCCCCCAATCGGAGCGCATCAACAGCAAGAAGCAAATAGACCGACTCTTCCGTGGAGGCGGCTCTAAAGCTATGACAGCATCGCCGCTACGTGTGGTATATATGGCTGAAGAGAGGAGCGAGAACAATGGCGAGGATAAAACATATTTGGACGGATCGGATGTCAAGATTGATGAGCCTGTAGCTCAAATGATGGTAAGCGTGCCTAAGCGTTTCTTTAAGCGAGCTGTAAAACGCAACCGCATCAAACGCCAAGTGCGCGAAGCTTACCGACTGAATAAGCACATACTGACCGACAGTATCGACCTAACGATACACAAAAAGGTTTCTATGTGCTTTATATGGACAACCGACCGCATGTTAGAAACGGCCGAGGTGGAGCAACGCATGAGGAGCCTGCTGAATCGACTTAAGGAGAAATTGGCAAAACATAAGGAGATGTTGATATGAATATAAATATAATTCTGCACAATCTCTCCCGTTTTTTGGCTTGGCTCACCGTGCAACCCATAGTCTTCTATCAGAAGTTTATAACTCCATACACCCCTGCCTCGTGCCGATTTCAGCCCACTTGCTCGGAATATGCACGTCAGGCCTTGCTGAAACACGGATTCTTTAAAGGTATGGCATTATCAATATGGCGCATCCTAAGATGCAATCCATGGGGCGGTTCCGGATACGACCCGGTGCCATAAGGTTCTTCGAGCCTTATGGAATTAAGAGTTAGGAATTAAGAGTTAGGAGTTTCATCCCACCTACCATCACCTACCCTCACCTACCCCACCTACCATCCCCTCCCAAATAACAAAACATCAGTTAAAACAAACATAACAATGGCAAAAAATTTCGTTGAAGAACTGCGCTGGCGCGGCATGCTCGCGCAGATTATGCCCGGTACTGAGGAATATCTCAATACCCACATGGTGTCTGCGTATCTGGGCACCGACCCTACAGCCGACTCTCTGCACATTGGCCATCTTTGCGGTATAATGATGTTGCGTCATCTGCAGCGTTGCGGACATAAGCCTTACTTGCTTGTTGGAGGCGCAACTGGCATGATTGGCGACCCTTCAGGCAAGAGTCAGGAGCGTAACTTGCTCGACTCTGATACTCTCTACCACAACCAAGAGGCTATTAAGAAGCAGGTGGCTAAGTTCCTCGACTTCGATGGCAACGAGCCTAACAAGGCCGAGCTTGTCAACAACTACGACTGGATGAAAGACTTTACCTTCCTCGACTTTGCTCGTGAGGTTGGCAAGCACATCACCGTAAACTATATGATGGCTAAGGACTCTGTACAGAAGCGTCTCAATGGCGAGGCACGCGACGGATTGTCTTTCACAGAGTTCACATACCAGTTGCTCCAGGGATACGACTTCCTCTATCAATATCAGAAGTACGGCATACGCCTTCAGCTTGGCGGCAACGACCAGTGGGGCAATATGACTACTGGTACCGAGCTTATACACCGTACTCTTGGCAACGACGCCGAAGCCTATTGTCTTACATGCCCGCTCATCACCAAGAGCGACGGCAAGAAGTTTGGCAAGACCGAGAGTGGTAACGTATGGCTCGACCGCAACCGCACCACACCTTATGCCTTCTACCAGTTCTGGCTTAACGTTAGCGACGTAGAGGCCGAGAAGTATATCAAGATATTCACCGACCTTGACAAGGAGACTATCGACGCACTTGTAGCCGAGCACAATGAGGATCCTGGTCGCCGTATACTTCAGAAGCGTTTGGCCGAGGAAGTAACAACAATGGTTCACTCTCGCGAAGACCTTGAGATTGCTCAGGAGGCTTCAAGCATCCTCTTTGGCAAGGGCACAAAGGAAACCTTGCAGAAGTTTGACGAGGCCACACTGCTTTCTATATTCGAGGGTGTGCCTCATTTCACACTCGACAAGAGCCAGCTTGGACAGCCTGCTGTAGATATCTTTACTCGTGACGAGGTCAAGATATTTGGCTCTAAGGGCGAGATGCGCAAGCTTGTTCAGGGTGGTGGCGTATCACTCAATAAGGAGAAACTCGCTGCATTCGACCGTGTAGTAACTGCCGACGACCTTATAGACGGCAAGTATCTGCTTGTTCAGCGTGGCAAGAAGAACTATTATCTCATTACTGTTAAGTAAGGAACATACAATACAAATATTGACGTCAATCACCCAGAATTGCTTTCTGGATGATTGATGTCTCTTTTTTATGCCTACATTAAACTTGATTTAATTTATTTTAACGCTGCATTGTAACAAAAGAATATGTTTATGTTTACTTTTGCAAGTAAATTACAATTAGTATGAAAAAATTATTACTTGCAGCACTATTCGTGCTTAGTTTTGTTACTACAGCAAGCGCACAACTTCCTAAAGTAACATTAAAGAGCATCGACGGTAAAACCGTCAGTACAGACACACTTTCTAACAACGGCAAACCATTCATTATCGACTTCTTTGCCACATGGTGCAAGCCCTGCAACCGCGAGCTTTCAGCCATAAGCGAGGTTTATGAGGATTGGCAAGAGGAGACAGGCGTAAAGATTTTCGCCATCTCTATCGACCAGGCTCAGAACATCAACAAGGTGAAACCTCTCGTCGACAACCACGGATGGCAGTACGACGTGCTGCTCGACCCCAACAGCGACTTCAAGCGCGCGCTTGGCGTGCAGACTATTCCCTACGTGATAGTGTGCGACGGCAAGGGCAACATCGTGTCCAAGCACAACGGCTACACCGAGGGTGCCGAGGAGGAACTCATCGAGGAAGTGCGCAAGCTTGTAGGCAAGAAGTAATGACGCAGACCTGTAGACAATAATAATGATAAAGGTAGGTACGGCTTAATGCCGTACCACGCTTTTTTAATATATCTACTTTTTTAAAACAAAATGCTTCCATGTGGAGGCATGTAATACATATATATAATAATGTATCTCAACAGAATTCTATTGCTCGCTCTTACTGCCATGGCCGTTGGCTCGGCAAGCGCGCAGAAGGTGAAGGTGGCCAAGGACTACGAGGTGACTCTCACCGGAAGCCTTCAGAGCGACATTCTCATTCCGCAAGAGGACAATAACATAGGCACCGGCACCTACAAGGACGATGTGCTAACTAACACTTATGCCGAGCTTCACGCGTTGTCGAAATATGTCGACGCAGGAGCCCGTCTTGAATATCTCGACCACCCACTGCCGGGATTCGAGAAGGATTTCAAGGGATGGGGAGTGCCTTTCTATTATATCAAGGGTAAACTCAAGAACGCCGAACTCACCCTTGGAAATTATTATGAGCAGTTTGGTTCTGGTTTCATTCTCCGCACTTACGAAGAGCGCTCATTGGGCATCGACAACTCATTGCTTGGTGGCCGTCTTGTTTTGCGTCCGGCAAAGGGCGTGCAGCTCAAGGCTCTCAGCGGCAAGCAGCGTCGCTATTGGGACCATAATGATGCTTGGGTGTCGGGTGCTGACGTGGAACTTGGGCTTGCCGAATGGTTCCCGAAGATGCAGCAGAGCGGCACTTATCTCACGCTTGGAGGATCATGGGTCAACAAGCACGAGAAGGCTGATCAGGAAATCTATGCCGACCCAACCCACAAGCTCAACTTGCCTGAGAATGTGAACGCCTTTGACGTGAGAGCCAACTTGCAGAAAGGCAATTTCAGCGTGTTGGCAGAATATGCCCAGAAAACAGAGGACCCTTCCTTCGACAAGAACTATCCCTACATCTATCGCAAGGGATATGTGGCAATGCTCTCCACCTCTTATTCAAAGAGCGGAATGAGCATCTTGCTTCAGGCAAAGCGTTCCGACAATATGTCGTTCCGTTCAAACCGTGTGGAGAACGGTACTTCGTCCTACATCAACCATTTGCCGGCGTTTGCCATGCAGCAGACTTACGCCTTGGCGGCTCTCTATCCCTATGCCACACAGCCTAATGGCGAGTGGGCTTATCAGGCGGAGTTGGGATATAAGTTCAAGCGCAACACATTCTTTGGTGGTAAGTATGGTACAAGCGTGAAGCTCAACTTCTCGCATATCCACTCGCTCGAGCAGAATCCACACGATGGCGGAACTCCCGGAACCGATGGCTATGGTTCGGCTTTCTGGAAGTGGGGCGACAAGACCTACTATCAGGACATCAATGTGCAGGTTGAGAAGAAACTCTCAAAGGATTTCAAGCTCAACCTCATGTACATGAACCAGTTCTACAACAAGTCGGTTGTTGAGGGCGAGGGTGGAATGATCCACTCCGACATCTATATCGCAGAGGGTAAGTATCGCTTCAACCGCAAGCTCACTCTTCGTGGTGAGGCGCAGTATCTGCATACAAAGGAAGACCAGGGCGACTGGTGGTTTGGACTACTTGAGCTTTCGGTGCTGCCTAACTTCATGTTCACTATCAGCGACCAGTATAACGGCAATGAGCACTACTATACCAAGGATGACTCCATCGATGCTGAGAAGGGCACACATAGCGAGCATTATATCAACGGTTCTGTGACATTCACAAGCGGAGCCCACCGTCTGCAAATTGGCTATGGCAAGACACGTGCTGGCTACAACTGCTCGGGTGGCGTGTGCCGTCACGTGCCTGCAAGCAAGGGTGTGACAATGTCTTACAACTTTAACTTCTAAAAAAAGAACCTCAAAGATATGAAACTGAAGAATATTATGCTTGGCGCAATGAGCGCCATAATTACTCTCGCGGCTGCCTCGTGTAGCAATATCGACGAGGACGAGCGACTGATTTATGTGAAACCTGCTGATGTGGGACGTGCCGTGCTTATTGAGGATTTCACAGGACAGAAATGTGTGAACTGTCCTACTGGCACAGAGGCTATCAACGCAATGGTCGAAACTTACGGCGAGAAAAATGTCATTGCTGTAGGCATACATAGCGGTCCGCTCGGATACAAGGGAACAAAAAAGAAAGTGGGTCTTATGACTGATACTGGCAATGAGTACTATAATAACTGGGACTCAGAAAAGAAAATCGGTCAGCCGTGGGCTCTCTTCAACCGTTCTGCTGCCCCGAATGCCAACATCAACACTTGGATTACCTACGTCAAGGACCTTATCTCAAAGAAGGCTAAATTGTCGATCGGCGTAACCAATGCTTATGACGAGGCTTCACGCAAACTCACAACCGACATTGAGGCTCAGGGCACCGACGGCACAACAACCGGCAAGCTTCAGGTGTGGCTCATTGAGGATGGCATTGTTGCATTGCAGATGATGCCGGATGGCTCAAGTAATAATGATTATGTCCACAATCACGTGTTCCGTGCTGCTGTCAATGGCACATGGGGCGAGGACGTTACAGTGAAGGAGGGTGAGGCTACCAACAAGCAATACACCTATACCTTGCCTGAGAATTGGAATGCCGAGAATGTGTCGGTGGTGGCTTTCGTCTACAACGACAATGGGGTGGAGCAGACTGTCAAGAAAGCTATCGTGGCAAAACAGGAATAATAACCTTATAAAAAACTTATCGATATGAAGAAAATATTTACTCTCTGCCTTGCGCTCTTCTGCGCAACGGCAACATTCGCCCAGAATGATGAGGATTTCAATCCTAAGGGTTCTTTCGTGTTTACCGACAAGGACGGCAACGTGTATGAGGATGGTGCTGTAATTACACGTGATGAAGCTGAGGAAAGTCCGTTTGGAGGCATTCAGATTGCATCGGATCTCTATGTAAAGCAGACTGTAGCTGACCTTGATGGTGCTCCGTTGCTTGTAGGCATGTCTACTGATGTTAAGAAGATAGACAATGGCGAACTGCAGTTCTGCTTCCCTGGCAGTTGCCATATGGCCGACGAAGTTGGATTTAATGAAGTTTCTGCAATTCAGGAAATAAAAAGTGGCGCAAGTTTGGTGACAGAGTGGACTCCAGGCTGGGATGAAGAGGAGGAAAATCAGCTGAAAGGAATGGCTACAGCCACATTCACACTTTATGCATTCCAGAACTTTGGTAGACCCGGCAAACCAGACTATTACAACTATGGTGCAGCCTCTTCTATAACAGTCAACTTCGTGCATGGCACTACCGGTATAAACGGAGTTGTCGACAACTCTAAGGCTACTGTCGATGCTATTTATACCGTCAACGGCACACGTGTGCAGAAGATGCAGAAGGGCTTGAACATTGTGAAGCTCTCCAATGGCAAGACTATGAAGATAGTAAATAAATAATAGTAATTATTAATACAAAGAAGATTTATGAAAAAACTTTTACTTTCAGCTTTCGCCATGTTGCTTGCATTGACAGCTGGCGCACAGAATTTCCAAGCTTCAAAGTGTGACGTTAAGCTTGATGTACAGAAAGCTACTGTAGTGAAGTCGGATGCCAAGAAGGCTCCCGCTAAATCAAGTGTAGCTGAAAACCAGCGTTTTGTGGGCTATTACAACACAGACGACTGTGATGGCTATGTTGGAGCTACAGGCCTGACAGGCAACAATCCAGTAGCTGCTCTGCTTAGTGCGAAAGACCTTGTTCCTTATTATGGTGCAAAGATTGTCGGTATTCGCTTCAACTTGGGACAGGATTGCTCGGCTTCTAACGTTTTTGTAAAGAACGTGACAAAGAATGGCATCGACGATCTTGTGACAGTGGCTCAGGACCTCCAGTCACCTGCTGGCGAAAAGAATACAGGCTCATGGCTCACCGTGATGTTTGATGCAGATAAACAGTTTGTGCTTTCAGACGAATATAAGGACCTTTTGGTCGGCTACACCTATAATCAGACAAGCAGTAACTATCCTGTAGGTGTGTTCTCTGGCGCTTATGGCAGTTTGTATATGTATGCCAACATCCCAGCAGCGCAAGGTGGCAGTGGCGAGGGTTGGTACGATCTGGGTAGTGACAAGGGAGCTGTCAGCGTTCAGCTCATTGCTGAGAGCGACGACTTCTCTCCTAACGCAATAATTCCTTTCGACTTCGGCAAGTTTAATGTTGCAGTCGGTGAAACAAAGATGGTTAGTGTAAGTTTAGCAAACCTTGGAACAAAGTTCGAGAGCCTTGATTTCACTACAACTCTTGAAGGCAAGACAAGCAAGGAGCAGCATGTTGCCCTCGACAAGGACTATGGCGTTGGTGGCACATTCACTCTCAATGTTCCGTTTGAGGCTGCCTCAAAGCCTGGCAAATATAATGTTACATTCACTGTAACTAAGGTTAACGGTGTTGCCAATGGTGCTTCTGTAACATCAGCACAGGGTATTAACAACACTCTCGCCCAGAAACTCAAGAAGGTAGCTGTGGTCGAGGAGTTAACTGGTACAAAGTGTGGATGGTGTCCGCGCGGTCATGTTGCCATGCACAATCTGAGCGAGAAATATGGCGACCAGTTCATTGGTATTGCAATGCATCAGTTCAGCAAAACTGATCCGATGTACATTACTGATTATGATCTTGGCTTACCAGGTGCTCCTTCTGCTATAGTCGACCGTACCACTTTGGGTGATCCTTATTATAATATGCCCGCTGCTGTAGAAGCTGCATTGGCGAATTACCCGGAAGCTACTGTCAGCGTAAGCGGACAGTACAATGCCGACTCTACACAGGTTGAGGCTACAGCAACTGTAACCTCACTCGTTTCAGGACAGTATGAGGTTGCTTATATGCTTGTTGCTGATGGTTTGAATGGTAAGACAAGCTCTTGGAAGCAGGCCAACTACTACAGCAAGACTCAGGGAGCATTCAAGAGCAAGAGCGAACTTCCTGAAGACTTACAGTATCTCTGGGATGAGCCAACAACTTACAACCAGGTCTACAACGACGTGCTTATTGCCAGTTCTTACTCTGCCAGCAAGAACCATGCTGAGTTTGGTGAGTTTATAGAGAATGGCGTTACAACTGGCAACTATACTCTTACTATGCCTACAAAGAAAGCCTTGTTAAAGGTGCTTGACAAGAAAAAGGTTTCTGTTGTTGCTGTAATCATCGATCCTGAGACTGGCGCTATCGTGAACGCTGGCAAGGCTCTCGTAGGTGCTGGTTCTACTGGCATCATCACAGTAAACAACTCTGCCAATGCTACTGTTGTAGCTCGCTACGCAGCTGATGGTACACAGATCTCAGCTCCTGTTAAGGGCATCAACATCCTTAAGATGTCTGACGGTACAACACGCAAGGTGCTTGTAAACAAATAATACATCTTAATTATATTTAAAGTAAAGCCCAATAAAGGTGCGGCGTCAATATCTACGCCAATGCCTTTATTGGGCTTTTTATGCATTATGCCAATACTCAACAGCCAATATCAAGCTACTTTCTACCTTTTTCAGTAAAAAAATATCAAAAAGCCGTTCATTATTTGGCTATTTGCCCGTTTTACCTTATATTTGCATATTACAACGTTACACCCTAAATCTTAATATAAACAACAAACTTATTTAGAATATGTCATTCTCAGAACTTTGCAACCACATTTTCAACAAGGCCATCGCCGACTATCACATTAAGGACAACATTGAGACTCCTATCAACAACCCATACGAGCGCGACGAGATAGAAAACCGACTCTATCTGAAGTGCTGGATAGACACTGTACAGTGGCATTTCGAGGACATCATACGCGACCCGCACATCGATCCCGTAGAGGCTTTGTCGTTGAAGCGCCGTATAGACCGTTCTAATCAAGACCGTACCGATCTTGTTGAACAGATCGACTCTTACTTCCGCCAGAAATACAGCGACGTTAATGTACAGCCCGACGCTCGCCTTAATACAGAAAGTCCGGCATGGGCAGTAGACCGCCTGTCTATTCTTGCCCTTAAGATATATCATATGCGCGAGCAAGCCGAGCGCACCGATGCCACCGAAGAGCACCGCCTAAAGTGCAAGGCTAAGCTCGATGTTCTGCTTGAGCAGCAGCACGACCTCTCGCTTGCCATTGACCAACTATTGGACGACATCGAGGCAGGACGCAAGTACATGAAGGTTTATCGCCAGATGAAGATGTACAACGACCCCTCTACAAACCCAGTGCTCTACAAGAAGTAGAGCACTACATATCAACCTAAACAATGAAAACAGACCATCTCCTCATAATGCGCTTCTCGGCAATGGGCGACGTTGCCATGCTCGTACCCGTGGTCAGCTCGCTTGCAAAGCAATATCCCGACCTACGTATCACAGTTCTCAGCCGCCCGTTTGCCCGCCCATTCTTCGATGAGCTTGCACCTAATGTAGGGTTTATGGAAGCCGACTTGAAGGGCGAATATCACGGAGTGTCTGGACTAAACGCTCTATACCGCCGTTTGGTGGCAAAGAACTTTACAGCCATTGCCGATATGCACAACATCTTGCGCTCGTCATACCTGCGCATGAGGTTTAATTTGGCACGCTATCGTGTAGAACACATCAACAAACATCGTCGTGAGCGCCGTCAGCTAATATCCGCAAAGGATAAGATTCTACAGCAATTGCCAACATCGTTTGAAAATTATGCCGACGTGTTGGCACGTTTAGGCTATCCCATTACACTCGACTTCGAGTCTATGTTTCCTCCAACCGGCGCCAATTTACGCCCCGTTATCGACAGCATAGGCGAGAAGAAGATGTTTCAGCAATGGATAGGCATAGCCCCGTTTGCTGCCCATAAGGGCAAGATATATCCGGTTGAAAAGATGGAGATGGTTATTGCCGAGATTATACGTCGCCATCCATCGTGCCGTATAATGTTGTTTGGTGGAGGCCAGAACGAGATGGAAGTGCTCAACGATTGGTGCAACCGCTATAAAAACTGTCTTAATGTGTCGGCTCTGCTCGGCTCTCTGCAGCAAGAGATGATTGTGATGAGCCAGCTCGACACTATGGTGTCGATGGACAGCGCTAATATGCATCTTGCGTCTATATGCGGTACCCGCGTGGTTAGTATATGGGGTGCAACCCATCCTTATGCCGGATTCATGGGATGGAATCAGTCTACTGACGACGCCATACAAATAGACCTTCCTTGCCGACCATGCTCTATCTATGGCAACCGTCCATGTATGCGTGGCGACTATGCTTGCCTCAACAATATCGACCCTATAACTATTGCCGATAGAGTGGAAGTGGCTTTAAAGCATTAAATATTTATTCTTAGTAACGGTTCAGAATTATCATTACATATAGTAGGAGGGTATGGCATCCCTGCCATACCCACTCTGCCATAATTGTCTTGGCTATTTAGTGGGTATGGCAGGGACTGTCTCTTATACACATCTCCGAGCCCACGAGACATGCGCAGATCTCG
>ERZ1027181.1030-NODE-1030-length-13394-cov-16.723293_pt1 | contig 13394 bp, 6 predicted proteins | sample MGYA00519247_ERZ1027181 | MGnify/ENA primary metagenome ERZ1027181 (study PRJEB26926, sample SAMN06164415) | human gut metagenome | biome: ENVO:00009003; feature: ENVO:2100002; material: ENVO:00002003 | host: Homo sapiens | place: USA | collected 2012 ...
TAATTATTTTGTAGTTGCCATATTTTTTTTGTACATTTGCAATTGATTTCAAGCAAGTGGAATCAGAAGATGAAAAGTGATGTTTTTGAAAGTGAAGAATTTGAATAATCCGCTTGCTTCTTGATTAAATCATAACTCAACAAATGAATTTTTCACTTTTAAAAACTTTTAGCACATGGATTCTTCACTCTTAACACTTCACTTAATCATGCTGCTCATACTATGGCGAGGCGCCATAGCCTCCATTCGAAAGCACCCAAGCGATTATTCGAAATGCCACACACGAATATTCGAAAGCGCCCAAGCGAATATTCGAAATGCTCCACACGAATATTCGAAAGCGCCCAAGCGAATAATCGTCCCACAACGGCAGAAAACACGCTCTGACGAGCTTTCTACTCCATATAACCGCCCAAACACAAAACGAGGGGACGCCTCGTAAATAAGACATCCCCTCTCGTTTTGTATAAGTTCATGGCTCAAGCCCATATTTAGGCTAAGCCATGCAAGCATCAGAATTTAAATCTTTTACTTGTTGTTGAATTTCACCTTACGATGAAACGCTTCTATCATTCATCCTCCCAAACGTCAAAGTATGCGCCAGAATCTAACTCTCCGTTGTTGTCAACAGTACGCATGTTATCTGGATCCAATGACATGCCACCACAAGGATCTGAAGCATCATTTACATTCGAACCATTAGTGAGCACTACTTCGCCCTGCAACTCTACTATATCGACATTTGGGGCTGTATAAAATTTCTTATTCATGGCTATAAATGTTTTTAATCGTTATGTAAATAGATTATTCGAATTACTTTACAACGAACTTCTTGCCAGCCTTGACATAGATGCCAGGTGTGAGGTTGTTGCCGTCTACACGCTGACCCTGAATGTTGTATACTGGAGCGTCAACCACAGCCTCGGCGCCGTTGATAGCGTTGATAGATGTGGCTGTGCCATCGATGCTAAGCATGTAAGACGACTGTGAGCCGTCGCCAGCAGGAATGATGAAGAAGGCACGGAAGCCATTCATCTTAGAGCCTTCAGCCGCCTTCATAACAACATTGTCTACTATGCCAGCAGCGAATGTGTTGGCTGGAAGACCTACGATGATGTCGGTTGGGTTGTAGATTCCTCTGAAGGCGATATCAGTTGCTACAGTTTCGGTAGCAGGCTCAACAGCTGTGATGTCTACATTGTTGAAAGCATATCCCTCTGCAGCAGCTGCCTTGGTAGGCTTTACAAGATAAGCCTTGCCTGCCTTGATGCCAGTAGCAATTGTAGCAAAGTTTATACGTGAATTGTCTGAAGATTCATACTCTGCAACCTGTGTGCCTTCACCAAACTGGTCTGCAATCTGAGTTGCATCGATAGAGAACGGTACGCAGAATGTGTTCCACTTGTCTACCTTCATAGTACGCTTGAGAGTTACATCCACACCAGTCTTTTCCTCTATGGTGTTGTCTTTAGATTCGTCAAGAGCAACCGGTCCTACCTTTTCGAGCACGATGTTCTTGTTAAGGCTCTTGCTAAGGTCTACGTCGTTCTCTGTGTAGTCGATGTAGCCAGGAGCCGAAACTGTGAGGTTGTACTTCTTGTCGTTCTGGATAACGTTGATAGAGTAAGCACCATTGTCGTCAGAAGCGCCTGTGTAGATAACGTCGCCGCTTGTGAGTGTTACTGTAGCGCCAGCCACAGCCTTGTCATTGCAAGTGATGTTGCCCGCAATTACTGAAGGCTCGGTCTGAATGCCAAACTCGGCTACGGCAGTAGGCTTAGCCGAAAGACTTGAAGCCTCGCCCGGAGCGCCAGAGCCATAATATGAGTTATTGTCAGAATCGTCGGCGTTGAACTTAACGTTTACATATTTGTCGGCCTTAACATAAGTAAGCACGCGGATTGCCGATGTGCCATCCCAAATGATAGGTTCGGGCAGCGTGATAGTTGTTGTATAGGTCTTACCGTCTACAAAGTCGATAGTAGACTTGCCTGTGTAAACGTCCACCTTCTGCAGCGACTCATAGTTCTTGCCAGCCTCGAATTTGGCAGCATCAACAGCGCCTACGTATGCTGTAAGGAGGATGTCGCTTACGGTCTTATTGTTAAAGCTTGTTCCGGTATAAGATACGGATGTAATCTTGGCACCCTTCTTAAGACCGTACTTCTCGAGCATCTCGGGTTTGTAGAGGTTGTCCATGTGGGCACCTGAGCCGTTGGCATCGTACCAGTCGATAGCGGTCTTGTTTGAAGTAGTGTTGCCATTGCCTACGGTTACGGTACCGGTAGCCTGCTCTTCCTTAACGTCAACCGAAACCTTCTCTGAAGTTACGGTATAGTTGTCGGCAGCATTCTTAAACTCGATGTAAGCCTCGGCAGCACCAGCCTTGTGCGGAGTATAGCTGAACGAGAACTCGGCCTTCTCGCCACTTGCAATAGCCTTGGCAGGAACTGTAGCCACTACCTCGCCGTCTACGTAGAGCGAAGCTGTGTACGAGTCGGCAGCCTCGTCCTTGGCATTAACGTTGAGCAAGGTGGCTGTAGCTGTATAGGCGTTGTTTACAACAGCTGTCTTAGGCATATAAGATGCTGTGAGCATAAGGTCGTGAGCCACGTCTACCTTCTCGAAACCATAGATGTTGTCGATGCTGGTGTAGCCAGCACCAAAGCCAATGTAGTAGTTGCCGGCAGGAATGTTGTCGATGACAAACGACTTGAGCTCGCCGAAGTAGTAAGGATAGTCTTCGGCACGGGTGGCAGACAGTTCGTCGGCTGTAATCTTGCGAGCCGGAGTCCAGTTGGTGCGGTCGGCAGAATAGTAGATGTTGAGATATACACCATCACCATCTGTGGAGAAGTTGGTACGTGCCACGTCCACTGTCATCTTCTCGCCCTCGGCAACCTTAAGCAGCGGTGTAACAAACTTGTTGTCCGTGTTCTGGCTGCCGTTAGACAAGAGGTATGGGTTGTCGCTGCTGGCAGCGTCGCGCTGCTTTACTTCCCATCCATCCTCGGCATAGGCACCCGCCGGAATCTGGTCGTCGTTGAAGTTGGCGTAATACTTGGCTGGGTCGAGCACGGTGCCCGACACGTTGAAGCTGAAGTCGTCAACACCCTCTCCAGACACCTTAAACTCGCCCGAGTAGATGCCCGGTTTTTCAGCCGTCATAGTTACGGTGAAATCTTTAGTTTCGTGAGCCGCAATTGTGAGCGGAGCTGCAAGCGAGGTGGTGAATCCGTCGGGCACAACAACCTTTGTTATGTTGAGCGGAGCTGCACCATCGTTCCTTATATTGAACTTCTTATCGGTGCTGGCGTTGACCATTCCCCATGCAAATGTTTCCGTGCCGTTGTCTATCTTGCCATCATCGTTGCGCATTGTGAGCACAGGCTTGTAGGGCACAGGCTCAATCCATGCGCCATACTTAGAGGTGTTGGTAAGGTCCTCGAACACGTCGTAGCGGTTGCGGTCGGGATAAGTGTTGCTGTTGACGATACCAGATACAGTAACAGTAGTAGATGCGCCTACCGCAAGGTTGCCCTTAAGCGGCTGTGTGAATACCACCGCATTGCCCTTGCTATAGTTTCTTACAGATAGGCTGTAGCCTTCGGTACCCTCGGTAAGGTCTACATCGCCGTTGTTGGTGATGCTTACCTCGTAGCTGATAGGGAAGTTGCCATCAGCATCACAGTCGGGCTCGTCCTTACCCTTGTAGCTTACCTTGCTTACGAGCAACGACTTCTGCAGTACGATGTCGGCCTTGTCGGCGGCAAAGTCGTCGATGTAGAGGTTCTCGGCACGAATACCAATGTACTGGTTGTTCTGCTCGGGCAAGTTGATCTGAACCCAATCGGTGCTAAGCTCAGGAACATCCACAGTAATTTGGTCGCCCATCTTATATTTGCCGTTCTCAAGGGTTACGGCATAAAACTTGATGGTAGACGAGCTATACGAAGAAGTCTTCTTTACCCAGATACTTGCGTTGCCTGTGATGGCTGGCGTAACGAGCAGGTCGTTCACGGCTTTGGTGTCGCTATCCCAACCGCTAGTGTCGCCAATGGTCTGGCTTCCAACCTTTATCGCACCCGAACCGTTGCGTCCGTCAGTCGAGCTGTAGGAGTAATTCACATAATAGTCATCGCTACCATAGTATTCCGAATAGACGGTATACTTCTCTACGATGTGGCCCCATCCTGAACCCACCTTAAAGTCGTGGGCAGTAGTAGAGATAGACTTGTTGAAGTCCATCGTGTAGTTTTGCACAATGTCGGCCCTTGCCTGTCCTACCCACAGCGTGGAGGCGGCGATGAGAGCTAACGAATAATAAAAATTTCTCATAAGCTAATAAATTTTTAAGTTGTTAATATCTGTGTTGTAATTTTCGCTATCTGTGTCTCAGTTATTTTTTATCACCACCTTGCGTGCCACGCCTCCCTTACGCACGATGTAGAGGCCCTTGGATGGGTTGGACACGCGTGTGCCGTCAAGGGTGTAGATGCCGTCGGCAGGTGAGGCTACGTTGGCTGTATTTACAGCGCTTATGCCGCTTGTACCGCCTGTGAGCTTAACTGTACAAGCATTGGTTATGTCGGCATCCAGCACGTTAGAATCGTCGATTGTCGGCATGTACTTGCCGGCTAATGCCACAACCTGCATGTTGTCGGCGTTCCAGTCTGCAGGCAAGGTGTAGGTGTAGCGGGCCGAGTATTTGCCGTCGGCAATATCCATGCGGTCGCCCTTAGGACTTGTTACGTAGGCGCGCAGCACGTGGTTGTGCACGTATTTGTTGTCGGTGGTTGTGCCATAGCCTAAGGTGCCAACAACCTTCTGCGGCGACACAACTCCATTCTCTACAAGCATAAGCGTAAGGCCAATGTCGCCATAAATAGACTTAGCCTCGTCGGTAACGTCGCCCGTAACGTCGAGCGTAAGCTGGCGTGTGGCAGATGTGTAGGCCGACGACAGATTGACTGTGGCGAACGACGGGTTGCCGGCGCGGTTCTCATTGACCAACTGCTCAACCGCCTCAGACACCAATTGAGGCATAAAGGTGGCGTAGTCGATTAGGTCGAAGGCAATGTTGTTCTCGCCAAAGAAGTAGAAGCGGTCTACTGTGAAGCACGGGTAGGTGTAGGCATAGAGATTCTCGAGATAGCTTGAACCTTCGGGAGCAAGTGGCTCGCCATGCTTGTAGACATTGACCAGGCACACATCCTTGTTCTGGGCAGCCTCGTCCATGCCAGGGTTTATGTAGTAGGCCATACTCTCGTCCTGGCTGCAATACTGCTCCACGTAGGTTTGCTGGCGTTCAAGGCTCTTGGTGTAGACCACGAACGAGTTGGCAATCTCGTCGCCATCGGGTTTGGTAGGTGTGCTGCCCTCGATATTGTCTACAAAGACAGTCAGCTTGTGGGCTCCGGGCGTAATGTCCTTAGGCAATGGCAGCAGCAGGCTTACGCCGCTTAAGCCGTCGGCCTTAACCTCCTCGTTGTAATCCTTATAGGTGGCGTCGCCGTTGTCGAAACGATAGCCCAGACGCATAGACGAGATGTCCTCCAGACCAACATTCTGCAACTGCACATAAGTGTCGAGCGTGGCGCCTGTCTTCTGATACTTGCCGCCAGCCAAGAGGTGTGTCAGCTGCACGTCCTTCTTTGGCAACGAGCTAACGTCAACTATCAACTGCACGCAAAGGTTGCCAACACCCTCCATATAGTAGAAACCATCGCCATTCATAATGAGCGACGCCTTGGGAGTGGAGGTCTTTGGGGTGTAGAAGCACATGGCACCCTCCTCGGCTGTGGCCATTGCCTCAGACTCGTTGTAGTCGTAACCAATTATCAGCTCGTCGTTGTCCTGTATGGTGTACTCTTGGGCGCTGTTGAAGCGCACCTCGTTCCAGCCCTCGCTGGTACGGCGCACATTGGCGTTAACAAGGGCAGAGGCATTCTGACCACTAACCTTATATATAAATACCTTTGACTTGCCTATGCTCTGAGACAGGGCGAAGCGAATGCCCACAACCTTGCAGCCCTTGTACGAGCTGAGCACAGAGGATGATAGGTCGGCTGCCACGCTGTAGGTTCCAGCTGTGCCAAAGCACGCGCCCTTGGTGGTGATGCTATCGCCGCTGCAATAACCCACTCCACGCTCGGTAGAGGCAAGCACACGACGAACGGGCACCTTGGTCTGTGGTGCGGCCGACTCTACCGGAACATTTACAGTTATTGTAGACGTTTTGGGCAGCTTAGCACACACGCCACCCACGTGCACCTGTTGGGCGCAGAGCACAAGGCTCTGCGACATCAACATGGCGGTAATATATGTCTTCTTCATTTTTACTCTTCTTTTGCTTTTTTGAATTACTTGATTTTTTTAATTGTTTAGATTACTTGCGAACCTTTCTTGCTCCGTTGGCATCTTTAACGATGTAGACGCCTTGTGGCAGGGCGTGCAGACGGGCGTTGAGCTTCTGTCCGGCAAGGTTGTACACCTGGGCATTGGCGTCGGTATCGGCTCTAACCACATCGATGCCGCTAACAACAATCTGATAGGTAGCCATCTCAGACACGGCGTTCTTGTAGACAGCCTCGATGCCGATGGTGTAGCTGCCCTCGGGCAGGTTGTCGATGGTGAACGACGGTGTGGTAGACTCGCCATACTTAGAGCCGTCGATGTAGATGTTGTAGTGGAGCACGTTGCCGTAATCCTGCTGCACGTTGCTGCCATCGGCAGGCTCAGCCTTGAAGAGGTCGAGCTGGGCAAAGAAGGCGTCGGTAGACGTGTAGTGAACAGCAAGGCGAACCTTCTTGCCGGCATAAGGCGCAAGGTCGGTAGAATAGACGGTCCACTGGTCGCTCGGAATGTTTTGGGCGTTGCTCAGCACTACGAAGTCGTCGGGATTGTCGCTGCCCGTCTCTGACACGGCAAACTCCATCTTCTCGTTGTACATGTCGGTATAGCTCTTGGCTGTAACCTTAAGCTCGTAGCCGTCGTAAATGTCGATAAGCGGCGATATAAGCCACTTGTCGGCCTGAGCGCCTTGGGGCGAGAAGAACACCACGTACTTGTTGCCATCGGGAGCCTGCATAGCCATATCGGTAGGAAGCATGGCAGGAACTGTGTTCCAAGGGTTGAACACAATTGGGGCAATGGCCTTAGGATTAGAGGCGTCGCCCGAGCCAGGGAAAGTTACGATGTTGCTGGTCGAGCCAAGACCGATAGGATAAACCGGAGTTTGGTCGAGGTCTACCGACTTCCAGTCGCCAAACTGTCCTGTGGAAAAGTCGTCGTAGGTCTCGAAGCTGTCGCTAAAGCCAAGAATCTGGTTCCAATTCAACTTTACACTTATACCGTCGGCACTTTCGGCCATGTCGGCAGTAATATTGTAAGGAGTTATTACGTCGTCCTCAAGATTGATGTCGAGAGTCTGGTCGGCCTGCAGGTCTATTTCCTTAGAGTAGGCCTTGAAGGCACCCTTCTCCACATTTACAGTATACTTGCCCTTAGGCAGCATCAATATCTTTGCCACGCCATTGGCAACTGTAGCCTGGTAGGCAGTTCCGTTGTCGGTAGAAAGGAGGTTGACCACGGTTCCGTCGGCTGAGAGTTTGCTGTCGGCGGCAACCTTCATTGTAAGGCTGGCGTAGGCCGACTTGCTAACCTCGATGGTAGTGGTAATGAGCTGGCTCTGGGCAGCAATGTAGTTGGCCTTTACGCCAATGGTGTGGGTGCCTTCGGCAACATCGCTCAGCACATAGCTGTAGGTGCCGGTCTTGCCCACCTTCTGATTGTCGAGATAGATGTCGAAGGTCTCGTTGGGGTTGGCAGGCGACTTGTGGTTGCGTGCCACACGATTGGCCTTAGGAGCGAGAGCATACGAGGCAGCTGTAGACTGACCTACATAGAAGTCGTCGAGCTTGAGCATGAAGGCTCCCTCGCTGGCAGCATCGCCAATATAGCGAATGGCAATCTTTACCTTCTGCTGAGCGTACTCGGCAAGGTCGTACTGCATAAGCTGCCAATTCTTCTTGTAGTCGGCAGTCTCGTAATTGCCCTTGGTAAGCTGTACAAAGTCGTCGGCGGTAGGATTGTTGGTCTGGGTTGTGATGTAGACAACAAACTTCTCGATGTACTTGTCGGCAGCCATAGCGTAGAACGAGAGGATGTTGTCGGTACCGACAGTAATCTCAGGCGAGATGAGCCAGTCGTCGTTAGGCTCGCCCGAATTGGTGCGTACAAAACCCACATACTGCTTGCCGCTGTATGCGCGCATTGTAGGATAATCGTAGTACCACATAGGGTCTACCTTCAGGGGATTCATTATCTGTGCATACTGGAAGACACCACGGTTGGGATAGTCGCCAGTAAGAGGAGCTGTCATTAGATGGTCGGCATCGATTCCAGTCCAATCGCCAAAATTGATAGAGAATGGATCGTAGCTCTCGAAGTCGTCGAAGAATGCAGGCTTCTCGGTATTCCAAGTAACCTTGACCTGATTCTTGCCAGTATAGGCGTCGTATGTGCAAACGGCGTTAAGCGCAAAGGGGTCGCGCGTAAGCTCTACGAGCTGCAACTTTACGTCCTTGCCAGTCTCGTTGGCGGCAATATTGACTGTTGCAGTAGCTGTGTTGAATCCGTCGCGCTTTACCGTAACCTTATTGTTACCGGCATAAACCTTGAGCGAGCACTTGCCGTCGGCATCGAGTGTGGTTTCTGGATATTGCAGCTGATAATCGGTCTGCTCTACGTCAACCAGCTGTCCAGCAAGCGAAATGCCGGCATTGGTGGTGACCTCGATATTTAGCATCTTATCGCGCTTCTGTGCAAACGAAGCTGTAGACGTGAGCAAGAGGAAGAGGAGCAGCGTAAATGAGTAGAATTTTGATTTCATTTTTTACTTAGCTTTTTTATAGAATGATGAAAATAGGAAAAAGGTAACGGATGCGCACAACCCGCAAGGAGCATGCGCACCACATTACCTTTCAAGCATTAATCCAAAGATGATATTTTACTTGCGGGCCACCTTCATGGTCTTAACACCATCGGCGGTCTGCACCTTTACTACGTAAACACCCTTTGCCAAGCCATTAAGGGTAGCCATGCCGTTGCCCTGTGCCACCTTCATGCCATTAAGATTGTATACAGCCACAGCGTCGGCAGCCGAAACAGCGTTCTGAACCGACTTGATGCCAGTGGCAACATTGTCGAAATGAGAGAAGGTGAAGTCGTCGTAGAACGCAGCCAGAGCATACCTCTCTGTGTAGTCGCGTACGGCAACATAGATGTCCTTGCCAGCATAAGCCGAGAGGTTAACTGTGTAATGCTTCCAGTCTTCGTGGTCGAGCAATGGTATCTCCTGCTGGTTGAGCACAGTCTTGAACGAGTTGCGGTCGGTGTTGCTGGTCTCGCTAACAAGCACCTCTACCCTGTGTAGACCTGAAGGTAGGATGCTCTGTTTGCTCTCCCAGTTGCGAGCGTAGAAGTCGAACTCCGACTCGGCTGTAGCTGTGAGCTTCTTAGACACAATCCAGTTGTCGCCCTTGGTTGTCTCGTTGAGCGGAGAGCCAGGGATAATGAATGCGTCGCCAGAGATAGGAGCCACGTTCTTGTGGTCGGGACGCTCGTAAGCCACGGCAAATGCGTAAACGCCATTATTTGACGGGAACTCGGTGCCATAGCAATTGAATGGAACTGTGGCTGAACGGTCAACATCAATAAGGTTGAAGTCGGTTGTCCAGTTGTAGTCGAGATCGTTGTCCTCGAACGAGTAGTAGAGCACGTCGCTTGCAAGAGCTGTACCCTCAACAGGGAACTGTACAGAGTAGCCGCTCTCGAATGTAACGGTCATGTTGTCGTTTACGGTAGACTGCACGTCCTTGGCATAGAACTGGAGCGAGAATGTGAGCGACTCGCCCTTTGCAATCTCTGTGCCCGGAGTTATAGAAGATGCGAAGTTGTCGGTAGCGAAGCTTACGCTCTTAACCTTCAACGCCTGATCGCCCTTGTTCTGGATAGTGAACATGTCGCCAGAGTTGATGCCCTTGTTATAGTTCGCCTTGCCAGCGTTCCAGCCTTCCTTGTTGAATACGGCCTTGTCGCTTACGTTCTCCTCGATAACCACGTTGTCGAGACCGCAACCTTTGTCGTCGCCATTGTTGGCTGTATGAGTCCAGCGGAACTGTACTGTCTTGCCGGCATAAGCCGAGAGGTCTATCTTCTCGTTAATCCAATAGATAGGAGCAACTTCCTCGTCGAGACCCTGTGAGAGGTAAGAGAGCTGCTTCCAAGCGCCGTCAACCAACACTTCGAATGTAACGGTTGTAGGAGCACCCTCTGTGTTCTGCTTCTTGGCGTTGCCCATCTGGTCGAATGTGGCGTTTACCGGATGGCAGTCAACCCAATCGAACGAGATAGACATATTCTTGTCGGTAGGAAGCTTGAACTCTGGAGTGGTTACAAATGCCTGATTGCCCTTGTCGAGCCACATGTCGAAGAGGCAAGGAGCAGGTGTGCCCTTGTCCTTGAGCACGCGCCAGCTACGGTTGGCATATTGTGTGGTGTTGGTAGAAATCCAGCCAGTAGGCAGATCGGTACTAACACCGCTGAAGTCCTGAGTATATGGGAATTCGGATGTAGAAGCGTCCTTCTGTGTGGTGAAGTGCCATACTGTAGCCTGTGTCGAGGCACCCTTCTCGTTGTAAGGAACAACCTTCCAGTAGTACATTGTCTCGTACTCGGCTGTAGCCAATGTGTAAGACAGGGCATCCTTGAGGTCGAGACCATCGACAACGTTGTACACATTCTCTGATGTACCTACATAGAGCTTGTAGCCTTCGGCAAAGAGGGCCGGTCCCCACTTAAGCTCGATGTTCTGGTTGTATACATTTGTAAGGCTGTCGGCAGGAGCCACAAGAGTAGCTGCAAACGGAGTGCCTTCCTGTCCATATAGTGCAGGGAGGAACACACGGTCGAGATAGAACGAAGAGTAAGGATCTACATCACCGTCGTTAGATTTAATGGCTGTATTGTGCCAGCGCACGTACGAGTTGTCGGTAGCTGTGCCAAGATCTACTGTAGTAGTCTCGCCGTAAGTGCCCTTCTTGTAGTCGAATGTCCAAACGGCCTTCCATGTCTTGCCACCATCGGTAGAAAGGTCGAGTGTGATGTCGTTGCTCTGTGCTACACCATTGCCGTCTTCATCGGTCTCTTCGGTATCATACTGATTATAGTAAGTGAACTGCACCTTGCCGCCCTTTGTAAGGTCGAGACGTGGCGATGTGATGTACTGGTCGCGATATGAACCTGAGGCATAAACCGACACGTCGCCCTCAAGACCGCCATTCGACTTAGACCATCCGTCGTTCTGCCAGCCAGCTGGCGGGAAGGCTGCCTCGAATGTCTCCTCGGTAAATCCGTCGGGAGCCATCTTCTTGTTTGCCTTAAGGTTGATGGTAAGGTCGCCACCATTGGTGTGGAGCACAACCTTAGGTGTGGCAGATGATGTGAGCGAGGCAGTATAAGAGACATTAAACTTAACCGACTGGGCCTTGTCGAGATTTACAGCAGATGGGTCGAGAGTAAGACCTACGCCCTCTGGCAGGTCCACACTTGTAATCTGCAGACCCTTCAAACCGGTATTGGTAAGGGTGAAGGCATCCGAGTAGAACTTCTCGCCGATGTAAACATCGCCATAGCTGTAAGTGGTTTTGTTGAGCTTGGCCACAGGCGATGTGGCAGGAGTAAACTTCTTTACCTTAACATTGTCAAGATAAACAATGTTGGCAATAGTAGTATACATCTTGTAAACGAAAGCAAGTTTAATCTTCTTGCCCTTCCAGTCGCTTAGGTCGAGCTTGCTGGTGTGTGTGTCCCATGTAGAAAGAGGCCACTCGCTAACGCCGCTCTCCTTAAGGTCTTCCTTGTTCTGGATAGAGAATATTGTCTCGGCATTGGCAACATCGCCGTCTACCACAACTCTAACCTGAAGGTCGTACATGCTCTTGGCAGTGGCTGCCATTGGCGAAACCTTCCAGTCGAAGCTCAACTGATAGGTGTTGTTGAGGTCGAGTTCTGGCGAAAGCAGAATCTCCTCACGTGGCTTGGCAGCCTCAGGAGCAAAGTCGGCGCTTATAGGACCGTCGCACATAGCAACATGCTTGCCGCCAATTGTGCCTTTGTCATAGAAATAGTTAGACCAATTGTAACGCAACTCGCTTCCTGAATAGGAGTCGATTGTGGTCCAACCTTCGTCAACCGCCACTGGACGGGTGATGTTGTTTTCGGCATCTGTATTCTCAGTTTCAAAATCCTCGTCGAGGATGGTCTGTGCCTTGACACCAACCGAACCGAAAAAGAAGAACGCCGAAGCCAACGCTAAGATGTAGTTGTTCTTCATAAAAGTACGTAAGTAACTATTCAGCGAAAGGGCATGGCGGGGTATCAAGCCTCAAATAAGGCTTGAATTGCATTGAACGGAGTCTTGTTGTGTTTCTTAGCTGTTTCAACGATTGAATGTAATTCAAGAAATGCATCTGCCCCAAAATCAGAACGGAATGTGCAGGAGTTCTTCAACTTGATTTTCAACTTACGTATTCCACGCTCACTTCCGTTATTGTCAGATGGTATCATTGGGTCTTCGAGGAAATTGAAGATGTAGTCACGGCATTTTATCAGACCCTTTTTGAGTGTCTCAAACTTCTTGCCAAAATTGCAGATATTCAGTTTGAGCAGGTTGTCTAAGCGTTCCAACCACGATGCTTTGGGTATTATCGCAGATGGGTTCGAGTTTCTCTCATGTATGGCTTCACGGAACAAGTCGGTTATCTTGTCTGACCAATTCTGCTTGGTATTCAGTTCCGACATATATTGCAACTCTCGCAGCAGATGAGCAAGGCAAACTTGATGATTGAGGAAATGAAGTGCAAAGTATGCGCTATGGCGGTCTGTCACGGCTGTCATTCGTTCCAGACTGTCGCCGAACTTGTCCGTCAATACTTTTGAGCTTCTGCCGTCAGCACGGAAGAGTAAGGTGTAATAAACTGTCTGCGCTATCCATGCCCAGTCAAGACGCTTGTTGCAATAACATCCGCTCTCGTCGAAACCGACGACACTTGACGACATGATATATTCCTGGATTTTCTCAATGGCAGGTTGTGCGTTTCTTTTGGCTTCCTTCACCCAGTTTACAAGCGAACCTTCACTCGGAGCAAGCCCGAACACCTCACGCAAGAAACTTGCTATACGCCCATACGGAAGAAACTGCACGACACTGAGATACACGACAAGCGATTTCACGCTTGCATCATAAATAACATCATTAGACTTGCGTCTTGGTGCAGTGCGTACACGCTCACCACACTTCTTGCAAATCATCACATAGTGACGTATCTCCT
>ERZ1027181.1031-NODE-1031-length-13390-cov-10.463367_pt1 | contig 13390 bp, 19 predicted proteins | sample MGYA00519247_ERZ1027181 | MGnify/ENA primary metagenome ERZ1027181 (study PRJEB26926, sample SAMN06164415) | human gut metagenome | biome: ENVO:00009003; feature: ENVO:2100002; material: ENVO:00002003 | host: Homo sapiens | place: USA | collected 2012 ...
TTCGTATATTTAACGGATTATTTTTAAAAGGATTTTTAACATGGATAATTTTAATGCTCGATATGAGAAAGAACTTGCCTATCAGGAAATCACCTCGAATAAATACACTCTTTACGGTATTCTGCTATTTATAGGAGTTGAATTACTGATATGGATTCTTAATATAATTGGATTTTTTGAACTTGATAACCAGATAATGTCTGCTGTTATAGGTTCATCTATTTACAGTATATAGTTACCGCCAGCCTGCATGATGCCGCAAGAATTGCCCAACTTACATATCTTAAAGAAACTGATTCTTTAACCAGGCTTTTCAACAAGAATAAATACAACGAAATGGTATCAATGTATTATCCTAATGTAGATAATATTACTGTTATTTTCTGGGATCTTAACAACCTGAAAATTATTAATGACACTTATGGACATGAATATGGTGATAAATCACTTTCCGCACTAGCTTCTGTATTATACGCCCATTCAGATGAACAATGCCGCCGTGTTTACAGATTTGGTGGTGATGAATTTGTCATGATAATTGATAACCCACATGATGGTGAAGCTGACCGAATAATATCTGCTGTTAAAGATGAACTTGTGAAATGCAGTTATGATATTTCAATAGAAATATCAAGTGCTGTCGGTGTTGCATCCGGCAACGGAAGTGATATTATTGAAATAGTAAAAAATGCTGACTCAGCAATGTACGCTGACAAACAGCTCTACCACCATCGGTGATTGTGAAATACTGTATATGCGTTGATTTATGCCGCCAGCTTAACTGCTGGCGGTTTTTTCTGATTTTGGGGGACGGGTGGTAAATCATGGCTTTATGAGAAGAGGCTTCCTATAAGAAAATAAATATATCTAATCTTATAGGCTGATTTTCCCTCTTACGCTGTCTAAAATGTGGTTTTGAAGTTGAATTTCCTATAAGGTTCATGATTATAGTTACTTTATAGGTGTAATTTGCAACTAATATAGTAGTTGATGTGATTTTTGACCTATAAAGGCTTTAGATTTGCGACTACTGATAGGTATCATGTGTTTTCCTGCCAAGAATCTTAGACATTCCTGTTGCCACAAAAAGATATACAACCATATTAACTACTGATTTAAGAAGAAGTCCTGGTGCTGAAGCTAATCCTGCTGCAAAGCTGCCTGCTATTATTGCACCAAATACAACATATCCTAATGTCATGAAAAGTAATGTAACAACTGCACCAACAATTCCTTTTACTGAAATAACCTTACATCTGTCAAACTTACTTTTCATATTACCAAATATTGCACATGCTATTATTGGCATGATTGTCTTTATTATAAGTGTTGGAACTGCCCATACTGCAAATCCAGTTAATATATCTGCCATCGCAGAACCAATTCCTCCTGCGAGTGCGCCAACAACTGGTCCGAAGAAAAATGCACATATAAGTATTACGCTGTCTCCCAAATGTGCATATCCCAAAGGAATAGGAATCTGTACCACCATTGTTGCAACACATGTAAGTGCCATAAATACTGCTGTTATACACATCTGTGTTACAGTAATATGAAATCCTTCTTTCTTAATCCCCTGCTGTACTAACTGTGTCTGTTGTGCTTCCATTTTATCTGCCTCCTATATCAACATACTTTAATTGCACATAAGAATAACAGATAAAGTGACATGTGTACATTGTCATTTTGAGTTAAATTTATATGGTCAGATTAAGTTATTATTACCCTTCTTTACATAATAACATCTGGTTCCATATATTGTTTTTGTTTTATTCAACCCATTATGTACAATTGTTTTACTAAAATTATATCTTGCTATATTTATTATCCCTCAGTTAATCTTATTCTCAAAATCCTGTAACTCATGAAAAATCCCATCTATATAAACAGTTGTATCTTCCACTCTATACAACATAAAATATCTATGGAATTTAAAGGATATCCTTCTATATCCTAAACTTCTCAATTTTTCGTTATCACATAATTTTAAACTTCCTGCGACCTCTGCTAATATATCTTTAGTATATTCAAAATCATCAAGGAGACTTCCTGCTGCCTGCTGATTCTTTTTTTCATATAATATGTATTCAATATACTCTTGCATATTTTCTTTAGCATCATTAGTAACAACCACTTTATATGCCATACTTTGTCCTCATATCTGCAACAAAATCACCTGCTTCTGAATATTCTCCATTCTTTGACTGATCTCTTGACTTTGCTAATCTGTCAAGAACTTCCTTTTCCGAAATAGCAATGTAAGGATTAGCTGCCACTTTCTTTATCTCAAATGGAAATCCATTATTAGCAACTGCCTGTGTTAAAAACATTCTTATAGCCGTTGTAGTATCTGTTCCTAATTCTTTAAATAAATTATCTGATTTAATCTTCAAATCGTCATCCACTCTTACTTGAATCGTACTTGACATAAAAACACCTCCATATTCATATAGCATACTATCTTAATGCTACATCATTACAAATGTAATATATCACAATACATTATGTTTTTCAAATATTTATGCTATAATAAACAGACATATTACGCACCACAAACAAGGAGTCACATTTTATGAAACCCAAATCAGATTTAAGCAGACAATTATATGAATTAATGCTGCAAAGAGGTTATGAGAAAAATTTCTGTGATATTGTCACTAAGAATCTCAATACTGATTTCACTGCCAGCCGCATGATTGGTTATCTCTATCATTACGACCACCCTCCTGTTGAGGAGATAGCTGATGAAATGATTTCCATTCTAAGCGACAGAAACCGTATCATGCAGAAAAAAGAGCTTGAAGAAACTAATGCCAGGTGGAACGATTTTTTGCTCCACGGCTTTAACGACGAAGAAGAGGAAGAATAGACTGAATCTATTCTCCCTCTTCTTTTTTAATCAATTCATCCATAAGCTCTTTATAATCTGAGGCTTCAAGCGGAAGTTCTACTTTTATGCCTTTGCATGCTGAATAATAAGCACTGGCACACAACATGAGAGAATTAATTCCCTCACTGCCCTTAACTGTCAGATAAGACTCATCACCTTTAATCACCGCATTTGCAAAGTTTTCAAATAACTGTGCATATGGCTCAGATGCCTTCTCGAACTGTATAGTTTCCTCTGTAAATGTCATATTCTGCCTTGAGTTGACTTCTTCGTTCTTGATATACTCACATACATCTCTGTGTCTTGTAATGGTGAGCGTGTCGTCTTCCAGAAGAATTCTTGCCTTCGTTCCTATAATCTCAAGTCGCTCTTCGTGGCAGGCTTCGCCTGTGGATAGTATAAATGTGCCTGTCTTTCCATTGTCGTATTCCATAACGATAGTAGCCTCATCATCTACTATAAAGTCGTTGTATTTTCCAAATGGAATCGCTGCAAAAAGTTTCTGTGGCATTCCAAACATGTACTGATACATATCAAGAATATGCTGTCCCTGATTGATTAGTGCTCCACCGCCTTCACCTGCAAAGCTGCTTCTCCATGAGCCAGATTTATGATAGTATGAGGTTCTTAAATATCGTGAATTAATAAGACATACTCTCTTTATATCTCCTAATTCACCATTATCTATCATCTGCTTAATCCTGATGTATTTAGGGTAAAGCCTCTGATGAAATATCATTCCATATATTCTGCCACTTTCACTGGCAGCCTTCTGCATTGCAAGTGCTTCACCTATATCTGCCGCCGCCGGCTTATCACATAACACTGCTTTTCCCTTTGCAAATGCTTTCAAAGCCAGTTCTTTATGAGTTTTATGAGGAGTTGCTATAATAACTGCATCATAACATGATTCTCCTGTCTCAAATAATTCTTCTGCACTCCTGAATATCCTAGCATTATCACCATCAGTATTGACAAGTGATTCGCCCCATTCAATAAGTTCATCTCTTCTTATAACCACAGCTGATAATTTCATATGCGGAACTTCTCCCACTGTTATCATTCTGGCATATTTCTTTCCAACACTTCCTACACCTATAAGTGCCACCTTTAACAATTCTTTCTGCATATCATGTACCCCATTTCATTATATTAACTATGCATCACTTCTCCTGTCTCCACAGCCTTCTTCATTAAGATGGCGGCATATGCATCTGCAAGGGCATCCTCCATACTATATGGCGCAGACGCATTTCCTCTGCTATACTCTGCCGTATTCTTCATCATCACTGCGATTGCTGTTTCATCTTCTGACAGACCACACAATCCAAATTCCGGCTCATATATAATCTTATTATTAAATGAAATCTTCCTGATTTCACGAATCTTCTCAAAATTAGGATTAGAATTTCCTGTGTTAATCACATGGAAATCCGTTACGATTCTGCCAGCCTGACCTTCATTATTCTCATCAAGATAATATACACATTCATCAATAAGTTCGCCTCTTACACCCTGAACTTTAAGCGTATTCTTTCTGATTGGTGACCTGTACTGCTCCGAATCAAAATCATACCATGCCACTTTCCCGCTTTCGAATTCAAATGTGGCAACGCATCTTTTCTTTCCTGCAATCCTGCCATCAGTGAACTTATCATATCTTGTAAGGGTCTGTGTTGTAGGAAACTCATATGTCTTAGCTGAAACTGTATACTTCTCTCCCGGATTAACTCCAAGAAATGCTCTTATAAGACTTATTCCATGATATTCATGCGCCAGTGACACATTTGCACAGCTGACATCACCAATAATTCCTTCATTAATAAGCTTTAATGATGCTTTAATATTAGGATACTCCCTGTACTGTTCAGCAACCACCTGTTTTTTACCACATTTGTAATAAGAATACAGTTTATTAAGCGAATCCATATCAAGTGCCGCCGGAGTCTCTGATAAAACAGTTATTCCACGGTCAAGCCATTCCATTGAAACATCACATATGGCGTCCTTCTTAACAGCCACAACTGCAAAATCAGGTTTATATGCCGCGCATTCTTCTATAGATATAGTTGTATGTATCTGATACTGACCGGCAATTAAGTCCGCTTTCTCCTGCGTCCTGCAATACATCGCATCAATACAGAATATTTCAGGCAGAGCCTTTGCTACGCGTACATAATATAAGGCCCGCCAGCCTGAGCCGATTATAATAAAATGATATTTTGCCATGTGTGCCTCCGTTTGTTATATTAACTCTTTATCATTATCACTGGAATAAAATTCTTTTCCTGTGTCCAGACATATTGCCGCAAGCCTTCCACCCGACAGATATGCGCCACAGTCAATATCCATATGATTATTCTTTCTGTACACATAGCCTGGTCTGGGATTGTCCTCAATATATCTTGTTGGTGTATGTCCTGTGACAGTTATTACATCATCAAAATATCTGACATCATAATCCACCCTTGACCATACAAGCTCATCAAGCGAATAATCATCAATATCCCTCTTAATATCGAAATTGCCAAGTCCTCCATGCACAAGAAGATACCTCTGCCCATTAACCTCTACCTTCTCGTACCATGAAAAATCTGCCACATAATCAAGCACATCTTTTCTTGTCTCATTATCCAGTTTACTCAGCTCATCAGTGGTTGCAATCCCGCCATTTCTCTGCCATGCATAAAGCTTCTGGAACATATCGTCACTAAACTTTTCTGCAAATTCTTTGATGGAATTCTCATCTTTTACTTCATTAATAAGAACCGACATACATTCCAGCATCATCTGTTCATGGTTGCCTGCTATAGGTATAACATTTGGCATCTCCATCATCTTAAGGAGCGTCTTTACCGGGTTCTTTCCTCTGTCAACAACATCTCCCAGCACATACAATATATCTTCATCCGAAAAATGTATCATATCCAGCAGTTCCATAAACTTCCCATATTCACCATGAATATCCGATATCACATATGTCGCCATATATTCCCTCCGTATGCTATTTATTAAGTATTTCCTGCAATGTGCGTGGCTCATAATTCATATAAGGCATCATACAGCCTACATTGTAAGCCCTTGCAAGCTCAGGACATTTCACAGAATTCTGGATATTATTAAGATTAAACTGTCGTAAACATTCCTGAAAAAATGTATCTTCTGGCGTGTTATGCGTATGTCCATACAAATGTATTGTTCCCCTGTGCTGCCCATTCCACATAAGAATAGGATAATGGCTCAATACCAGCTTGTACGCTTCCTGACCTATATGGTCTGTAACCTCCTTGTAAGCGCATATTTCCTCAAACAGATTCTTATACCTCAAATCGGAAACATCGTCATGATTACCCTTCACAAGAATTTTTCTGCCCTTTAACTGTGCAACTAAGGCTATCAGCTCCTCGTTTGTACCCCGCATGGCAATATCTCCAAGAATATAAACTGTATCACCATTTGTAATCTTACTGTTCCATTTTTCCTTCATATACTCGTGCATTTCAGCCAAGGAATTAAATGGACGGTTATCAAAATTATTGCCTTCCTTTGTCACATTTTTATGGAAGAAATGCATATCACTAATATAGTAGTTCATTCGTGTTCCTCCTTTTTTATCAATCCTGTACCTGTCTTAATATAGACTCTGCTGCCTTCTTTAATTCTTTATTCAGTTCCTTATCCTTATTATCAACAATTGAAGCTATATCATAATGATGACACAGCCAGTATGCCATTCCCTTGCATGACGCATTTACACGGATATCAACTGTTGTATCCGTTTCTTTCAAAACATTTATCTCATACGAAAAATCATCTATCAGTCTTGAAAAATACTCCCTGTCTATCCTGACAATATAAGATCTTAATTCACCGCCCATCATGTAAGGGTGATTCAGAATATATACTGCTCTCTCTAATGGTATATCAAGGTTATCAAAGACTATTCCATCACTTTTTCTCTGTTCCTTTACTCTTAATCTGGTCATAAGGTCAACACTGTACGTATACACTTTCCTGCTGTCCCTGTATCTTACCAGACAGAAATATCTTCCATTATTGAGCATAAGTCTTATAGGAATCACTGTTCTTCTTCCCTGAAAATGAAGATAAACATTTTTATTCTTAACATCATACACATTCCAGTCAAATTCTATGTAATTGTCATTTTTAATGGCGTCAATTATAAGCTGGCAGTTTGCCAGAACATCTGTATTCTGTGCATATCTGGTCTGTCCGAAAGAAGCATTTGCATAAGGTGTTATATCCTTCAGATTCTTCCCTGATAAAGTCTGAATACGCCCGGCTAAGTCCATTGCTCTTTCATTATTAAAAATGTTACTGTACAACACAGAATCTATAAGAAATTTAAACTCTACATCGGTTATAATGTTATTATAATAATAATCTGTCTTGCGGCGCTCATTGTCATATATCCTGTATCTGATTATCTTCTGTTCATCAGGCAGATTAAGCTCTGAGTCCGTCAAATCCTTTAACGCCTTCCTGACCTGCTTATCTGTAATACTTTTATCATATTCCCTATGCATATAAGTAACGATATCAGTAACCTTCAGCGTTATTGCTGCCTCTTTGGAACTGTGTTCCTTTAATATATTAAGCACATTATACTCAATACTCATACTTCACCTTTAATTATTCTTTCTTCTTTTGACATCTTCTTTGTATAATTCCTGTGCGTCTTTATAAAAAAGTGCCGCTGATTCCTGAAAATGTTTTAACTCCTCTTGTGATTTCATTTCTTTATCATATCTGTTTATCGTATCTGATTGTTTTAATTCCATCTGACGCCCTCCATTTTCTTATAATTACATTTTCATTAATAATTCCTGTATTTCCTTTTTTGTTCTATCTTTTTCTAATGCTGTATACACACTCATTCTCATATCCGAAATAGCACATGCCTGTTCTCTGTCAAAATAATAATGTTCCATCAGCATCTCCTGAAAACAAGCTTTATCCTTTGAACTATCCACCAGATACATAATCTGGTTATGATGTTCCTGCGCCCACATAACGGCAGACAAAATGTGGATTCGTTGTTTTATTTTTTCTTTGTGTGTAGCTGTATTATAATCTGATAAATACTGTTTATCGTATGTTTCCACAAGATAGTCGATGTAATGTTTCCTTGCATCACTTTCTGGAAGCTGGATTCTCTCAATATATATTGGATTAACATGCGAGTGTGAAAATTCTCCAAGATAATCATATCCTCTGAATATGACATCAACACATATCTGTATATCACTGTAATCACCCTTTTTGACTTTAAATTTATCATACTCTTCATCTGTAAGCCCAAGTATTACTCCGATATTCCCTTCATGTTTCCCATCAACAACTCTTACTATATCCCCATGTCTGAAATTATGTGGAATATCAAATTTTCTATAAAAGCATTTCATACCCGATTCGTACCAGCAATTCTCCGAATCCGGTATTTCATCAATTGCCTTATTTAAATCCGCTATCAATTCTTTATCTGATATGGTTTCTTTCAACTCTTGCACTGCCTGTTTTTTCTCTGAATTTTTTAAGCACTCATGATTAATTATTATTTCTGCCTGTTCCACATCCGAAAATGTAACACTCTTGTCTTTAAGAAACTCTCTTTCATCTTTAGATGGAACAAATCTGTCTATAAAATTTTCTATCATCAGGCACCTCCAAATATTATCCTGCTCAAATCTTGGCATATTCCTTCATACACCGTTTGGCTGTTTCATCAGTATTGCGCTCTCCTTTGTAAAAACAATAATCACTAAGCGCTTCCATGGCTCTCCTATAAGCTGCATCTTCCTCTTTGTTCTCCATATGTGGCGGCAGTTCCATCTGAAGATGCAATGGATTACAATGCATATGATCCCAGTACTCCGACTTTATTGGATATAAAACCACAGCCTGAATATCTGAATAATCAACTTCCCATTTTCTGTCTTTAATCTCTTGAAGATAATCATTCCAATCATCTTCTCCAGATGAAAGTATTCCATATGTTCCATCTACTATATCCTTCACTGGAGTACCTGCTGACTTATAACAAAATGGGATTTCAAAAAATGCATCTTCAAATCTTTCCGGTCTGAACGGATTTACTATGTCTGCTTCCTCTTTTGACAGTTTATTTTCATATTCAATTCTTTCGGTAAGCTGCTTCTTAAGTACAATATCTTTCGTAGTCTCCCTTAATAAAGCCAATGCCGTGAGCTTCTGCTGTCTGTTTTTCATTGGGTCATTCCAGACAAGAGTTGCTGTCTGGAAATCTGTGAATTTATAATTAAGTTCTTCTAAAAAAGCCCTGTAGTCATCTGACATAGTTATATCAATCATTTACATTCCTCCATTGATTAATGAAAAGATACTTTTGACATAAACTCTACTTTCCTCCTATTAATCTAACTTCTTTTCACAATGCATACTTTTCATTCAACGCCTTTATCTTACTTTTAATATCTTCCCGCAGACTTTCCGGCTCAAGAACCTCGACCAGTTCACTGTATTGCAATGCCCAGTGTGCCATGCCATAAGGTGAACACTCCACCCTGACGATATCATCATAAGGCGGCTTCGTTTCTGTTCTTATGTATGTGAATGAATCTCCGAACCAGTCATGTAAAAATGTATATCCGGGACGGATTCTCTTTTTCGGATTGTCTTCACATTTTTCACTCTTAATTCTTAGTGTTACCGGAACCGGCTTATCAAAAGACATATTAAGATGTTTCAACTGAAAATCTTCTGACCATTTTTCTGGAAGATTTGAAACATTTTTCTTTGGAATACGTGGTATTCCCTTAATATGAAGCCTGTCATTCCTTCCCGGAATCTCTATATCCGTCATAAGGTCAATCCGCCATATAGACATATCAGGCTTGTAATCTTCATACTCTTTAGCCGCCAGCAGATAGTATTTTCCACCACTCGCAACAATATAGTATGGGCTAAGCTCGTCTGACTCTTCCCTTACCGGCTCCAGCTTTTTCTCATAAGAATAGCCATTGAATCTGAATTGTATTCTCACATTATCATCAATTGCTTTCTGTATAATGGCAAGATTGTCCTTCAACAGTTCCCTATCTGCAAGCTCCGGCTCCTGAACCTTACATATATGTCTCGGCGTTCTCTTATAAAATACCGTAGTCATATTGTCCTCAACCTTCCTGACAAGCTCCTGCGCCGACTTGGAATCCAGTGTCCTTGTTGCCATAATACCCTCAATAATTGAATCAACCTCCTTCTCAGAAAATGTTCTGTTATAGTAAAGGTTCTTTATGCGCATTACATTTGCAATATAAGAATCATCTTCATCAGAATCATCCCGTTCATATCTTTCCTTATCACCGTAAAACTTCTTGAAATCATCAAAATACAGCCTCCACTCAGCCTCTGGCTTATAATCACTTCCTCCATCTTCCAGATTCATAATATTTGCCATATCTTTTAAAAGCCTGTTAATAGTCTCCTTATCACCAATATACGTATTTATATTTTCATCTTTCCTCATCTTAGCAATACTGGTAGGGTGTCTTCTGTCTGTATTCTTTCTCAGATAATCCCATACCTTATACATACGCTCAAAACGGGTTGGTTTCTGAATCTTTCTCTTTGCCATATGTCACCTCGTGTTAATCATAATCTATTGTATTCTCTATTATAATAACAGTTTGGTCGGTTTTTTCCACCATTTATCAAAATTTATTAATTAATATAAAATTCTTTCATGTCATTTAACCTTATTGCACCAAGTGTTCCCTCTTTACCATAACATTTATAACCAGCGCCACAATCTATGCGTATAGTTCGTCCTGAAGGAGACACCCATATTCTCCTGTTATCAGTTACAGTATGCCCCACAACCGATATAAACTGCTCATGTTCCTCCATACCTCTGATAAAATACTCATAATGCCCGTCTCCCATATATATCTTTCTTTTATCCAACATACGCTCAGGCGTCAGAAATGTCTGTGCATGTGCTATCTGATATTTCCTGCCATTAATGGTCAGATTAATATAATATGGCTTTTCCTGTATCCATTCAGCAAGTCTTAACATATCAACAGGTGTCAGCCGCTTCTCCATAATAGCCACTGTATTATAAGAAATATATTCTCCAGTTTTTCTATGTCCGAATTGTTCAATAATCTGCCTTGCAACCCAGACATCATGATTGCCCTGTATCACCTGTATATTGGGATATTTTAATATTTCAAAATACAGCTCAACTGGCTTATCTCCGCGGTCAAATATATCTCCATCAATAATCAGCAAATCATTCTCATTAAACTGTATCTTCTTTAACAGCCTTTTAAATCCATCTGCATAATTATGAATATCCGAAACCACATATACATTTCTATTATCATCTATTGTAATATCCATAAATATGTGCCTCTCATTACATTTTTAATAAATCCTTCAGTGTATCAATCCCGCTAAACTTTCCTTCAATTTCAATAATTCTCTGTTTGTCTTCTTTGATATGTGCAGCTTTTATATCATACATATTCATCTTTTCTATGTCTGATAAAGTTATGTCTGCCTCTTTTTCACATTTATCTGCTATCTTCAAATGTATTACTCCTGCTTAAAAAAACTATCATAAAACCGTTCAAATTCGTCGATTAATTCATTTATTTTTTTACGGTCATAAAATCCCTGTACTTTCCAAAACATAAGAATACGATTCAATTCTTCTTTTCTTTTATCAATATATCCTCTGCACAACTGCCCGTTAAATATTGCACTGTCATCTTCAGAACAGCTAAAACACGCCATATCTTCATGCAATCTGGAACAATCACTACAAGTAATTTCCTTTTTTTCTGGAATAAAATGACAGTTATCTTCGATATTTACAGGAAACCACGATCTTGGATATGAGCATATTGCCGAACCTGTTTCACTCGTATTTGCTATACTGGTTTTGTATTTACAATTTTTACACTTCAATTTATCTGCCTCTTTTTGCATTTAGTTCTGTCTTGGGTTGTCCGAAAGCACCAGCACCATTCTTTTCTTATGGTCAGAGATTCTCTCCATTCCAATGCCATACACATACATGTTGTCATATTTTTCTGGAATGTTTTCTCTGCACTTATATGATTCATCTGACCAGTCCAGCTTATTAACAATATTGAACTCATCAATAACCTGTAAATACGGCTTTAGATCTTTAAATGTCAGATTATCACAAATGTTTCTCTCAATATCCCGTGGCTTATCAGATAATACTATCTCTAACGCTGGCTGTATTGTAAGATTGCTCATAGATATACTTACCTCACCATTTGGTTCTTCTGATTCTGAATAGATATTCTTCGAAAACTCCACATCAGTCATTCCTATGCCATAAACATATAATTCATCATATTCTGAAGCCGAAATATCGGATACCAACAGATAATTATGATACTGCCCATCTAAAAAGCAGATTGATAATCTTATGTTTCTTGCCAGAAATCTTCTTATCTCTTTAAATTTAATTGCCATTGTGATTCTCCTTATCTATAGACATTATTTCCTACAACCAGCAATATTGCATTATCTCAATAAATAGTCCTCTTGCCTTAATAAAATTATCCGTTATTTGACACTCATTATCTTCAAGCCATTCATACTCCTGTAAATACATTCTGACATCCGGATTAAATTTACTCATCATTTTCCCAATAAGAGGATATCTTGTTATGTAATCAAAATGTGTATCCAAATAATAACCATACCTGATAAATTCCCCAGTATTTTCAATAATCCAATCCACCGCCTCTTGTATGGTGTATTCTTTGCCTTCAAATGTTACAGTAGTCATAGTATCATCATGAACACTATTATCCTTATACATTCGCATATGTGAGTATAACCATTCTGCAAATGACATATCCATATTAAAAATGTCGCGATAATCAAATCCATATCGATATCTTTGACGCATTCTGTACAGCTTTTTCTCTGTGACAAAATTACCGCCATAAATTCTTCTCGGTACTCCGAGCTGGCTTATGTATTGATTTCTTCTTTTCATTAATAAGCTCCTTTCGTCTGGCTGTTCTCCTCTCTTTTATATGGTGTTTTGTGTTCAGACAAGATGACCTCTCGTCTATTATTTATTATAATGTCGGAGAGGTCGGGTTTTTTCGCCTTTTGGATTTATTATTTTGTTTTACTTAAATATATTTGATGTACATACAATACTATTTTGTATCATATTCCTCACATTTTTTTACAAATTCAACAAATTTTTCTACAATTGCTTCTACAGCTTTTTCATCTTCTTTAGCTTCGTATGCTACAGGTGGATTATAACAAAAGTTCTTTCCTTTATTATCCTGAATAAGCTTATCAAGTTTATTTACATGATTTTCATATGTTTTCGGATAACATATACCATCTTCATTAACATATTTTTTCATTGTTCTATCAAATTGTATTCTGTCTCTTATACACATCTCCGAGCCCACGAGACATGCGCAGATCTCG
>ERZ1027181.1038-NODE-1038-length-13288-cov-11.601526_pt1 | contig 13288 bp, 9 predicted proteins | sample MGYA00519247_ERZ1027181 | MGnify/ENA primary metagenome ERZ1027181 (study PRJEB26926, sample SAMN06164415) | human gut metagenome | biome: ENVO:00009003; feature: ENVO:2100002; material: ENVO:00002003 | host: Homo sapiens | place: USA | collected 2012 ...
TAGGCACAGTGCCATCCAAGGTGAAGTTCACCTTGATTTGTCCGTTAGGAGAAGTAATGTCTCCTGCATCTGCTGAGATGCCAAAAGCCATGAGAAGGCTTGCGAGCAAAAATAGTTTTTTCATATTTTTTTGTTTAAAATTGTTTGTTGCTGCAAAAGTACGGCAAAAATCAATAAGTTGGTGCGAATAGTAGGCTTTTGGTAGATTGTCGGTATCTAGAACCAATCTCACAGCTCTGAATATCAAGATTTTGCGAATTCTCAAAAAAAGCGGCTAGTAGATGCGAGATTCTCAATGTTTTTTATTATTTTTGCAGCGGAATCTAAAAACATAGGAAATATGAGACATCTTATCATTATAATCATCACCCTGATGATACAGCCGATATACGTAAAAGGAGACAACAACCAGCTATACAAGCAACTGGATGCTGCCCTGGCACAACGTGCCCATTATATAGAGTTAAAAGAGAAAAGCTTGAATGACATCAAGCAAGGTGCCAAATATGTAACCAGCAATGAAGACAAGCTAAAGCTATACGAACAACTCGCCAATGACTACAAAGCCTACGAGTACGACTCGGCGATGACCTACGTAAACAAAGGCCTTCTCCTTGCCCAAAAGAGCAACAATATCTTATTTAACAAAAGATTCCGCCTTAGCCAAACCAGGTTATTGATCACACGGGGATTCTATGCAGAAGCAAAGGAAATTTTGCAGAAGATAGCCCCTCAAGAAGATTCGCATGACTACCAGTTCCTATATTATTATACTCTTTACGGACTATACAACAACTGGGCAACCTATTGTGAAAACAATGAATTCAGCAAGAATTACAACCAGCAGAAAGTGAAATACCTGAAGAAAGCAATAGAACTGTCGCCAAAGAAAGATGCATTCTATTACTACCTGATGGGAGAATTATACTATTTCAGCAATCATCCCAACAATAACAAGACCATCCAATACTACAAAAAGGCACTGAGTATGGAAAAGGGCAACAGCCGTCTGCATGCCATGACCGCCTTTGCGCTTTCAGAGGTCTATCAGAAAGCCAACAACCTAGAGCTAATGGAGCATTACCTCCTGGTTGCAGCCATCTCAGACATCACTTCTGCCACAAAAGAAAATGTCGCTCTGCAAGACATCGCACTCTTCATCTACAAACATAAGACCAGAAGTCTGAACAAAGCCCAGGAATACATCAACCTATCCCTAGAAGATGCTTATGCCTACAAAAGCCGGTTGCGCCGCATTGAGATTTCATCCAAATTACAATTGATTACCAATGCCTATACAGATGACATCAAAACAACTAACAGATTGCTCAACATCGCCCTATTGGTCATTATCCTGCTCCTACTTGGAGTAGGTATTAGCAGTCTGTTCATCCGCAAGAAGAACAGGCTGCTGAAACAAAAGAAAGATGAAATCACAGCAACATCCGCAAAAATGGAAATTCTCAATGGACAGTTGCATCTCATCAACGACGAACTGAAGGATACCAACCAGAAGCGCGAGAGATTGGTAAAGGTATATATTGACCTGTGCTATAAGAATATAGAGAGAAACAGCAAACTGCGCACCTTGGCAGTAAGAAAGATAAAAGCCAACCAAAGCAAGGAACTTCTGAGCCTCCTTTCTTCCTCAACCAATACAGAGAAAGAGAACAAGGAGTTTTTGACGGAATTCGACAAAGCTTTCCTATCTCTGTACCCAACTTTTGTAAACGAGCTGAACCAGCAACTCACCGAATCGGCACACATCCAACTGAAAGAGAATGGGGAAATGCCACCCATCCTTCGTGTGTGCGCCTTGTTGCGATTAGGCATTACTGAAAGTTCCAAGATTGCCGGCATCCTGTCTTATTCGCCACAAACTGTATATAACTATCGTTCCATACTCAAGAACAATGCCATAGACAAGGAGCACTTCGAGGAGAACGTACTCAAGCTCTGTATGATAATCGCATGAGATCCACTCAAGAAGATCAAATCTAGAAAGAGGGCTGATTACAGAACAGTAAGAAGAGAAACTACACAATGAACTGAATTATAAGGGAGTGGGGCATCTTCCCAGACGGCTCACTCCCCATTAGTTTGTATTATGACTTAACTAATAAACTGAGCCCACTTTAAAAAGGGGCTCAGTTAATTATAAAATAACGAGTCAACTCGTCTTACAAAGTATCTTTGCACCCGAAGTTGAGAAGACTGGATAGAAGATTCAGCCGGCGGTGGATAGAAAGCTACTTTCAAAAACACCCTTCACCCTTCACCAATCAGACATAAACATCTAATAGCTAAGTGTTTATACGGGTGAAGGGTGGAGCTGACCCTTCAGCCACCCTTCACCACCCTTCACCCTGACTTTTTTAGGGTGCGAAATCATCTCTGAACCCATATTGAGCCATCTATTATGACCAGCTTCAGTCTTCAATGACGGCTGAACTTCGTGATAAGGTGAAGAGTGGGTGAAGGGTGGAGCCAACCCTTCACCTCTCACAACCCCAGTGTTTATCGGGGTTTCCGGCGAAAAGGTGAAGGGTGAAGGGTAAAATTGAGAGTAAGGTTTTTCACGAGCAAAACCACGCATCCTGTAGCCGGAAAGCATATTCCGAATGGCGATGGTAGACCGTCCGAAAATTTTCTCACGACGCTTCATTTTGTGCCCGGCAATGGCAAAAAGTTGCCCCAGTTGGGGGCAATATTGTGCCATAGTCAGGCAATAAGTGGAATGAGCCTCTTTTTGTTAACAGAATCACTAATGCTGCTGAATCTTTTCATTCGAATATAAAGCTATTATCGTTAAACCACAGGCACTGGGAATATAGGTAGTGGTGACATAGGCTTTATGCTTTACAAACTATGGAAATGATCTATCAGCTTGCGGCGATAGATGCGACTCACCTTCACATAATCTATCGCATCAAACGGAGGATAGAAATGGCAGACATTATCTACCACCTCTATCAGATAATCCATATTGATGATGAACTTCTGATTGATCTGCACAAACTGATCGCTCAAATCGAGCAGGGCTTCGCTCTTGATATTTCGCTTCAGACGAATGCCCCTCTTGTTCCCGGCAACCACCACCTCCCAACAGCGCTGTTCATGATTATACTGAAAAAGTCCGATGTCGCGCTTGTCTATCAGTTTGAAATCCAAGGTGTTGGTATAAAACAGAAACTTAGAATTCTGCTTGCGGCAATTACTCTCATCCGGATGAAGCACGAAGACGTCTTCATGGGTGAGACGGTGCATGATAGTAGCCAGATCCTCCTCATCGATTGGCTTGAGCAACACATCAAAAGCCTTCTTGCGAAAAGCTGGCAAGATATACTCATCATACGCAGTATACATCACGACACGACATTTGCCGTGAGTATGACTGCTCATCTTCTCCAGAAAGTCCAGACCCGACAAATCGGGCAACTGGACATCGAGAAAGAGTACATCGGGCTGGACCTGACTGACAAGAGACAATCCATCCATACCATTGATAGCCATGCCCCCAACCTCTACATCCTCAAACTCCCGAAGACGTTCTGCCAAATCCAGGGCAGCTTGCTTATTATCATCAACTATTACTGCTAACATAATCTGACTATTCTTTAGTATTTTACATTTATAGGTATAAAGAAGGTACACTGACATCCTAAGATCTTTCCGTCAGCATCTACCTTATTATGCATCAGGAAACTTATCTTATTCTTATTGCGTTCGTTCAGGATGGCAATAGTCTGGCGGATGATGTTGAGTCCCGTACGATGCTGAAGTGCCATCTTGGTGGCATCAAAACCAGGTCCATTATCCTCTACCGTGATACGAACATCCTCTTTCTGTCCCTTTTGCACTTGTATCGTGAGGCGTTTATCACCTTCCCAGCCCCTCAAGCCATGCACAAAGGCATTCTCTGCAAGAATCTGCACAAACATGGATGGAATTATCACCTTATCTAAATCTATGGTTTCATCTATCTGGACATCAAACCTGAAGTCGTCTTCTATAAGCTTGCTCTCTACCAGCACATATTGTCTGACAAATTCCAGTTCCTTCCTGAGAGATGTTTGCATCTGGAGAGACATGTCCAGATTAGCTCTGATCAGCTTGGTCAATTCCAACAACTCATTGGCTTCCTTATTATCAGATTTTACAATCTTGTTGTTCAAGACATTGAAAACGAAATGAGGCGAAATACGGTTTCGGGCATTGTTCAATTTCAGGTTCATGATATTGAGTTTAGCCGCCTCCTGTTCTCTGCGGGAACGAACTACAAACAAGGCTGTAGACAAAATCAGAACGAGAAGAATACCTACAATCAGATATATAAATCCCCTTGCCTGCTGGATTTCCACATTCTTATGTTCTATCGCAATGCGATAATGCAGCAGCAGGGTGTCCTGAGAAAAACGCTGCATGATTTCTACAGAACGCATATGGGTTCATTTGTGTGCCAGGGAATCCTGCATCAGGTCATCAGCCTTCATATTCTGATAAGCTTGGCGATAGTCGCCCTTAGCCTCATAAATACTGATGACGAATCTGGAGGAGCGAGAAGTCCAGCTGGTCATTCGATTTTTCTCCAGCCAATATTCTGGCTACTGTATTCTAATCTTTTTTCTTTACTGCCTGTCCGATACGGATGGTATTGCAATAGTAAATGGCTGTCTCATCGCCATTCTTTCGCATGTAATCCTCTACTTCATCCAAACATTTATCAGATAAGTCTAATTGGTTGAGATTCAGATATACATCAGCCAGATTGAGCTTGCAGAGATACATGCTGAAGGTTTCACGCTTGTCGTGTTTTTCCAGCAGTTTCTTCAACATCAGGAATTTCTTCAGAGAAGTTTGGTAATCCTTGGTATAGTAATAATAATTACCATAGTTATTCAGGAAATAGGCCTGCAGGTTGAGCGAAAGATCAGAAAAGCTCTTTTCTGTCTGTTGATAACAGTTCAAGGAAGCCTCAAAATCTTCCAACAACAGATAGATGCGTCCCAGTCCCATATACAAGGATGCATTCTGTACTTTCGGCAATTGGAGAGAATCAGCAATGAACAGTGCCTTGCGATACCAAAGGGCAGCCTTAGGCAAGTCATTGTCGAAAACATAGGCATCTCCCAGATTGGCACAAAGATCCGGCATCAACTTAGGAGAATCGCTGTTCTTAAGCAATTCGTAAGCCTTATGATAGAGCATGATGACATCTTCTCTCTTCTTATGAAAATTATGATAATTGCCAGCCTGGCAATTATAGGCGTATGCCAAAAGGCTGTTGCGACGTGGAGATTCAGGTTAATGCTCAGCAAATTCTACGACGGGATTGATATACTGGGGCATAGAATCAGGCGAAGATGAAAGAACAAACAGCTTACCCAATCTGGACATATACTCATAATAAGTAAGACTATCAGGAGCATTCTTCATTCCATCATCTATTTTCTTACGGGCAAACTGAGGGTTCACTTCCATAGAATCCTCAATGGAAAGCAAGCTGTTCGTATCGTCTTCACATCTATCATGCTTTTCCTGCTGGCAAGCAATCATCATCCAAGAGACCAAAAACAACCAGATTATATGTTTTACTCTTACCATTTAGTTATTTTCAAGAGTTAGTTTTTTATCTTTCTACAATTGCAAAAATACATATAATTCCTGATTTCTCCAAGCTTTTTGGTAAATTTATATCACCAATCATAAACATTTTATTTACCAACCACATTACCAGTTTACCACATATACCTATTTTTATGCCACATAAACTTTTATTTTGAATATTAATCACCTTTTTAAAACAACAGATACTTCTATCTCAGTTACCAGAAGCAGAAACTTACCTAAAAAATGAAGAAAAGATGCTGAAAGACTTATTTTTTATTGTATCTTTGCATGCGTATATCAAAACAGAAAGATTTATGAACAACTACAAGAATATTAAAGCCAAGGTCTTAAGAATAGATGAAGAAGAACATAAGTTCGTCATCGAAGTGGAAGACAAAATTTATAAAATAGGACAGATTGACTTCCAAAGAAGGCAACCCATGCCCGAAACCCTAGACTGTCTGATGGTAACCACCCACCTGGGCAAGGTTTTCATTGCTCAAAACATAGAACACCTCATGAGACAACATTACAAGGAATATGATGAGGTGGACTTCAAAATTAAAATGACTGTAGGCGATTGCTATCACCTGGAAGACCAATATGGCTTCACTGCCATACTAAAACGAGATACCATTATCAATGCGGCTCTTACCCCAAGAGTAAGATGTAGAATTACCAAATTCCGCCAGAAACTGATGGAAGTACAACTGGTTGACGTCTTGGGTGCAGAAAAATCAGAATTTTCACTCTCTGATCAAGATTTTCGCAATATCATCGGTGATGAAAGCTGGAACACAGAAGAATTCAGGAAACTGATGCTCGGCGATACACCATCCGAAATATTCGACCTGGAGTGCCATCGATGGATAGCTGGTATTTCCGGCAGTCTAAGCCAGGATGAACTGCAGGCTCAACTGCTGGACATTCATACTCATTGCATGGAAACTCTAGAAAGCAAGTATCTGCTTCCACGCTGTCAGGAAGCAGAACGCATTCTGCTGGAACAACGCTTTACTGATATCATAGAACTGCTATCCTACTATATCCAGGCTATCGAAATTCTGAAAAACGGTATGGCAGAAGATACTATCAGTCATATTCTTTCTACCCTATCCACTTGTGCCTACATCTATCATCCACGCAAGCAATTCTGCATCATGCAATGTATCTTCATGCTCGACTTCTCGATTATGGAGAAACATATCAACACGATTCTTGCCACTCTCCGCAGCCAGGAAGTATATCTCTGGAACAGAAAACCTTTCCAGATGCAATGGCTCAAACTGCTACAGGGATACGTAGACAATATCTATAGCCAGACCGACCGACTATCGAGCGATACAACCACTAAGGAGACGATGATACAAGTACTGATCATCGAGCTGATACTTGGCAGAAATGCTACTCACAAGATTTACGACACCTCCCTGAACCAAGCCATACTCTACCGCCTGGTATCATTGATGAACGTAAGCGATTCTAACAAGACACTGCAGAGAGCTTTCCTTTCACTCTTTACCCAGGCAGAGTTTGATGCAGCCCTACCATTCAACAGCGATGATGCCTTTGTACTGGCAAACATGCTCTACTCGCAGAACAACGATACAGTGGAAAGCTTTGAACCAGCTAAATATGAGAGCGATATGGCATTACTGTCTATTAACGAGCAAGCCATCACCATACAGCCAAAAGACCTGGATAAGGAAAATCTCTATATGCCCCTCTCTGCCCGTATGGGACTCTGGCACGGAATTTCTGTCCGACTCGATGAAAAACCACCGGTAAAACTGAGAGGTAAGGTGGGCACCACTATCGAGCATTACAAGGAGCTATGGGAGTATATCAACCACTCGCTATTCGTCCAAAAGCGCAAGACATCCAAAAAAACGAACAGAAAGCTCTATATCGATGATGAAACCATGATCATCGTGACCCGACAGCTCCCTGGACAACTTCTCTTCGAATGCAAGATTGTGGAAGATGGTTGCGAAGGAATGGGTACGCTCGATGTATTAAACGACGTAGTACCTTTCTTCCCTGGCGATGTCAATATCCAATCCTTCGAATACCAGAAAATGCCGCTATTGCTACGTGCTTATGTAAAAGACGTAAATAGCGACGGAAGCTATGTCTTTGCCATGCGCGACATGATAACCGAATACGAAGACGATGTGAGAGTGAACGACTTGTTCTACAACTCTCGCCTCACCTGCCTGCTCTTCAATCAGGTGCCTGGAGTTCCCCGTATTCCAGCCGTCAGCAGCGAAGGTTTCTCGGTCTCTATCTGTCCAGCTCCTGGCATGAGCCTCAATGACTTGAAGAAAGGCATGATTGTAGAAGTAGACAACATTACCGAAGGTGCCAACGAATATCTCTATGGTACTTTCCTGAGAGAATCGCCTGAGAGCAGATTCAGCCTTGCCGATGCATTCCATCAACTGATGCTGGGATATGCAAACCATGAAGTATACAATCCTAAGGAAGAGAAGGACGAATTGGCTAATGCCGTTTCCATGAACGAAGTATACGTATCAGAACTGATGGCCATCATCGATGCCAAGGCAACACTGGAAGAAGATAACATCAAGGCTTATAACTATCTCAACTTCTGCCGATTACTTGCCATCATGCTGGATAGCAAAGAACGCATAGGATATTATGACAGCCGACTGACATTGCTGGAACTTCTCAACGACTTTGCGGCATTGGATAAGGTTGATACCAAGAAAATCAATCATATCGCAGAAACAGAGCCTGAACTATTCGAACGCAATGCCATCCTGCGCCACGACTTCATGCAACTGCGCATCATCGGCTGTCTGGATAGCGAGGAACATTATGAAGAGCTATACCGCTGGAGCAGTCTTACAGAAGATCCTCATCTGCAACAGCTTGCATCGCTCGTTCTCTCCCATAATTTCGTCAAGAAATCGGGACTGCTCACCCAGGCGGGTGACATTCTCGACAAGATTCGTGCGCTCCTGAAGCTACAGAAATCTTCTTCCAACAAAAAGAACTATGGCAAGGAAGACTTCCATACAGAGTTCAAGACCTCTATCGTATATCCAGAGAACTCCATGCGAGTGGATGTTACGGCACAGACAGTGAAGATTATGCAGGAAATCTGCGCCTTCCTCAATGCCGAAGGTGGTCATCTGTATCTGGGCGTATCCGACATCGGTTACGAAATGGGATTGGAAGAAGACTTGAAAAACCCACTCTTCAAGGGATCTAAAGACAAATATGAGATATATGTCAACAACCAGATTGTTTACTATCTCGGACAGGAGGCTGCCCACTATGTACATACTCACTTCGACGAGGAAGTAAGCAATGCCGTACTCATTATCGATATCGAGCCTTGCCCTACCCCTATCGCCGTGGGTTGTGAATATTTCGAACGCATGGGAACATCAGCACGTAAGGTAAATGCCACCTACAGAGAAAAATTTCTTGCCATCAGAAAACAATGGGCAGAGGAGCATATTCCGCATCTGGCAGTAAACACTACTCCTTCTGCTAATATCGTAGACACTGCCCAGAATGAAAAGAAAACTAAAAACATCGTCAAACATGTAGAATCTGCTCCAATCACAGAGCATATCCAGACTTCACGTCTGCGCAACAATGCCCTGCATGATTATGAAGACGGTTACCGCCCAGTTACTGCCGTCATCTGTCTGATGGATACCGACGAATATAAGGTACTGGATGACGATGACTGGCAAGATTATCGCCTGAAACTTGCAGTACACGAAGACGAAGAAGAGGGATGGCTCATTCTGGTATACGAGAGCGGCAGAGTATGCAAGGTTTCCATGGCAGAACTTCTGCAACGAGAACGCGGAAGGGAATTCAAGCGTTTTGCTGGTGAAAAACTCATCTTTGCCTCTATCGCAACAGATAAGGATACGGTATGCGTTGGCTTTGTTGACGGCAAGACCAACCGCTATGTAAGATTCGACGATGTAGAAAAATTCGAGCATACCAAGATGCAAGCCGAAGGTACTCTACCTATGGATGTGCCTAACGCTGGCGTTCACTATGTAGAAATTATCAGTAAAGATCTCGTTCCGGTAAACAGAAACATCGGTAGAAAGACCATCGGCTGCATACTGAAGACTATAGAAGGAAAAAGATGTATGGAAGTTCTTCCAGACTGTAAGATGAAATAAAAAAGAAAAAGAGCTAACTCAATAATAATTTATAAGAAATGGACTCATTATATTTACTACAATTTGCATGCCTCATCTTCATGCTTATCAATGCCCTCATTCTGGGCATTAGCCGTCTACATGTACAATGGCTAAACAAACGATACGAGCAATCTCGCTGGATGATATTTGCAGCCATGATAGGACTGGGCATACAGTATGCCTTACAGATGTACTTTGGCTTCAGAGCTATGGGAGAAGACATAGGAACTATTATCAATCTCCTGGTCTATACCCCCTGCTTTACACTCATCGCCATGGGAATATATAATGTAGAGACAACAGAGAGCAACCGCAAAAAAATGAATCTGGTTTGCTCCTCTTTCTTTGCAGCCATCATCGCTGTCTTAGGTCTCAGTTTCTATCTAAAGGATGGATGGCACATCGGTCCTTGGATTTATGTACTGCTGACCCTTTTCATGGGCAATGTGGTGTATTGCATATATATGATAGTTGTACAGATACGCAAGAGAAGAAAGATGCTGGAAATGATGGCTGCTACCGATATGCTGCCATACGTAAGATATACTCATGCTGGCGTATTGCTCCTCTTCTTCAACGCTCTGGTCATACCTTTTGCAATGCTCTCAACCACCTTATTATATATAGTAGGACCTTTTGGACTGATAACTGTGATCTTTTTCAATCTCAGCTATGCTGCTCTTGCCAATAATTACATTCCGACAGAAAATCTCTTAATCAGGGAAGAAGAAAATACTGCCATGAAACTAAAGAAAGGTTCGGATATAAAAACAAGCGAAGAGCAATATGCCATCGCTACAGATGAAACAGAACCTATCGTCCAGATTTCAGAAGGACGCAGTATATTCATTCAAAAAACTCTAGATGCATGGTGCGCCCAAGTGGGATACAAAGACAGTTCAACCAATATGTTGACATTGTCTCATTCACTGAATATCCCCAAAAATGAATTGACTCAATTCTTCGACCAATGTCTGAAAACCACATTCAGAATATGGCTCAGCGATATTCGCTTTCATGCAGCCAAAAAGATGATGCAGGAATATCCCGAATATAACAACGACATCATTTCTGTAGAATGTGGTTTTACATCCCGTACACAGCTCTACCGCCTCTTCAAGACAAAAGAGGGTTGTACTCCAACGGTTTGGAGAGCAAAGAATGTGGAAATAACAAAATAGGAAGTTCGTATGGCTCATTTTGGCAATATATGTTAGAAGGAGTGCACCGTTTTTGGCGCACCCTCTTCTAACATATATACTTCATTGTCTTGTTATTTCATGATAACCTTCATCGTCTTGTTTCCACGCTTTACAATGTTTACTCCCTTCTGAAGGTTATTGATACGGCGGCCCTGAAGATCATAATATTCTGCCTTTCCATCAGTCACTGCATTCAGCTGATTGATAACCGTTACAATACCATCAATATGGAGACTATACATTTTGGCAGACTGTGTTGGTTCTGCATTGTTGACTGCAAGATAAGCACTAAAAGGATAAGCACTTACATTTGAATCCTGGTCAACTTCCAGACACTTCTTTGGATTCATCAGCTTATCATCCTTCAAGATGAAGCAATGATTCTCCTCATCAGAAAAGTCTTTCTTAACAAAAAGACCTACCAACTTGCAGGACTCATCTTCAGAAATGATAACAGACTTGGCATCAGGCTCTATCTGAACCTCCTCTGCAGAAAGCTTCAGTTCGCTTACTCCCTCTTTCAGCTTGAAAAGCAAAGGAGTTCCAGCAGGAATTTCTGTATTTTCATCATAACCAGTCAGTGTAACACTAGCCTTATCTTCATCTATGGCATTAATAGAATAGAAATCATACTCTTTATTGGTTGCAAAAGCAAACGGCAAGCAGAGGGTTCCCCACTTGGATTCAGAAGAAACAGAACGCTCGTATGAAACACTAAGTGCCTTGAAAGGCTCATACAAAACAAAGTCGTCATCGTTAGCAATCTTCAAATCTTCAACTTCTAAATTCTTACCAGCAGCTCCAATCATCTCGTTACCATATCTACCGACAATCTTCTTGAAGTAACCGGTAGTATAGTTTGCATAGTCCTTGCTAATACTATTAGCATCAAACTCTATGGCACCCTTGAGAGAGGTACTGCCAGAAAACATATCCTTACAAGTTCTCACAGATGAAGTAACAAATCTATATCCTGCATAAATTGTGGCAAGATTAGGACAGTTTGAGAACATCTTATTCATATTTGTCACCTTCTGCGTATCAAAACCAGACAGATTCAACAAAGTAATGGCAGAACAGTTATAGAACATATAAGCCATATCTGTTACACTTCCTGTATTAAAGCTGGAAAGATCAAGCGATGTAATACCAGAACAATAAGAGAACATATAATTCATCTTCTTTACCTTTTGAGTAGTGAAACCAGAAAGATCAAGCGATGTCAGATTAGAACAATAATAGAACATATTTTCCATATTCTCAACATTCTGTGTATCAAAACCAGAAACGTCAAGTGATGTTAGCTTCACGCAACGATTGAACATCTGCTTCATTGTCTTTACTTTCTGGGTATTGAAGTTCGCAAGATTCAATGAGGTAAGAGCAGAACAGTTAGCGAACATATAAGACATATCTGTTACGTTTTCTGTGTCGAAGTTGGAAAGATCAAGCGCAGTGAGACCAGAACAACTATAGAACATAGAATTAGTAATTGTCACTTTCTGCGTATTGAAATTAGAAACATCAAGTGAAGTCAACTTAGAACAGCCATAGAACATGCATTTCATATTCGTCACATTGCCAGTGTTGAATTTTGAAACATCAAGAACCGGGAGCTGCTCACAGTTATTGAACATATATTTCATATCCGTCACATTCGCAGTATTGAATCCAGAGACGTCTAGACCAAGAAGCTTACTACAACTATCGAACATGTAAGCCATATTCGTCACACTCTCAGTATTGAGATTTTCGATACCTTCAATATTAGATAGACTAGAGGCTTGTTTGAACCAAAAAGAACAATTCACCGGACGTGCCTGAGCGAAACTCTTTTCAAACACGACTTTCTTAATATTGAATCTCTTATTATACCATGCAGGAACCTGTTGGCCAGAATATGCATGGTAATCCATACCATACGCATCCTTAGGTTTCGTTGCATCATACTTAAAGGTTAGCGTACCTTTGGCATCCAATACCGCATAGGCTTCTGATGTCTGTGCCGATACTCTACTACTCCATGCAGGCACTAACATGATCACTACCACCAATAATAAAAAGGTGAAGAACGAACTAATACTAAAGTAATTTTTTGTCTTCATAAGATTGATTTTTTTTGTTAATATTTGATTTGGGTAATAAAGCAGAAAACTTTCCACAGGGCAAAGATAGTGATTTTTTTCGAAACAGACAGTTTCATTCCTAAAGAAAATAGTTTCATTCCTACCAAATAGGTGTAGCTTTCCTAGGAAAGCTACACCTATTTGGTAGGAA
>ERZ1027181.1039-NODE-1039-length-13265-cov-7.387509_pt1 | contig 13265 bp, 10 predicted proteins | sample MGYA00519247_ERZ1027181 | MGnify/ENA primary metagenome ERZ1027181 (study PRJEB26926, sample SAMN06164415) | human gut metagenome | biome: ENVO:00009003; feature: ENVO:2100002; material: ENVO:00002003 | host: Homo sapiens | place: USA | collected 2012 ...
CAGCGTCAGATGTGTATAAGAGACAGATGTAGTAGCATAAGTATCATAGTCAGGGCATTAGTCCTGTCATTATAATTACGCTGCGGGAAAGGATGAAATTATGGAAATTAAGAGCGATATTCAGATAGCACAGGAAGCACATTTAGAGAATATTAAAGATGTTGCGGCAAAGGTTGGAGTAACAGAAGACGAACTTGAAATGTATGGAAAGTATAAGGCTAAGTTATCAGATGAGCTTATTCACAGAGTAGAGAATAACGAAGATGGAAAGCTTGTTCTTATTACAGCTATCAATCCAACTCCGGCAGGTGAGGGAAAGACTACAATAAGTCTTGGACTCACAGAAGCACTTAACCAGAAAGGAATAAGTGCAATTGCTGCATTAAGAGAACCATCATTAGGACCTTGCTTTGGTATAAAGGGAGGAGCTGCCGGCGGCGGATACGCACAGGCTGTTCCTATGGAAGATCTTAATTTGCATTTTACTGGTGATTTCCACGCGATAACATCAGCTAACAACCTTCTTGCAGCAATGCTTGATAATCATATACATCAGGGTAATGCTCTTGGAATAGATACTAAGAGAATTGTATGGAAGAGATGTATGGATATGAATGATAGAACTCTTAGGAATATCGTAATCGGACTTGGTGACAAGCCTAATGGTGTTACAAGAGAAGATCATTTTATAATTACAGTAGCCTCAGAGATTATGGCTATACTCTGTCTTGCTGAGGATATGAAAGATTTAAAGGAAAGAATTGACAAGATAATTGTTGCATATAATTATGCAGGAGATCCTGTTACAGCCAAGGATTTAAAGGCAACAGGAGCTATGGCAGCTTTATTAAAAGATGCCATAAAGCCTAATATGATTCAGACACTAGAGAATACACCTGTGCTTGTACACGGTGGACCATTTGCCAATATTGCACACGGATGTAATTCTGTAAGAGCAACAAAGCTTGCTTTAAAGCTAGCAGATATTGCTGTTACTGAGGCTGGTTTTGGTGCAGATCTTGGAGCTGAGAAGTTCTTTGATATTAAGTGCAGAAAGGCTGGACTTAAGCCTGATGCAGTTGTTATTGTAGCTACTGTTAAAGCATTAAAATACAATGGTGGAGTTCCTAAGCAGGAATTATCAAAGCCAGATATGGAAGCTTTAAAGAATGGTATAGTAAACCTTGATAAACATATTGAGAATATTCACAAGTATGGTGTACCTGTAGTTGTTACACTCAACTCATTTGTGACAGATACAGATGAAGAATATGAATTCATAAAGAAGCACTGTGAAGAATTAGGCTGTGAATTTGCATTATCTAATGTATGGGCAGACGGCGGAGCAGGCGGAATAGAACTTGCAGATAAGGTGCTTGCTTCATTTGATAAGAAGAGCGATTTTAAGCCTTTATATGAAGATGAACTTCCATTAGAGGATAAGATTATGACAATAGCTAAAGAAATATATGGAGCAGATGGTGTTACATATGATTCTAAGGCTAAGAAGGAACTTGACCATATTACACAGATGGGCTTTGGAAATCTTCCTGTATGTATGGCTAAGACACAGTATTCTTTGTCTGATGATGCATCTAAGTTAGGAAGACCAGAAGGCTTTACAATTAATATTAGAGAAGTGTATGTTGATGCTGGTGCAGGCTTTGTTGTAGCACTTACAGGAAAAGTTCTTACTATGCCAGGACTTCCTAAAGTGCCAGCGGCAGAAGGCATTGATTATGATGAAGAGAATGAGAAGATAACAGGATTATTCTAGGTGTCTTGAAAAGAAAGGAGCAGTTATGCAGTTAAAAGATATTTTGGATATATGCAGAGCTAATGAAGTAGAACATTTTGAATATACAGTTGTTAATGGTGATATTAATACAACTGTTACAGGTATTGCTTCTGACTCAAGAAAAGTAACAGACGGAGGTATCTTTGTCTGCATAGTTGGTTCGGTAAGCGATGGACATAAATATATAGAGCAGGTTAAGGATAAGGCGGCTGTAATAGTTGTACAGAAGGGATCACAGTATAATGCAGAGAAGATACCTGCAGCAGTTATAGAATGTGATAATACAAGACTTGCCCTTGCACTTATGTCAGCAGCATTTTACGGCAATCCTGATAAGAAGTTGTTTACAATTGGAATTACAGGAACTAAGGGTAAGACAACTACAACTTATATGATAAAGAATGTTCTTTGTGCGTGTGGAATAAAGACAGGTCTTATCGGAACTATCGAGACAGTTATAGGAGATGAGGCTGTTCCGTCCTGCAATACAACACCTGAGTCAATACAGATTCATAAAACCTTCAGGAAAATGGTTGATGAGGGATGTAAGGCAGTAGTTATGGAGGTATCCTCACAGGGCTTAAAGCTTGACAGAACTGCAGGTATTGTATTTGACATCGGAGTATTTACTAATCTTGAGCCTGATCATATCGGTCCTAATGAGCACGCTTCATTTGAGGAGTACCTTGAATGTAAGGCTAAGCTTTTTAAGCAGTGCAAGACAGGAATAGTCAATGCAGATGATAAGCATACAGCTGATATATTAAAAGACTCTGTATGCAGTGTTGAGAAGTATGGCATATCAGAAGATGCAGACATAAAGGCAAGCGATATCAAGTTGTTCCACGAGAGAGGAAAGATAGGTCTTACTTATAAGTGTAGTGGTCTTGTCAATATGGATGTGGAACTTTCACTTCCGGGAATGTTCTCAGTATATAATTCATTGTGTGCAATAGCTGTTACAAGACATTTTAATGTGGATAATGCTATTGTTGAAAATGTATTAAAAGATGTAAAGGTTAAAGGAAGAATAGAGCTTGTTCCAGTATCTGATAAGTTTACTCTTATGATTGATTATGCTCATAATGCGATGTCTTTAGAGAGTATTTTAAAAACACTTAAAGAGTACAATCCACATAGACTTGTATGCCTGTTTGGCTGTGGTGGCAACCGCTCTAAAGAGAGAAGATTTGAGATGGGTGAAGTGTCTGGAAGATTAGCAGACCTTACGATTATAACATCTGATAATCCAAGATTTGAAGAGCCTCTTGCTATTATGGAAGATATTAAGACTGGAATTAACAGGACTACAGGTAAGCATATTGATATTGCAGACAGGAAAGAAGCTATTAAATATGCTATTGAGAATGGTGAACCTGGAGATATTATCGTGCTTGCAGGTAAGGGACACGAAGATTATCAGGAGATAAAAGGCGTTAAATATCCTATGGACGAACGTGTTCTTATATCAGAAGTTCTTGAAGAATTAAAGGAGAAAAATGTACGCTGATATAATAATAGATATTTCACACGAACAGCTTGATAAGACATTCCAATATGCTGTGCCTGATGATATGGATGGTAGTGTTGATATCGGAACATCTGTAAGAGTGCCTTTTGGAAAAGGTAACAGAATTATAACAGGATATGTAATTGGTTTAACTGATAAGCCATCATATCCTGTTGATAAGATAAAGAGCATTGACAGTGTTGTTACAGGAAAAGTAAATGTCGCTAAAAGTATGATAAAGCTTGCAGCGTGGCTGAAACGGCATTATGGCTGTACTATGAATCAGGCATTAAAGACGGTTATTCCGGTTAAGGACGAGGTCGGACATAAGCAGAAAAAGTCTGTCTGCCTTTTGGTTGATACTAAAAAGGCACAAGAACTTATAAGCATATATGAGAAAAAAGCGAAAGCCAAGTACAGGCTTATGTGTGCACTTATTGATGAACCTGTTATTGATATGGAGATAGTAAAAGACAAGCTTAATATTTCGCCAGCAACAGTAAAGGCACTTGAAGCAGACGGAATTATAAATGTCAAGGTTGAAAGTTACTATAGAAATCCTGTGTCTGATAAGCACATTTTTAATAAAAAGGTTGTGCTTAACGAGGAACAGCAAAGAGCCGTTGATACAATAGTGGAGGATTATGATAATAGAGCGTTCAATACATATCTTATACGAGGAGTAACCGGAAGCGGAAAGACAGAAGTGTATCTTGATGTTATTGAACATACTATTAATTCCGGACGGCAGGTTATAATGCTTATACCTGAGATAGCACTTACATTTCAGACTGTTCAGAGATTTTATCACAGATTTGGGGATAAAGTGTCTATTATTAATTCAAGAATGTCAAAAGGTGAGAGATATGACCAGTTCGTAAGAGCACTTAAAGGTGAAATAAGTATTATGATAGGTCCAAGATCGGCATTGTTTACACAGTTTCCTAATCTTGGACTTATTGTTATAGATGAGGAACACGAGGGTGCGTATATATCAGAGCAAGTCCCAAGATATCACGCCAAAGACCTTGCAATACATATTGCAAATGAGGCGGGAGCTTCTGTTATACTAGGCTCTGCAACACCGTCAATTGACAGCTATTACAGGGCAGAAGCAGGCGAGTATAAGCTTATAGAGCTTAATAACAGGGCAGGAGAGGCAAGCCTGCCACAGGTATATATAGCTGATATGAGACAGGAGTTAAAGACAGGTAACAGGACAATATTTTCAAGAAAGCTGTATGAGCTTATAAGTGACAGGCTTAATAAACACGAACAGATAATGCTGTTTCTTAATAAAAGGGGAACTGCCGGATTTGTTTCGTGCAGGTCGTGCGGCTATGTTATGAAATGTCCGCATTGTGATGTATCTATGACACTTCACAGGAATGGAAAGCTTGTATGTCATTATTGTGGATACGAGACTCCTAATGTATCGTTATGCCCTGAATGTGGTTCTAAGTATATTCTTGGCTTTAAGGCAGGAACAGAGGCTGTAGAGGATGCAGTTAATAAGATGTTTCCTGCGGCAAGGGTATTAAGAATGGATATGGATACAACCAAAGGCAAAGGCGGACACGAGAATATATTAAGTGCATTTGCGACAGAACAGGCAGATATACTTATAGGCACGCAGATGATAGTAAAGGGACACGATTTTCCAAAGGTTACTCTTGTCGGAGTCGTAGCGGCAGATATATCCTTGTATGCAAGTGATTATAAGGCTGTTGAGCGTACATTCCAGCTTATAACACAGGCGGCAGGAAGAGCTGGACGAGGAGAAAGAAAGGGTGAAGTTGTAATACAGACATATTCACCTGATAATTATGGCTTGTTATGTGCGGCACAGCAGAATTATAAAAGTTTTTATGAGCAGGAAATGTCTTACAGGAAGCTGCTTTCATATCCACCTGTTAATAATATGGTAAAGATTAACATAAGCAGTATTAATGAGAAGCTGTTATCAGAGCGGGCAGGAAATATTAAAGCTTTGATACAGCAGTATATTCAGGATAACAATACTGTTAAAGATGACAAGATTATAGTACTTGGTCCATCAAATGCTTCTATATACAAGATTAAAGATATATACACGAAGCAGATATATTTAAGAAGTTCAAGCTTTAAAGCACTTGAACTAATTATGGATATGCTGGATAATAATATTAATGGCAGTTCAGATTACAAGAATATTAACATTGCATATGATGTTAATTAAACATACGCATATGTTATTTGATTATGGAGGAAGTTATGGCAATCAGAAATATAAGAACATTAGGTGATGAGATATTAAGAAAAGAAGCAAAAGAAATAACTGAGATGACACCTAGAATACAGGAACTTATTGATGATATGTTTGAAACAATGTATGAGGCTAATGGAGTTGGACTTGCAGCTCCACAGGTAGGAATAAGAAAGAGATTAGTAGTAATTGACTGTGGTGATGATCCAATAGTGCTTATTAACCCAGTAGTTCTTGAGACAAGTGGTTCACAGACAGGACAGGAGGGCTGTCTTAGTGTTCCGGGTAAGGTTGGTATCGTGACAAGACCATCTTATGCCAAGGTTAAGGCACTTAATGAAGATATGGAAGAGATTATCGTTGAGGGTGAAGAACTTCTTGCAAGATGTCTTTTACACGAGATTGATCATCTTGACGGAGTAATGTATGTTGATAAGGCAGAAGGTCCACTTATGGAAACTGAAACGGAGGAAGATTAATATTGAAGGTTGTATTTATGGGAACTCCTGACTTTGCAGTTGGGACGTTAAAGGAACTTATTGATAACCAGTATGATGTAGTGGCTGTTGTGACACAGCCGGACAAGCCAAAGGGAAGAAGCAAGGAGCTTGTATTTTCACCTGTTAAGGAAGAAGCTGTTAAGAATAATATACAGGTTCTTCAGCCAGAAAGAGCAAGAGATGAAGCATTTGTTGAAGAATTAAGAAAATATAATGCAGATGTGTTTGTTGTTGTTGCATTTGGACAGCTATTGCCTAAGAGTATTATTGATATGCCACGTCTTGGATGTATTAATGTACACGCTTCACTGCTTCCTAAGTACAGGGGTGCCTCTCCAATCCAGTGGGCAGTAATAGACGGATGTGAGTATTCCGGTGTTACGACTATGAAGATGGATGAGGGGCTTGATACAGGAGATATTCTTTTGGTAGATAAGGTTAAACTTGATAAGAAAGAGACAGGCGGAAGCCTTTTTGACAGATTAAGCATAGTTGGTGCTAAGCTTCTTATTAAGACACTTGAAGGACTTGAGTCTGGAAGCATTATACCAGAAAAGCAGAACGAAGCTGAAAGCTCATATGTCAAAATGCTTAAAAAGTCAATGGGAGAGCTTGATTTTACTAAGAGTGCCAGACAGATTGAGTGCCTTATAAGAGGACTTAATCCCTGGCCAAGTGCATTTACACATCTTAATGGCAAAATGTTAAAAATATGGGATGCAGATGTTGTGAATGACAGTGATGATATTATAAATAACAATAATGTTTCAAAGGAATGTGAAGCTGGAACAGTATGTTATGTAGATAAGAAGACATTTATTATAAAATGCGGAAAAGATTATCTTAAGGTTAATGAACTTCAGCTTGAGGGTAAGAAGAGAATGTCAACAGATGCCTTTCTTCTTGGAAGCCACGTTGAAGAAGGGACTGCATTAGGGTAATTAGTTATATTATAATGGAGAATAATCTGTATGGAAGTTAATTTAAGAGCGGTTGTACTCGACATTTTGGAAGAAATAGAGAGTAACAATGAATTTTCACATATAATAATCAACAATGCACTTTTAAAGTACCAGTATCTTGATAAGAGTAAAAGATCATTTATCAATAAGCTGTCTTTAGGCATTATAGAGAGCCAGATAGAATTAGATTATATTATTAACAAGTATTCAAAGACACCAGTTAAGAAGATGAAGCCTGTTATAAGAAGAATTGTAAGAATGGGTGTATATCAGATAATATATATGGATAATGTGCCTGATAGTGCAGCTTGTAATGAGGCTGTCAAGCTTGCTGTAAAGAGGGGATTTGCGGGGCTTAAGGGTTTTGTTAATGGTGTGTTAAGAAATATATCACGCAATAAAGACAATATTGAATATCCAGATTATAATAAAAGTCCATATGAATATCTGTCTGTTAAGTATTCTATGCCAATGTGGATAATTGAGCTGTGGTCAGGGCAGATGTCAATAGATACTGTTAAATCCGTGCTTGAGGGTATGAAGTGTGAGAAGAAGACATATATAAGATGTAATACATTAAAGGCTTCCAGGGAACAGATTAAAGAACTTCTTCAGCGTGAGAATGTGACAGTAAAAGAAGTAGAGAATATACCATATGCGTATGAGATATCCGATTATGATTATATCGCAGGGCTTAAAAGCTTTCAGGATGGTATGTATCAGATTCAGGATATCAGCTCAATGCTTGCAGGTGAATACACAGCACCAAAAGCGGGAGATACAATAGTTGACGTATGCGGTGCACCGGGCGGAAAGTCAATTAATGCCGCACTTAAGATGTCAGAACAGGGGGATTGCGGCAGGGTAATCGCCAGAGATTTGTCAGATTACAAGGTTGCACTTATTGATGAGAATATTAAGAGGCTTAATATCACTAATATACAGACACAGGTATATGATGCACTTGATTGTGATGAAAGTCTGATTAATAAAGCTGATATTGTTATAGCTGACCTTCCTTGTTCAGGTCTTGGGATAATAGGAAGAAAGCCGGATATAAAATATAATGCTTCGCCTGAAAAATTGCAGTCACTTGTAGATCTTCAAAGAGATATTTTAAAGGTCGTATCACGCTATGTTAAGAGTGGTGGAGTGTTAATGTATAGTACTTGTACAATTAACAGGGCAGAAAATGAGGATAATGCCGACTGGATATGTAAAGAATCAGGCTTTACGAAAGACGGAGAGTATCATCAGCTGCTTCCTGCCAATAATTCAGGAATGGACGGATTCTTTGTCGCTCGTCTTATTAAGAGTTAAACAGGGGAATGTAAATATATTTAAGAAATAACAGATAAATGGAATGGAGTATGGTTATGCCGCATAAGACTGATATAAAATCATTGAATTACAATGAACTTGTACAATATGTTGAGAGTATTAATGAAAAGAAATTCAGAGCTGCCCAGTTATATTCGTGGATGCACGAGAAACTGGCAGAAAGTTATGATGAGATGACCAATATTTCCGATAAGCTTAAAAATACTTTAAAGGAAGATACCTTGTATACAAGTCTTAAGATTGTAAAAATGCAGGAGTCAAGGATAGACGGCACTAGAAAGTACCTTTTTGAGCTTTATGACGGCAATCTTATAGAAAGTGTATTTATGAAGTATCATCACGGCAATTCGGTATGTATTTCATCACAGGTGGGCTGTAAAATGGGCTGTCGTTTCTGTGCATCAACTCTTAATGGATGTGTAAGAAATCTTTTACCATCAGAAATGCTTGACCAGATATACAGAATAAGCAGGGATACTAATGAGAGAGTAAGCAATGTTGTTATAATGGGTTCTGGTGAGCCTATGGATAATTACGATAATGTTATTAAATTCATAGAACTGCTTAACAGTGAAAGAGGACTTAATATAAGCCAGAGAAATATAACAGTATCAACATGTGGAATTGTGCCTAAGATAAAAGAACTGGCAGATCTTAAGTTACAGATAACACTTGCAATATCGCTTCACGCACCTAATGATGAGTTAAGAAAGACTATGATGCCTATTGCTAATAAATACAGCATAGCAGAGATTATGGATGCGTGCAGGTATTATCTTGATAAGACAGGACGAAGAATATCATTTGAATATAGTCTGGTTAAGGGCATTAATGATACTAAAGAATGTGCCAATGAGCTTATAGAGCTTGTAAAAGGGCTTAACTGTCATATTAATCTGATACCGGTTAATCCGATTAAGGAAAGAGATTATGAGCAGTCAGAGAAGAATTCTATAAAGAATTTTAGGGATATGCTTGAAAGAAAAGGAATTAATGCGACTGTCAGACGTGAGATGGGGCGCGATATAGACGGTGCCTGTGGACAGTTGAGACAGAATCATATAGATGAGAATTCTGCCATATAGAGCCAGCTGCATAAAAAGTGGCTGAAATATGTCGCATTTTTATAGCTGGTATGATAATATATATTGATATGGGATACTATTCATTAATAGTAAAACTGATACATTAAAGAATGGATGGAGAATGAAATGAACGCATTTGCAACAACAGATGTAGGAATTGAAAGAAATGTCAATCAGGACTATGTCTATGCAAAGCTTGATGATATAGGGTGTCTGCCTAATCTGTTTATTGTGGCAGACGGTATGGGAGGACATAAAGCTGGTGACACAGCGTCAAGATATACAGTTGAAACGCTTGTTGAATTATTAAAAGAGTCAGAAGGCAAAGATCCTTTAGCAACAATAGATAATAACATTAAGCTTGTCAACTCACTGCTTCTTAGAAAGGCAGGCGAGTCTGAAGAATATAATGGAATGGGAACTACATTAGTGGTAGCCAGCATATTTGACAATACTTTAAGAGTAGCCAATGTGGGTGACAGCAGATTGTATGTAATCGGAGAAGATATAATCCAGATTACAAGAGACCATTCGTGGGTGGAAGAAATGGTACAGCGGGGCGAAATTGACAGAAAAGCTGCAAGAACCCATGAGAAAAAGAATGTTATCACAAGGGCAATAGGTGGCTATGATACCGTCGAAGCCGAGATGTTTTCAGTTGATCTTAAAAAGGAAGATATGATACTTATGTGTTCTGATGGATTGACTAATATGTTAGAAGACCAGGAGATATTTCATATAATAAAGAGCAGCCACGATATCAGGGAAGCCGCAGAAAGGCTTGTAAGCAGGGCCAATGATAATGGTGGCAGAGATAACATATCAGTGATTTTAATTGAACCATAGGCAGAGAGGTAATTTAATGATGTTAAGAGAAGGAATGTTTTTAGCTGACAGATATGAGATAATTGAACAGATTGGTACAGGCGGAATGGCAGATGTATACAAAGCCAAATGCCACAAGCTTAACAGATATGTTGCAATTAAAGTTATGAAGTCAGAATTTAGCCAGGATAAGACATTTGTAAGCAAATTCTGGGCTGAGGCCCAGTCAGCTGCCGGACTTACTAATCCTAATGTTGTAAATGTGTATGATGTCGGTGTTGAGAATGGCATATATTACATAGTTATGGAACTTGTTGAGGGAGTTACCCTTAAGAAGTATATTGAAAAGAGAGGCAAACTTCCATATAAAGAGGCTGTAAGCATTGCTATACAGGTAGCTAATGGTATGGATGCAGCTCATAAACATAATATTGTCCATAGGGATATTAAGCCACAGAATATAATTATATCTAAAGAGGGCAAGGTTAAGGTTACTGATTTCGGTATTGCCAAGGTAGCTTCAACAGCAACAATTAATACATCAGCTTCTATGGGGTCTGTACATTATATATCACCAGAACAGGCAAGAGGCGGCTATTCGGATGAGAGAAGTGATATATATTCACTTGGTATTACATTATTTGAAATGCTCACTGGAACAGTTCCATTTGACGGAGATACAGCAGTATCAGTAGCTGTACAGCATATTCAGGATACAATACCAGCACCATCTCAGCTTGTTGAGGGAATACCAGTAAGTGTTGATAAGATAGTTCTTAAATGTACACAGAAGAAGACAGACAGGCGTTATCAGTCTGCCTATGACCTTATAGTAGATTTAAAGAAGTCACTTGTTATGCCGGAGGACGATTTTGTAAAGCTTGCTCCTATGTACGATACATCAGTTAATGATAACTATGCACAGACTGATTCAGATGATGAGGATATAGATGAGCAGGAAGAAGATGACGGCTTATTAGGTGAGGATACATTTGCAGATATTGATGATAATATAGATGAGGAAGAAGATGATAACGATATTGATGATGAGAGTAATGATAAGTTAGAGCTTATTATGAAATGTATCGGTATAGGAATTGCAGTTATAATTCTTATTATCACAATATTTGTTGTTGTAAAGCTTATAGGAAGCGGCAAGAGTTCATCTAACAATAACAGTCAGGCTTCTAATCAGGTTACAACTGCTGTGTCTGGCAATTCAAAGGCATCAGATATGGTTACAGTACCAAATGTAGTTGGAATGACTAAGGACGATGCAATAAGTGCACTTAATAAAGTTGGTCTTGGCTATAAAGCCGTGACACAGAGTTCAGATACAGTTGCAGAGAACAGTGTAATAAACCAGGGCAATGTAGGTGGTTCTAAGGTTGAGAAGAACTCACAGATTGTTCTTACAATAAGCAGTGGCAGGGAAACTAAGAATGTCACAGTTCCTAATGTAAAGGGTAAGACAGAAGAAGAAGCAAAAGAGCTTATTGAAAATGTTAATCTTGTCGTTTCTGTTGATTATGTATACAGCAGTACAGTAGAAGCCGGAAAGGTTGTTAAATACAGCCCATCTGGAACAGTAACAGAAGGTACAACAGTTACAATAGAAGTAAGCCGTGGAAAGCAGGTAACTAAAGCCACAGTTCCTAATGTAATAGGAATGACAGAAAGCCTTGCCAATCAGTCTATCGAGGCAGCCGGGCTTAAGGTATCAGTAAAATATGAGACTTCATCTAAGGCATCATATGGTACTGTTACTTCACAGACACCTTACTCTGGTGGTGACACTGTAGAGTCTGGAACAACTATAACTATATATGTAAGCCACTATACAAGCTCAACAACTTCTACTACAGCATCAGGTTCAGGCAGCAGTAATAGTAACAGCAATAACAACAGTAACGGCAATAGCAATAGTAACGGCAATAATAGTGGTTCTAACACATCGGGCAATAGCAGTGGAAGCAATACATCAAGTGGCAATGGCAGTTCTAATACAGGAACGGGCAATACAAGCAATTAGAGTATAGGAAGTCTTATGCAGGGAAAGATAATAAAGGGAATTGCAGGATTTTATTATGTCCATATAGAATCCTGTGGTATATATGAATGTAAGGCAAAAGGAATATTCAGGAATAAAAAGATAAAGCCGCTTGTCGGGGATAATGTTATTATAGATATAATAGATAACGATAAGATGACAGGTAATATCATACAGATACTTCCAAGAAAGAATGAGCTTATAAGACCAGCTTCTGCGAATATAGATCAGGCTATGGTAATATTTGCTGTAAAATCACCAGAACCTAATTATAATCTTTTGGACAGATTTATAATGATGATGGATTATCAGAATGTGCCTACAGTTGTAGTGTTTAACAAAATAGATCTGGCAGAAGATGACACATTAGAAGAGCTTTCTGACATATATGAAAAATGTGGCTGTAAAGTCATATTTATAAGTACTTATGATAATAAAGGAATAGACATAGTTCTTAAGACGCTTGAGAAAAAGACGACAATATTAGCTGGACCCTCGGGTGTTGGCAAGTCGTCACTTACCAATCTTATACTTCCGCAGGAAGTGAGTGCAACTGGTGATGTGAGCAGGATTGGAAGAGGAAGGCATACAACAAGACATTCGGAGATATTTAATGTGAGCGATGCTACATATATATGCGACACGCCGGGCTTTACATCTCTTAATATTCCAGAACTTGAAAAGGAACAGATAAGATTTTATTTTGAGGAATTCAGTGAATATGAAGGGCAGTGCAGATTTAATGGCTGTGTTCATATTAATGAGCCTGACTGCAGGGTTAAGGAAGCGGTTGAGGCAGGATTAATAAGCAGAAGACGTTATACAAGTTATGTAGAGATATATGACGAGGTAAAGAACAAGAAGAAATATTAATTATAGATTAGCGATAATTGATTATCTATATGCCAGGGCTGGCTGTATAGGCTGTCTCTTATACACATCTCCGAGC
>ERZ1027181.1041-NODE-1041-length-13261-cov-5.608057_pt1 | contig 13261 bp, 10 predicted proteins | sample MGYA00519247_ERZ1027181 | MGnify/ENA primary metagenome ERZ1027181 (study PRJEB26926, sample SAMN06164415) | human gut metagenome | biome: ENVO:00009003; feature: ENVO:2100002; material: ENVO:00002003 | host: Homo sapiens | place: USA | collected 2012 ...
ATCTACACAAGGAGTATCGTCGGCAGCGTCAGATGTGTATAAGAGACAGATAAGCAGCCTCTTTATCGCCGAAGTTTACAAACAACAGCTCGGTTCCGTTCACCGCTTCTTTCGGATACAAATCCAACTGATTCAACACATCAAAAATACGGTCGGCTCCGAAAGAGATACCTACACCAGACATACCATCCATACCAAAGACACCGGTCAGATTATCATAACGGCCACCACCACTGATGCTGCCAATCTGCACATCCAAGGCCTTCACTTCAAAAATTGCTCCTGTATAATAATTCAAGCCGCGAGCCAAAGTCAAATCCAATTCCACTTCACTCTTCACACCCAGTGCAGACACGGTTTTTAATATGAATTCACTTTCTTCCACTCCCTTCAATCCCGCTTCACTGGTAGCAAGGACAGTCTTCAAAGTTTCCAATTTCTCTTCATTGCTTCCACTCAATAAAATAATCGGCTGCAATTTATCAATAGCCTCTTGAGGAATCCCTTTAGAAGCCAATTCCGCATTTACATTTTCCAATCCGATTTTATCCAGTTTGTCAATGGCTACGGTAATATCTACAATTTTATCAGCCTCCCCGATAATCTCGGCAATACCGGTCAATATCTTACGGTTATTGATTTTAATTGAAACACGTACTCCGAATTTACCAAATACACGGTCTATCATCTGTACCAGCTCCACTTCATTCAATAAAGAATTGCTGCCTACCACATCGGCGTCACATTGGTAAAACTCACGGTAACGCCCTTTTTGGGGACGATCCGCACGCCAAACCGGTTGGATTTGATAACGTTTGAAAGGAAAACTTATTTCATCACGATGCATCACCACATAGCGGGCAAAAGGTACGGTGAGATCGTAGCGCAATCCTTTTTCACAGAACTTGCTCGCCAGCTTTACCGCATTGCGGCTCAGCAATTCCTCATCGGTAATGCCGTTGAAATAATCACCTGAGTTCTGTATCTTAAACAATAACTTATCCCCTTCGTCACCGTATTTTCCCATCAAGGTAGACAAATTCTCCATAGAAGGAGTTTCAATCTGCTGATAGCCGAAAAGATGAAACACATCACGGATCGTATTGAATATATAGTTACGTTTCGCCATTTCCACCGGCGAAAAATCTCTCGTTCCTTTAGGTATACCTGGTTTTGCTGCCATAATGATTCTATTTAATTTATTTTGAGCCACAAAATTACACTAAATATTTCATTCGTAAAAAGAATACTTCTTAATATTGCTCATTGCCGGCAATATTAAGAAGTTAAACAGCCGGTGCCTTAAGTGCATATCTCAGTATGGGCCGTTTCCCTACGAACTCATTGTTTAATAATTTCGTAAGCTGTAGAATGAACCCCTCTATTCTCTATTTTTCCCTCCAATACATCCAAAGCGAACTCAATGCCCCGGACAGCCATCTGTGAGCTGAAAATATCAGCTGTTGCAACCAGTTTTCCCGTAGAAAGAAATTCTTTCATCACCGCATCATTATCAAAGCCCACTACCGGCAGATAGCAATTTTTTTCTTGCATCTGCTGAAGAACCCCCAACGCCATCGCATCATTGCTGCAATATACAGCTTTCAAATCAGGATACCGCATCCACATAGCCTGAAAAACTTCGGCGGCTTTCTCCGTTTCCCAGTCGGCCGGTTCGGACGCCACCAATCTTAACCCTTTTTCTTCTATCGCCTTGATAAAACCTCTTTTACGCTGCTGCGCATTATCGGCTGCCGCCAATCCTTCAATAATAGCAACTTTATCTTCATTCCGCAACTTCTTATCCAATAATTTACCCACTTCATACGCAGCTGCAAAATTATCCGGTCCCACAAAAGCCACTTCTACTCCTGCCTGCTCCAATAGCTGAGTATCCAACCGGATATCAATATTGATTACCGGAACTCCTTTCCTGACAGCCTCTACTACAGGCTGAACTAAGGCTTTTGAATCTATAGGAACCAATACGATAGCATCGACTTGCTGATGAATCAAGGAATACATCAAGTCAACCTGTTCCTCTACCTCTGTCTGTGTAGCCGTTCCCACACAAACCAAATCCAAAAACGGAAGAGGGGCCGCATACTGAATGGCCCCTTCTTTCATCACTTTGAAAAAATCGGCTTGTAACGACTTCATTACAAGCCCTATTTTATAATTTCTCTTCATCTAATTTCTAATTTGACAAAGTAATGCTTATTAATCCGATAATAAACAAGGAGAACATAGCCGCAATCAGTTTATTGGTCCCCTTCGGAGCTTCCTTAAATTCCTTCCAGACAAAAACTCCCCAGATCATAGCCACCACAGGCGCTGCGTTGCTAAGGGCATAAGAGATAGCCGGATTGGCAGCACCTGCTCCCATAAAACTAATCACCATGCCGCCCATCCAGATAAAGCCTCCCAGCATACCTGTGAGATGGGTCTTGGCATCGCCGGCAAAGTAATCTTTCATGGTCACCGCCTTGCCTTCTACCGGATGCTTCATGGCAAAGGTATTGAATATAGGTGTGCTGGCCAGAATACCTACCGCAAAGAAGAACACACCTGTATAAGGAGTCAGCGTTCCGGTTCCTCCCGCCACATACTGCGGGTCAAGAGATTTCACTACCAATCCGTAAAAGAACATGATAGCAATGCCTGCCATAATGGCCAGCAGAATCCCCTTCTTCGGAGTGGAAGCCTTGCCGGACGATAACTTTCCGTACGCTTTTCCGCAGATCAGTATAGCTACAATGATGACTAACACACCACTCCATAGTAAAAGCTGATTTCCCTGATAGGTCTGACCGGCCAAAGAGATTAATAAATAATTGAATACAATACCTCCAATCCAGGCCAAGCCTCCACCGATAGGAAAACCTACTGACATTCCGGCTACAGCAATGGCTGCGGTAAGAAATATATTGCCAAAGTTCCACACAACACCGCCCAAGAATGCATATTGAATGCTAGACCAGTCCATGACTGCCAAATCCTGAAAAAAGGTACGGCCTTCACTTCCCATACTTCCCAAAGTCACCGCCCCCAATAAAGCTGTAAGGAACAGACCGACGGTCAAATCCCAATAAAACAGTTCAAAGCTCCATTGCTTGGCGGCAACCATCTTCTGCGTATTTGCCCAAGAGCCCCAGCAGGCACAGCAAATAACACAGCAGAGGATTGCCAAAAAGTAATTATCTACCAATATCATATTTCATCGATATTATTCGTGAATATAGATATTCCAGTTCAGATAAGTTTCAATAGCTTCCGCCAAAATATCTTTCACATTACCACGGCACATAGCCACATGATGTTCGAATCCATTCTTACAAATATATTTCATAAGCGGCTGCAGATTATCCACCTTGGTTACTGCTATACAACCATCCATTCCGTATGGGTCATCGGTCAGGTCACCTTTGCCCAAATAAGACTTGATACAACCCTTCGTATCATCTGTCGAGATGCGGAAGAAGGTGAAATCACCCTGTTTTACTTTACCGTAAACGGCACCGAAAGTATGTACCTTACCTAATGTTCTGCCCAACACTCCTAATGTTCCTAACTTCAAATCATTCATTACAAATGATTTAGGGAAGTTACCACAATGTGTACACACACACTTGTCACGATCCTCGGCAAAGTTATTGTTCCAGTCAAGCAATGCCGACGGGCGACCGGAAGCCAATGTCAACGCATACATAGACACTGCACCGGCAATATCCACTTCACAAGCAGCAGGGATTAATTTTTCACTCAACATACTCATAGTCACACAAGCTGCACAACCATAGTTTTGCTCCAAAGAGTCCCAACACTGGATAGCTACAGCATCAATTTCATTGGCTTCCATCCATTGTTCTACAGCCACACCAAATTTAGCCTGCAAAATCAGTTTATCATTGTATTGTTCGGGAACAGCAGCATATTGTCTGATTTCTTTCAGTTTTGCTTGTAACGTTTCATCAGCATCTTCAATCTTACGGGCGGCAGACAAGATTTCAGAAAGATCTACCGGAACGACTGTAATGCCCGATGCCTGCAACAGTTTCTCGCTGGCGCGGACGGTCTGGAAACCGGCAGGACGAGTGCCGATGGCACCGATGCGAGCATGACGAAGACCATTCACCACCCGGCAGATCGCAGCGAACTTATTAATATCGGCTGCCAGCAAATCAGAATAAATAGAATAAGTATGTAGTGTAGTATCAGTAAAAGGAATGCCATACTGATACAAGTTATTGCATACGGAAATCTTACCACAGAACGCGTCACGACGGCTATCCAAATCCACCTTGTCATTCTCATCATCACATGCCTGAACCAAAACAGGCACATTCAGATCGGCTACACTGATAGCATTGATGATACCGATTTCAAAACCGAAGTTAGGTAATGAAACAATGATTCCATCAATGCGGTCACGGTTCTCACGGAACAACTTTGCACATTTCAAGCCATCTTCTCTTGTTTCAATACTGCTACTGCCTGTAGGCGTAGCATCTTCGGGGAGAATGACATAGTCATAGCCCTCTTTCGTCAGTGTTTCCAACAATTGTTTACGGACATCTTTTGCTAATTCCGAGTTAAAATAAGCGCGTGTTCCAATGATGACACCAAAACACATTTTTTTCTTGTTTTTCATTTCTAATGGTATTAAAAGTTACGATATATTCAGTTAGTTATTCTGTCCTATTACTTTCTTAACAGCCTCACGCCAGCCACTATACAAAGATTGAAGTTCTTTTTCCTCCATACAGGGAGCGATGCAATTGTCAATGGTACGCATGGCAGCGGCTTCTTGGAAACTGGCCCACTTCTTACGGGCAAAGCCATTCATGACAACAGCCCCCAATGCAGAAGCTTCCTCTATCTCCGAACGGTTAATGACGGCATGCAGCATATCAGCCTGAAACTGCATCAGGAACTGATTCTTCGTGGGGCCTCCGTCAACACGCAACGCTTTCAGCTCGATTCCTGCCTGCCGGGTCATCATGTCTATCAAATCCTTCACTTGATAAGCAATGGATTCCAATCCTGCACGCAGCACATGCGCTTTTCCAGCATTCAGTGTCATTCCCCAGATGGCAGCTTTAGCATCCGGTTTCCACCAGGGAGCTCCCAATCCGGTAAAGGCGGGAACCAGATAGACTCCATCATTATTTTTCACCGAAGTCGCCAAGGTTTCAATTTGATTGAACGAGTCCACCAATCCCAATTTCTCCACCATCCATTTGATAGTGGCTCCGGTGCAATGGATATTGCCCTCAAAAGCATAATACACTTTACCCAAAGCCGAGAATCCGACGGATGTAACCAGCCCTTCAGGAGCAGCGACAGCCTCTTCTCCAATGTTAACCATAACAGATGATCCCGTTCCATAAGTCACCTTGCCCATACCTGCCTCAAAACACATCTGACCGGTTAATGCTCCATGGGAATCACCTAAAACACCTGCTATTTGTATCGGAGATTTGAACAAACCCTCTATCGTTGTTTCTCCAAAAACAGCATCACAGGGCAACGCTTCCGGCATCATACTCCGGGGAATAGTGAAGAGTTTCAACAACTCTTCATCCCAGTCCAAAGTATGAATATTAAAAAGCATGGTACGCGACGCATTCGTATAATCAGTCAGATGCTTCCTGCCTTCGGTCAGTTTCCAAATCAGCCAGGAATCAATAGTTCCCATCAACAAATCGCCTTTTTCTGCCAGTTCACGTGCATTTTCCACGTTATCCAATATCCACTTAGCACCACTGGCAGAAAAATAAGGATCGATAAGCAATCCGGTCTTTCGTTGTACCAGTTCGCTGTATCCCTTATCTTTCAGTTCTTTGCAAATAGCCGCTCCCCGCTGGCATTGCCATACCACGGCATGATAAACGGACTTGCCGGTATGTCGGTTCCAAACAACCACCGTTTCGCGCTGATTGGTGATGGCAAGAGAATAAGAAATATCCTTTCCATTCACTTCTTCTTGTTCAAGCAGACAATGTATCGCTTCTATGGTATTTTTATAGATTTCTTCGGCATCATGCTCTACCCATCCTATCTGCGGGTAGAATTGCTGATGTTCTATATTTACCCGATGCAACAATTCGCAATCTTCAGAGAACAGCATGGCTTTTGTTGCCGAAGTACTTTGATCTATGGTAATTATTCTGCTAATCATACTATTAGATTTAAAAAGGATATGTTTATTTTTTCACAAATTCAAGGGCAGTCTTGCAGATGCCCTCTTTATCCAATCCGTAATGGGCAAAGATTTCATGGGAGTTTCCATGAACCACGTTCTCATCGGGGATGCCGATAATGCGTACCGGAACCGGATTTTCGGAAAGCGTCTCAACCACAATAGCTCCCAAACCACCAAACTGACTATGCTCTTCCACAGTGATAATTCTTCCGGTTTCTTCTGCCGCTTTCCTGATGGCTTCCGCATCAACGGGCTTGATGGAAGACATATCCAACACACGTGCCTTAATGCCTTTCTCCTGTAACATCAAACCAGCTTGATAAGCATGATAAACCGTTTCTCCGGCAGCAATGATGGTCAGGTCCGTACCGTTCAGCAGCATATTAGCTTTTCCCAGAACAAAATCAAAATCATCATTCTCATACACATCGGGAACAGCAGCTCTTCCTACACGTACATACACCGGTTCAGGATAATCTACCAATAGTTTGACCAACTTGCGTGTCTGACGGGCATCACAAGGAAGAACGATATTCATTCCCGGAAAAGTTCTTAATACGGCAATATCATGCAGGCTATGATGAGTAGCCCCCAAAGCACCATAAGCAACTCCACCGCTTACTCCGAGTATCTTCACATTATTCTGACTATAAGCCAAATCGACCTTCACCTGCTCCAAGCTACGTGCCACGTAAAAGCAAGCCGGGCCACATACAAACACTTTTTTTCCGCTATGTGCCAAACCTGCTGATATTCCTACCGCATCCTGTTCGGCTATTCCACATTCTACAAACTGTGCAGGTAATTCTTTTGCAAAATCCCCCAAAGTAACAGATCCTCTGGCGTCTGTTGTAACCGCCACAATATCTTTATCCTGACGCGCCAACTCCAGCAACGTATCTGTAAAGCTCTTTCTGCACGCTATCATATTATTTGCCATTGTTTTCTTTTTCTAGTTTTTCAATTCTTTCGGATACCTCGCGAACAGCCTCTTCATATTGTTCGGCTGTAGGCACGCCATGATGCCATTTTGCAATGCCTTCCATATAAGACACTCCTTTTCCTTTTGTAGTATGAGAGATAAGCAAATGAGGCTTTTTATTCGTATAATCAATAGAACGGAAAGTCCGGATGATATCTTCCATCTCATCTCCGTTCATTTCCAATACATCCCAACCGAAGGCAGTCCAGCGGTCGCGCATACTCTCCAATGACATGACCTCCTCGGTTGTACCGCTGATCTGCAAACGATTACGGTCAATAATGGCTACCAGATTATCCAATTTATACTGGTTTCCTGCCATAGCAGCTTCATATATAGAACCTTCCCCTTGCTCACCATCTCCCATCAATACATACGTTTTATAATCAGCTTTATCCATTTTGGCAGCCATCGCCATTCCGACACCTACAGACAAGCCATGCCCTAAAGCTCCTGTATTTACTTCAATACCCGGTACCTCTATAGTAGGATGGCCGGACAAGATAGATCCGAATTCTCCTAATGTGTCGGTTACCTCACGAGAGATGAAACCTTTTGCTTCCAGCGTAACATATAACGCTTCTACGCAATGCCCTTTGCTCATTACAAAACGATCTCTTTTCGTTTCCTTTGGTTTATCCGGCCAAACACGCATTATATCAAAATAAAGTGCTGTAAGCACGTTAAGACACGACAGATCACCTCCAATGTGTCCTGCTTTTGCTTTATACACAATCTCAACCAATCGTTTCCGATTCTTTTCCGATTGTAATTCTAACGTTTCAACTTGCATATTATTATCATTTACTTTCTTATCCTTTCGCAAATAACGGAATTTAACTGGATATATTCAATACAAAACGAAATAAAATGAAAATAAATTTGATTATATTAACAATAAACGCCTAAATAATCTATAAATCAGGACAATTAATTTATTCTGCTAACAAAGTTATATCTCTATATAAACAAGACTCTCCGATTGTCTATTTTGTACCCAACAGAACTGTTATAAAAAAAAGAAGCAAACAATAAGGAGAAATAAGGAAGTAAAATCAAAGTTGATAAAAAAGGTGATCAAGAATGTATTTTCCAACATTCTCAATCACCCATATTACCTTTGTTTCAGTAAGAATCAGATAACTTCGACCTCTAATTCTTTTAATCTTTCAAAATCCTCTTCGGTTATAGTACTATCTGTAATAATAGCATTTGCTAATGAAACCGAGCCTAAACTAGCAAAAGCACTGACACCTATTTTTGAACAATCAGCCACCAGATACACTTTACTGGCAGACTCTATCATAGCAGATTTCACGACCAAATCACTTAGACTAGGATAAGTCAGCTTCATATCCGAAGAAATACCGGCCGTAGCCAGAAACAATTTATTAGCGCGTATATCTTTAAATGAATCGGCCGCCATTTTTCCTGTCAAAGAAAGTGTAGGAGCCTTGAATTCACCTCCGGTAACAATCAGATTAATACCATGATTCTCACCTAAAATCAAAGCTATATTCAAAGCATTGGTAATGACTGTCAGGTCTTTATAATTCATTAAAAGCTTTGCGATCTCTGTAGTTGTAGAACCGGAATCAAGAATTATACTGTCCCCCTCCTGAATAAACTGAATAGCTTTCTGAGCGATTTCTTTCTTTTCCTCCAAATGAGTCTGATTGAACAATTGCCCGGTCTTGGCAAACGACCCTACTCCTTTCAGAAACGCACCTCCATGCTCTCTTTGGATATACCCCATTTGTTCCAAGGCTTCCAAATCCTGACGGATCGTTACATCCGTCACATTGAAAATTTTACTAAGGTCCTGAACTTTTGCATGCCCGTCTTCACGAATCAGATGCAATATCTTTACTCTTCTTTGATTGAGTGCCATATTTATTAGATTTAGAGGTTATGTTTTTTACGATATTCCTGAATATCCTTAATGGAAACAATTTTCAAACCGAATTTTGCTGCAATCTCACCTAGTTGGGGAAGACGCGCCATTGTACCATCTTCATTCAAAATTTCAACAAGAGCTCCTCCGGGTTTCAAACCTGCCATTCTTGTCATATCCAGTGTGGCTTCGGTATGTCCATTACGCTCCAAGACCCCATTTTCCGCACCATACAGAGGGAAAACGTGCCCGGGACGAGCAAACTCGGAAGGATTCAGATTTCCTGCCACCAAAGCTTTTATTGTTGACGAACGGTCGAAAGCAGAAACTCCCGTAGTACAGCCATACCCTCTTAAATCTACCGACATAGTAAACGGTGTACCTAGCAATGAAGTGTTTTCTTCTGCCATCGGAGCCAGACAAAGTTCTTCACAACGTGAACGTGGCAGAGGAGCACATAACAACCCTCTGCCATGAGTAATCATAAAATTTACAATTTCAGGAGTAATCTTTTCTCCTGAAACGATAAAATCGCCTTCGTTTTCACGATCTTCGTCATCAACAACGATCAATACTTTGCCTTGGCGAATATCTTCCAATCCTTCTTCTACTGTATTTAACATTTTAGTGTATCTAGGGAGTTAATTATACCGCAAATTTAAGCTAAAACAAAAAGAATCGAAAACTATTAGCCTTTTTTATGATAAAAAAAATCAATCATCTCCCGTCAGAAGGCTTATCCCATCATTTCACTTCTGTTATTCTAAGAACAATATAAGGAGCATCCGGAATTCTTACTCCCCGATGATGTATATCAAAAACACGATAATCCAATTCCTCCGTTGTTTCAAATATCACAGGATATTCCGTGACAGTCATGGCCCACACATCAATAATCTCCACTTTAAACCGTTTATTCTTTTGCAATTTGTTATAATCCGCATTTTTTACCGGCAGATTAAAAGTCCAGAAACCTTTCACATCTTTTCCCATATTGACCAGATAATAATCTGGTCCAGCAGTAGAAGTAACCAAGTCACGACTGATATCTGCCATCTCCAACGGATGGGGAGCAGCTTCAATAATCGTTCTTAAAAATTTCACACGTTTCCAGCTTTCACCTTTTAAAGATCCCCCTTGCGCCCAAAAGATAGGTTCGTTCCCCTGCTGATAACATTCACCGTGAGTGACATAAATTCCACCCAACAAACCATTCAAAATAAAGCAAGTCATCTGCTGCGGACTTAACCTTCCCCAACGATAAGGTAGATTCCCTTCATACCCAACCTCATCACATATAACCGGTTTGCGATAAATTTTTCTTAAAGTAGCAGAAGCGGTAGAACTCAGTACCGGTGCCTCATCCTGTATGCTGACATGGGTAAATTCAGGCATCCAATAATCAAAATAAGTAGCCGTCGCTCCATGAATAGAACATAAATGGCGATAAGGATCATTCTCAACCACAGTTTTCGTCAACAGCTTCCAATCGTCCACAGTTTTCGCTTTTACATAATCCCACTCGTTTGCCATAGACCACCATACATTTCTAAAAGAAGCCAAACGAGCAGTAATATATTTAATATAACGTACATTCACCTCATTCGACATAGCATCAAAGCCCCATCTTCCCTTATCATAAGGATGGAAAAGGATCAAATCCGCCTCAATCCCCAAACGGTTCAGTTGGTCTATCCGTTTCTCCAAATGCTGAAAAAAAGCCGGGTCAAATCTGTCAAAGTCCCATTCTTTCCTTTCATTTCCTTCCTTATCTTTTATCGTCTTCCTTATTTCAAAAGGATAAAGCGCAGGCTCGTCTTTCACTAAAGAATAGTTTTTAGGAAACACACACATCCTTACCTTATTAAAACCGGCTTCACCAAACGATTTCAAAGTAGCCTCCTGAGTCGTTTCCTTCATATGTGTCCATGCATAGGCCGTCGTACCCATCGGATAATAACGGGTACCGTCCGCATATTTAAAATTATGTTCTCCGTCCACCAATACCATGCCATGATTATCTTTTCCGGCAGGTATCACTGTGAATGTACCTTTCCGACCATTCATAGCCCCTATACTGGAAGATGTAACATACCTCCATTCCCCGGCGACAGCAGGCATAAACCGTATCCTATAAGTATTCTCACCATCATAAAACCCTTCCACCGTTTTCTTTTCCTTTCCACAAACGAAAGTAGCGGAAAGACGTATATCAAAAGGATTCCCTTTGGTCACCTGTTTAAAACTCAACTCAAACCGGTCCCAACATTCCACTTTGTCTTGTGCATTTACTTTTACCACAAAACTTAACAGCGTCCAAACAGCTATTACATAAAATTTTGTACTCATCCTATCATGTTTTAAAAATTATACTCATAAAAGTTTTCCGGAACATTTTCATACTGTGTCAATGAGCACAAAGATAGATTTTACCCTTGAGAGCCAAAGGTAAAATCTTACGTCAATAAGGTATTTTCTTGCTATTTACCTTCATAAACAGCACAAAACGGAACTTAGTTATTATTTTTATACTCAGTCAAAGTCTGATTAAATGCTTTTTTAAACGCCTTGCCAAAGTAACCGGGATCAGAGAAGCCGACGGCAAAAGCGACCTCAGAGAAAGACATACCACTTTGTATAAAACTTTTCGCTTTATTCAACCTATAATTCTTTATATATTCTATCGGAGAAATCCCCATGATACCATTCACTTTCCGATTGAATACAGAGCGGCTCATATTCATGAACTCTGCCAGATCATTCACCCGCAGCCCCGGATTACTGTAATTCTCTTCCATAAATCCTACCAGCTTCTGCATAAACAACTCGTCCAAAGGAACAATTTGCGACACAGGATAAGCGACGGCTTCTAAAGGTTCTTTCTTCGGTTGAGCACCATACTTTGACAAAAAAGCCGACTGAAGCACTTTTCTTTGCCTGATCAAGCTCTCAATTCTCGATTTTAAATAATCGCTGCTGAAAGGTTTAGGTATATAATCATCAATCCCTAATTGTAAACATTGAATACGATCCTCAACAGACGATTTTGCAGAAAGGATAATAAGAGGGATATCACAGGTATTGACATTCTCCTTGATGTGCCTTATCAATTCAATACCATCCATACGCGGCATCATAATATCCGTAATAATAAAATCCGGAATTTCCTCTTCTATCTTTTCCAATGCCATCACCCCGTCGGCAACTCCAACAACACGGTAAGTGCCCGACAATATTTCACATATAAATTGACGCAACTCCGCATTATCCTCCACTACCATCACTTTTACTAAAGTTTCTTTTGTTGCCGGAGGCATGTCCGGCAAAGATGTTTTATCATTTTGTTCCGGTTCCGCCAAGACCGTTTCCTGTTCTTCCGAAGTGTCGTTCAATATATATTCAACATTTTTATCCTGAGCATATATTTCTTTTCCTTTATGCAAAACCAGTTTGAATACACTTCCTTTCTTTACTTCACTTTCGACCTGAATTTCCCCATGCAGCATTTTAACCAACTCATTCACCAGCGAAAGCCCTATACCCGATGAAGGCTGCATGTCATTTTCCTTGGACACTGTAGTGAAACGTTCAAATATGGATGACACTTTATCTTTAGAGATGCCAATACCTTCATCTTTTACGGCAATCGAAACAAACTGTCCGCTTTCCATCACAATCAAGGTAATCGACTTGTTATCCGGTGTATACTTAAAGGCATTGGAAAGCAAGTTAAAGATAATTTTCTCGAACTTATCACTATCTATCCACAAAAAAACAGAAGGCAACGTTGTCTGAAGAGAAAAATTTATATTTTTTTCTGTTGCCAACAACCGGAAATTATCCATTATATTATGAAGCATGATAATGATATCCCGGTATTCAATAGTCAAGCCCATTTTTTTATTCTGTATCTTTCTGAAATCCAATACTTGATTAATGAGCAATAACATACGATTGATATTTTTCTGAACCAATTGAAGATGATGCCGGGTCCGGGAAGTCAAAGGCTCCTGGGACAACACTTCGGATACCGGACCGGATATAAGGGTTAAAGGAGTACGTAGTTCATGTGAGATATCAATAAAAGAACGTACTTTTATTTCCGCCAATCTTTGTTCCATATTTACCTTATGCCTGTCTCTTATACACATCTGACGCTGCCGACGATACTCCTTGTGTA
>ERZ1027181.1045-NODE-1045-length-13242-cov-8.911504_pt1 | contig 13242 bp, 10 predicted proteins | sample MGYA00519247_ERZ1027181 | MGnify/ENA primary metagenome ERZ1027181 (study PRJEB26926, sample SAMN06164415) | human gut metagenome | biome: ENVO:00009003; feature: ENVO:2100002; material: ENVO:00002003 | host: Homo sapiens | place: USA | collected 2012 ...
AAAATACACTTCCGATAGCGCACAAATCCCTATTTCAGAATTATTAGAACCACCCATAAAAAAGTTGCAATAAATTATGCACTACTCCATTGATAATATTACCGCCCTTATCGGCGCACGCCGCTTTGGCTCAGCCGAAGCGAGCATTGATTGGCTACTAACGGACAGCCGCTCACTGGCCTTTCCCGAGACAACACTTTTCTTCGCCTTGCGCACTAAGTTGGGCGACGGACATCATTATATAGCCGAACTCTACCGACGTGGCGTTCGTAACTTTGTAGTGGGCAACGTGCCTGGCAATTACGAAACGGATTACGCTGACGCTAATTTTCTACTCGTTGTAAGTCCGCTGAAAGCCTTACAACGCTTGGCTGAGCGCCACCGCGATGAATATGATCTGCCTATTATCGGTGTGACAGGGTCAAATGGTAAAACGGTGGTAAAAGAATGGTTGTACCAATTACTTTCTCCTTCACTTAACGTAACGCGTTCGCCCCGTTCATACAACTCTCAAGTAGGTGTACCTCTGAGCGTTTGGTTGCTCAACGAACACTCACAGGTGGGCATATTCGAAGCAGGCATCTCCCAACCGGGCGAAATGCAGGCACTGAAAGCGATTATTCAGCCTACCATCGGCATTATGACCAACATTGGCCCCGCACATCAAGAGAACTTTGCCACTATTCAAGAGAAATGCTTAGAGAAGATTTCTCTCTTCAAAGATGCTGAAGTGGTGATTTACTGTGCCGACGACGAAGTAATCAATGAATGCATGGCGGTCTCACTCTACACGGGTGATGCCATAGCATGGTCAACGCGCAACACGGACTCTCCTCTCTTCATTCGCAGCATTGAGAAGGAGGATCGCACTACGCATATTACTTACCGCTTCTTAGGCGCAGAGAACGACTTCCGCATTCCCTTTACTGACGAAGCCTCGATTCAAGACTGCATCCATTGTCTGGCAGCTTGCCTATATCTCCACTTACAACCTGAGGTGATTGCAGAGCGTATGGCTACGCTCGAACCGATTGCCATGCGACTCGAGGTGATACAAGGTGTGAGAGAGTGTACGCTCATTAACGATAGCTACAACTCTGACGTAGCTTCACTCGATATTGCGCTTGACTTTATGAACCGCCGTCCTGAGCAACAAGAGAAGCACAAGACGCTTATTCTCTCTGACATACTGCAAACGGGACTTTCGGTCGTTGAACTTTATAGCCAAGTGGCCGATATGGTCAATCACCGTGGCATTGACCATCTGATTGGTGTCGGTCCTGAAATATCGGCCGCTCACTCCCTCTTCAACGTGAAGAAGACTTTCTTCGAATCGAGTGAAGCGTTGAAAGAGAGCGGACTGCTCGACTCGCTATCGAACGAGATGGTGCTGATTAAGGGATCGCGTAAGTTTGGTTTTGAAGAAATTACAGCTGCCTTATCACTGCGCGTACACGAGACGACACTTGACGTAAACTTGGAGGCCATTACCGAAAACTTAAACTTCTATCGTTCGTTTATGAAGCCCGAAACCAAAATCACGTGTATGGTGAAGGCTTCGGCTTATGGAGCAGGTTCGGTTGAGATAGCTAAGACCTTACAAGATCGCGGCGTGGACTACTTAGCCGTGGCCGTGGCCGACGAGGGAGCAGAACTGCGTCGTGCTGGCATCACAACGGGTATCATCGTAATGAACCCTGAGATGACGGCTTTCAATACCCTCTTCCAATACGACTTAGAGCCTGAAGTGTATAACTTTAAGTTGCTCGACGCATTGGTTTATGCTGCCGAAAAGGAGGGCATTCAAGCCTTCCCCGTTCATATTAAATTGGACACGGGCATGCACCGCTTAGGATTTAATCCTGTCACCGACGTGTCCGAAGTGATTAAACGCCTGAAACGTCAAACGGCCATTGTGCCGCGTTCGGTATTCTCACACTTTGTGGGTTCTGACTCACCCGACTTTGATGAATTTTCACAACATCAATTTGAGATTTTCGACAAGGCTTCACGACAACTGCAAGCAGCCTTCCCCAACAAGGTGTTGCGCCACATCTGCAACAGTGCGGGCATTGAACGTTTCCCCGAGCGCCACCTCGACATGGTACGCCTTGGCTTGGGACTTTACGGCATCGACCCGATTGACAACCGCCGACTACACAACGTTACGTCATTGCGCACCACAATACTACAAATTCGCAATGTGCCGAAAGGCGATAGTATAGGTTATTCGCGCCGTTCGTTCGTTGATCGTGACTCACGCATTGCCGCCATACCTATTGGCTATGCCGACGGATTGAACCGCCACTTGGGCAATCGCCATTGCTACTGCTTGGTGAACGGACAGAAGGCACCCTACATTGGCAATATCTGTATGGACGTTTGCATGATCGACGTGACCGACATTGACTGCCACGAGGGAGACACGGTCGAGATCTTTGGCGACAACCTTCCCGTAACGGTACTCTCTGACGTGCTCGACACGATTCCCTACGAGGTGCTTACCTCTGTCAGCACGCGTGTAAAGCGCATCTACTTCCAGTAACATAATGTATGAAATATATACACTTTCTACCGCTACTATTACTGCTACTCTTTACGGCTTGTGCCTGTCACCGAGAGGCGACTGACACTCGCCCCTATAGTACGGGGTATGACGGCATTGACGTGTCGCGCCACAATGGTACAATTGACTGGAAGACGGTGCGACGCAGCAACAAGAACATTCGCTACGTGTTCATCAAGGCTACCGAAGGCACAGGCCACGTTGACCGCCGCTACCTTGACAATGCGCGTGAGGCACACCGACAAGGCTTTAAGATCGGCATTTATCACTACTTCACGGCACGTAGTTCCGCACATGAACAGTTTGCGTGGTTTCGCTCGCAAGCCAACCTTACGTATCAGGACCTTGCACCAATTGTTGACGTGGAGGAGTTTAAGGGGTGGAAGAGCAAGCAGCAACTACAAGATAGTCTCATGACCTTTGTGCGCTTAGTGAAGAAGCATTATAATAAGTTGCCCATCATCTATACGCACCAACACTTCTACAATACTTATCTCAATCCACGCTTCAACCGCCACTACCTCTTCATTGCCGCCTATCGGCGCACGCCTCCCATTATCAATGGTGCCAACTACGACCTCTGGCAGTTTAGCGACGCTGGACGCGTAAAGGGTATTAAAGGTAATGTCGACCTAAGCCGATTGTCAAAGAACATGACGGTAAAGAAAATGTTACTACCTTAATATATAATAAGGTGTACTGAAGTTTCGGATTTAACAAGGGCGGGTTCGTCCTTGTTAAATCCGAAATTTAAGTTCTTAATCGTTCCGATGTCCCCCCGAAATTTTATCTGTCTGCGTCTTGGATTTTAATGAATAAAAAGGGGAGTTTGTGTATAAATTATGTGGTTTCGTCGTTGAATTTGGCTAGGCAGATCGTTTTGTAACTGGTTTTTTTTAACTTTGCACGTGAAAGAGTGTTCTTGAATGTGAAATACAGAAAGAACGCTGTTTGGGCTGTAGCCATGCTGCTGCACGCACCTGATTATCTGCTTCTGCCTAGAACAGATTTTGGCAGGTTCATCGGTTGTTCCACGTGGCCCGATGAATCGGCGCCCACTTTCTTCGTTGGAGAGGGGGATATTGCTCTCTCATTTGTCATCGGCGTTACTCCCGATGCGCTCCCTAAGGCTGAATATGGTTTTTGACGTACCCAAATTCAGATAAGGGGTGTCCACCCGTTGTATCCTTTGTCCATCAAACAAAACGGGAAAAGTCATCTTTTTCTTTTATCCTTGCATGGAACAGCATCTTCTGTCGCATCTTGACCGCCACATCCACGATGAAGGCACAGAACGGCACGTTCCCATAATTGTGCCCCCCGATAGGCAGATGCAGAGTCTGATGATCATCTGCGCGGCCGAGGAGGCCGATACCCTTGTGGCAGGCGAGAAAATCCGCAAGTTTGAGAAGGGACAGTTGGTGCGAGTGATCGACGGGACGTTTGCCAGAGTCGTGGGACGCGTGGCGCGATTCATGGGACAGCAGCGTGTGGCGATCTACCTTGAGGGGTTGCTCTCGATGACGACGGCCTACGTGCCGAACGATTTTCTCGAACCATTTGACGACCCTGCAGCCGAGACCCCGCTGCCGGCTTGCAGCAGCAACCGATAAAACACATAAACGACTTAGAAGAATGAATCTGAAGACAATAAGAACCACCTTTCGCCTAGGTGCCCTGCTCGGCACCGTCTGCCTGTGGGCGGCCTCCTGTTCCACGCCGAATAACGTGGCCTATTTCCAGGATGCGGAGCAGCTCAGCGGCATGGCTTTGCAGGCTGAGCAGCAGTTGCGCTTGCGGCCGGAGGACAAGGTGAACATCGTCGTGAACAGTTCCAATCCGATGCTCGAAAGCCAGTTTACCCTCTCGGCAGCGAATGCGTCTTCCACGCTGGGAGCCAGCGTGAAACCGCAGACGACGGCCTCGTCGAGCACTTCGAGCACGCGTCAGATGGTGGCCTATACCGTCGACGAACAGGGGACGATCGATTTCCCGGTGCTCGGGCGAATCTCCGTGGGCGGAAAGACGCGGCGCGAAGTGGCTGACTACATCCAGCGCCGACTCATCGCGCGCGAGCTGGTGAGCGACCCGATTGTCACGGTTGAATATGTCAACATGGGCGTCAACGTGCTCGGTGAGGTGAACCATGCGGGCCGTATCAATGTCACGAAGGACCATTTCACGCTGGTCGATGCCCTGGCGGCTGCCGGTGACCTGACGATCAATGGTGACCGACAGAATGTGCTTGTGGCGCGGCAGGTGGACGGTGTCAACGAGACGTACTGCGTCGATTTGACTCGCATGCAGACGGTGCTTCAGTCACCGGCCTACTATCTGCAGCAGAACGACCTCGTCTACGTTTCGCCCACGGACAAGCGTAAACGGGAGGCCAAAGCGACGGGCAACACGTTCAACACGCCTTCGGTGTGGATTTCCATTGCGTCGCTGATTGCAACGATAACAGCTTTAATCATCAAATAAAATCCTTCCGAAACTCTGATGGATGACCAAAAGACGGTCCGCAAAACACTGGCGGACGAATATATAACCCTCCCTGACCTGTGGAACCTCTGTCTAGCGCGCTGGAATTGGTTTGTGCTGTCGCTCCTTGTCTGCGTGGGAGTGGCCTGCTACTATCTGATGAAGGCTCCCAAGATGTATACCCGCGAAGTTGCGGTGCTCGTGAAACAGGAGGTGCAGGGCAAGAATTCCAATGCGAAATCAGATGACAATGACTTCAACAACCTCGCCCTGATCACGCAAAACACAAACGTGGCCAATGTGGAGCGGCAGTTCAAGTCGCTCGAGGTGCTGATGGAAGTGGCGCGCCGTGAGATGAACGCCAAGACCTACGAGGAGGCGCTGCGCAAAGCAGAAAGTATCCAGGGACGCCTGACGACAAAGTTGGAAAGCGACAAATCGACCATCGTCAGTATCACGTTTTCCGCCACGTCACCCGACATGGCGGAGCGCGTGCTCAACGGCATTGTGACGGTCTACAACCAGAAGTGGATTGACGACAAGAGGCAGATGGCCGCCAGCACGTCGCGCTTCATCGAGGAACGCCTGAGGCTGATTGAGCAGGAGCTCAACAGCGTGGACGACAGTATCTCGAAATTCAAGACGCGCCATAAGATCACCGACCTCTCCTCCGTCAGCGACATCTATCTGCAACAGCAGAGCCAGTCGGACGCCGAGATTCTGCGCCTGACGAGCCAGCGCTCCATGGCGCAATATGTACTCGACATTCTCAAGAATCGCGCCTCGCGCTATCAGTTGCTGCCCACGAACTCGGGCATCGGGAATGCCATGGTGGAGGCGCAGATCAACCAGTACAACAGCATGCTGCTCGCGCTGAAGAACAACATGCTGGGCACATCGGCCCAGAATCCGCTTATCCTCAAGCAGGAGGCGGAGATTGACGAGGTGCGACGCAATATTCTCGCGACCATTGAGAATCAGATCAACACGTTTGACATCCAGCTCAATGCCCTGCGCGGCTACAACGGAGAGGCCAGCTCGAAAATCAGTTCGAACCCGACGCAGGCCAAACATCTCGTCAGCGTCGAGCGTGATCAGAAGGTGAAGGAAAGCCTCTATCTCTATCTGTTGCAGAAGAAGGAGGAGAATCAGATCAGCATGACCTATTCGTCGGTCATCACGCAGATGATTGACATGCCGCATGGCAGCGACAAGCCTTCGTCGCCCAATTCGAAACTGACGCTCTTCGCAGCGGTGCTCTTCGCGCTGATTGTGCCCGTGGCGTTGATTTTCACCCGTGAATGTCTGGACAACACAGTGCGCTCGAAGTCGGACATCGAGCATCGTACGTCGCTCTCACTCGTGGGGGATATCCCCTTCTGTGCGCTTGAGCGGAAGCGGTGTTTCCCCCAGCTCGACAAGTGGCTGCGAAGAAAGAAGAAAAAGAAGAAGATTTGCCGCCTCGTCGTGGAACACGGCAAGCAGGACTTTGTCAACGAAGCGTTTCGCTATTTGCGTTCGAACCTGGAGTTCATGACGTCGCATCATGGAGAGAAGAACGTGTATATCGTCACGTCCGACTATATGAACTCGGGCAAGACCTTCGTGTCAACCAATCTGGCGTTGGCCTTGGCCATTTCGGGCAAGCGCGTGCTCTATATCGACGGGGACTTGCGCCATGCCACGGCCACCCACGTTTTCCACGCCCATGGGAAGGGCCTTGCCGACTATCTGGCCGAACTGGAGGACGACGTGACGAAACTCATCTTCCATCTCGACGGTTATCCCACGCTGGACATCCTCCCTGTGGGCACCATTCCGCCCAACCCGACGGAACTGCTCGCCGGAGAGCGTCTGCCCCAGCTGCTGGCTGAGCAGCGCCCGAACTATGACTTCATCCTCATCGACTGTCCGCCGTCTGACACGCTGGCCGATACGGGACTGATCGAGCGCCATGCTGACCGCACGCTCTTCGTCATCCGTGCACGGGAAAGTGCGCGGAGAAGTGTGGAGGAACTGGATATCAATGCGCATAACGGTAAGTATAAGCATGTGTCGATTGTGCTCAACGCCTCCATGCAGGGCGGGCACTATGGCTATCACTATGGCTACCATTATGGCTATCACAACTCGTAAATGGAAAATGCGAACAAACGCATAGCGAAAAACACCCTCTTCATGTACGTAAGGTTGCTCACCACGATGGTGGTGGGGCTCTACGTGTCGCGCTTGGCGCTGGAGATTCTGGGTGTTTCGGACTATGGACTCTTTGCTGTGGTGGGAGGCGTATTGGCTCTGTTCACCTTCATCAGCAATTCCCTTTCGAGCGCCACGTCGCGCTTCTTCAATACGGAGATGGGCAAGGAGGGCGGCGACGTCAATGCGTCGTTCAACATCAATCTCCTGCTCCATCTCTGTCTGGCCCTCATCATCTTTGTGTTGGCCGAAACGGTGGGATTGTGGTATGTCAACCATCGGCTCAACGTGGCGCTGGGAAAAATGCCCGATGCGCTTTTTGTCTATCACATCAGTATGCTCACGGCCTGCCTGGGCATCGTCAACGGGCCTTATCAGAGCCTCTTTGCGGCCCATGAACGGTTTCGTTTCATGGCTGTGCTTGACATCGTCAATTCGCTGGTGCGCCTGGGCTGCATTCTGATGCTATGCCTCTATGAAGGCAGCTATGCTCTGCGCATCTACAGCGTGATCTTCTCCCTGACAACGGTGAACACGTTCGTTGTCTATCACTACGTGGCCCACCGCCGCTGGCCCGCCATCATCCGACGCCGCTTCATCAGAGGCTGGCCGCGCTATCGGGAGGTGCTGGGGTTCGGTGGATGGAATGTGCTGGCGACGCTGGCCTATATGGTGCGCTCGTCGGGTAGCGACTTGCTGCTCAACAGCTTCTTCGGTACGGCGATGAACGGTGCATTTGCCATCAGCCGCACGGTGAATCAGAGTATCATGTCGTTCACGGGAAGTTTCGACAGTGCTTCGGCTCCGCAGATTATCCAGTCGTATGCTGCAGGAGACAACGGGCGCTGCACTTACCTCTGCAACAAGATTGGGCGCATCAACATCTTGATGTTTGAACTGATCTGTTTCCCGTTGCTTGTCGAACTCGATTTCGTCATGCAACTCTGGTTAGGGAAGGTGCCCGAAGGGGCGTATATGCTGACGTTGCTCAACGTGTTGGTGGGCGGAATGTCGCTCACCTGCGGCGGAATCTTCAATCTCATCAACGCCACGGGACGCATCCGATGGTTCAAACTCAACACGAGCGTGTGCTTCATCGCGTGCATTCCCATTGGCTATGTGCTCTTCCGCGAGGGCTATCCAGCCTATAGCATTCTGGTGCTGTTCCTCGTGGCCGACGTCGTGCAGCGTGGGGTGCAGCTCTATCTGATGCACCGTCTGCTGGGATTCGATGCCTGGCTGTATGCCCGCGAAGCCTACGGGCGTCCGTTGGTGATTGCCCTGATGGCGGGGGTAGGGTTCTATCTCCACTCGCTGATGGGCGTTGAGAGCGTGGCGGGAAAGCTGGCTTCGATCATCGTTTGTGCAGCGCTGACGGTGGGACTGATTTACGCTATCGGCCTGACGCACGACGAACGGCAGGCTTTGAAGCGCTTCGTGGGGAACGCCAGGAAACGGCTGCATGGATAAAGGAGACCTGCCGTAAGAATCCGGTCGCCCATTTGGGGGTGATGCCAACCATGGGAAGCGCGGTGGGAAATATATTCTTAAACGAAGAACCCACTCCTTATATATATATACTCAAGTTTCGGATTCAGCCCGCCCTTGCTAAATCCGAAACTTCAGTTAATAAGCAAATCTATGAAGATACTACATATAGCACTGACAGATGGTGGTGGAGCCGGTATGGGATTGATGAATCAGCATAGAGCTTTACTGCAATTAGGCGTTGACAGCCGAGTGCTTGTCGCTATAAAGCAAAGCAAGGATGCTACTATAACGGAAATGCGCCCCAACCAAAATGTGTGGGGATCCAATAAGTATATGGTGCTCTTGCAGAAGATAGCACGCAGAATGGGACTGTCCTTCAATCTGTACGACAGAACCCACCGAGATATATACAAGATAAAAAAGAAAATCGCCATACCATTCAGCTCACCCATCACTCAATACGACGTGTCACGCCATCCTCTTGTGGATTGGGCAGACGTAATCAATTTGCATTTCATATCGGGCTTTGTCGATATTCCGTCTTTCTTTAAGAATGTGAAGAAACCGATAGTGTGGACTATGCGTGATGAGAATCCCGGACTTGGAGGTTTTCATTATGCCGAGGCGAAGCAAGTTCATTATAAGGTATTTTCCGAATTGGAGGATAAGTTCCTGAATATAAAGCGCAATGCCATAGAAAGTTGCTCGAATCTCTCCATTGTTTCTTTATCGGAAATAATGCGACAATTCTGCGATGGTGTGGATTTTCTTGCCAATCGGCCTAATACAATCATCTATAATGCCATAAGTCCTGATGATTATACTATGTTCCAGCGTAATGAGGCTAGGCACGAGTTAGGAATAAATCCAGACGACATAGTGCTATCTTTTGTATGCTGCCAATTTAGCGAGAAGCGCAAGCGTTTTGCCGAAGTGCTACAAACTCTTGACATATTAGGCGATAAACACATAAAACTTCTATGCGTAGGCAAACGTGATGTGGAGATAACGAGTCCCAATGTCATTGCCCTTGGTTCCATAAGCGACCGCCGTCGTATGTCTCTCGTATATTCTGCCTCAGATGTTTTTGTTACGCCTTCAGCTCAAGAGTCATTTGGCAAGACTGTTGTTGAGGCCTTGTATTGCGGCACACCGGTAGTAAGCACTTCCGTTGGTATTGCTGCTGAAATAATAAATGAAAGCAATGGAGCCTTGTGTGGTGGAACTCCGTCTGAAATCGCAGAGGCAATAAGGCAAGTGCTTGGAAATAAATACAATCAAACAGAAATAAGACGGTTGGCAACAGAAAAGTTTGCACCTGAAAATGTAGCAAGACAATATTTCACTCTATATAACGAAATACTTAAGAGCTGAATTGATGAAAGAAGCCCCCAAAATATCCATAGTCACCGTGACGTACAACTGCAAAGCCACGGTGGAGAAGACCATTCAAAATGTTTTGAAGCAGACGTACCCCAATCTGGAATATATCGTTATCGACGGCGGCAGCACAGACGGCACGAAAGAAATCATCGAGCGATATGTAGACCGGCTGGCCCATTTTGTGTCAGAACCCGACAAGGGCATCTACGACGCCATGAACAAAGGCATACAGGCAGCTACAGGCGAATGGATTCTCTTCAGAAATGCTGGTGATTTCTTTTTGGACCCGACCACGGTGGAGAAGGTCTTTGCATGGTATGAGGACCATGGTGAAATCCTAATCACGGGCGGCACGCGCCTCTTTGGCCGCGAGGGATATTTCGACACGGCCTACCGATATAGTGACACGAACGTCTGGCAAAGATGCGAGCTCATTCAAGCTTCGACGTTTGTCAGGTTGGCCGTTCATCGAGAGCATCTTTTCCCGACGGACCTGAAAATAGCAGCCGACCTCTACGTCTATCTGGAACTGATGAACAGTAAGCCGCGCTATGCCGTTTATCCCCACAACATTTCCTTGTTTGAATTCGAAACGGGCGTTTCCTCCTGCAATGTAGGGGACGGATGGAAGGAAAGAATAGAAATTCTGAAGCGTTTTGGGGCAACGGACGAAGAAATCCGCAAGGCTGAAAAGACGAGACGCTACAAGATTTTTGCCCGAAAGATCATCACCCTGCTCAACAAAAGCGACTTCACACGACGGCTTTATGGAAGAATCAGTTTCTCGAACTGGGTGAGACAACCGATAGACATCACATTGGCTAATGTGTGAGGCCAAGACCGAACAACACACAGACATACAAGAAATACATGAATTTGCTAATCAACACCCCTGACTATTCCAAGCCCTCCTCAGGTGGCGTGGCCAGTTTCTATCATGGCATGCTGGGGTATTGGCATGAGCGGGTGAAATACAATGTCGTAGGCCGACGCCATGGTGTTTCGGGAGCCTTATGGTTGCCGTTCGACGTGGTGAAGTTCTTGCTTGCCTTGCTGTTCTTCCGTCCCGATGCCGTGATGGTCAATCCCTCGCTGAAGCGGAATGCGCTGCGACGGGATTTCGTCTTCGTCCGTGTGGCGCGGCGACTAGGCTTCCGCGTGGTGGTGATGCTCCACGGCTTCGACCTACAGGAGGCGGAAACCATCGATAAGGGATGGGTGGTGAGGCATTTGAACCAAGCCTCACTTGTTCTGACGCTGGCGGAACGGTTTCGCTTGATGATGAAGGAGTGGGGGGTGACCAGCCCCATCGCGTTGACCACTACTAAGGTGGAAGACCGGATGATCGAGCATTTCGACATCCAGCGACGCAACGGAGAAATCCGTCATCTCCTGTTTCTCGCGAGAGTGGAAAAGGAGAAGGGCGTGTATGAGCTCATCGACACCTTTGCCCTACTCAAGCAGCGCCACCCCGAATTGACGCTCACCGTGGCAGGAGATGGTTCCGAATGGGGGCCATTGAAGTGTTATGCCGAAGAACGACACATTGAAGGCGTGAACTTCACGGGAATGCTCAACGGCGAGGCCCGAATCAAGGCCTATCAAGATGCCGACCTCTTTTTCTTTCCTTCCTACGGTGAGGGAATGCCCACCGTGGTGCTGGAAGCGATGGCCTTCGGCTTGCCCGTCATCACGCGCTATGTCGGCGGACTGTGCGACTTCTTCGAGGACGGTAAGATGGGACGCATAACGGCGTCGCTCTCGCCCGCTGACTTTGTAGCACTGATTGCACCGCTTTTGGCCGACAAGGCCTTGACACAACAGATTTCCCGCTACAACCATACGTATGCCTTGAAGCATTTCATGGCATCGGAAGTGGGGAAGAATTTAGAAGAAACCATAAAGAAACATCTATAAAGATGCATACGCTTCTTGACAGCTTTCTGCGCCTCAAGGCTTATTGCGAAGCCGAGGATTTCAAAGGATGGGACCCCTACGATGGATTGAAATCGAAGGTGGCCCGTACGCTCTTGCCACTGAAGCATTCAGCCCTTCTGCGCCTTTGTCTGATTCAGGGCTTCAAACGTTGCCCTGTGAATTTGCGACGATGGGCGCTGGTGCCCAAGGAATACAACGCGAAGGGCATCGGCCTTTTCCTTCAGGGCTACTGTAATCTCTATCGTTTGATGGAGAACGATGTGGAGATCGATGCCCGTCTGGGCTCGAAGGAGAAAATCCTGAGCAGGATTCGACAGCTCGCAGACCTACTGCTGGAACTGCGTTCCGACAAACTTTTTCCGGGGGAATACCACGGTGCCTGCTGGGGCTACAATTTCGACTGGCAGGCTCGCCGTCTTTTTCTCTTCCCTGCTCATACGCCAACCGTCGTGGCCACGAATTTCTGTGCTACGGCGCTCATGGAAGCCTATGAAGTTACGGGGCATAAGCTCTATCTCGACGTGGCGCTGAGCGCTGCGGAGTTCGTGACGAAAGATCTCCATCGCACGGAATATAAAGGCGGCTTTCTGTTCTCCTACAGCAAACTGAAGGGCAACGACACCGTGTTCAACGCTTCGATTCTCGGATCACGGCTGTTGAGTTTCTGCTATAAATACACGGGCAACGAAACCTATCGCGAATGTGCCCGACAGAGCCTACAGGCTTGCTGCGCAGGTCAGGAAGCCGACGGAGCGTGGCGCTACGGGATGCTCCCCGTGCAGAAATGGAGAGACTCTTTCCATACGGGCTATAACCTCGACGGCCTGATAGCCTATCAGGAGAACACGGGCGACACATCGTTTGAGCCCTACATGGAGAAAGGCTTTGACTATTATGTGGCGAATTTCTTCGAAGCGAACGGAACCCCGAAGTACTACGACGACCGCCGCTATCCGATTGACATCCATTGCCCCGGCCAGTTGTTTGTCACGCTGTCGCGCCTGCATCGCTTTGAAGACTATCGTCCCCTGGCCGAAAAGGTGCTGCACTGGACCCTCCAGCACATGCAGGATCGAAAGGGCTATTTCTACTATCAGCTCAAGCCGGGCGTCAGTTCGAAAATCCCGTATATGCGTTGGAGCGATGCCTTCATGTTCCTGTCTCTTATACACATCTCCGAGCCCACG
>ERZ1027181.1052-NODE-1052-length-13187-cov-13.501295_pt1 | contig 13187 bp, 8 predicted proteins | sample MGYA00519247_ERZ1027181 | MGnify/ENA primary metagenome ERZ1027181 (study PRJEB26926, sample SAMN06164415) | human gut metagenome | biome: ENVO:00009003; feature: ENVO:2100002; material: ENVO:00002003 | host: Homo sapiens | place: USA | collected 2012 ...
TCAATCCTGCACCAGAGAACACCGGTTATAAGATACAGCGCATCGACCTCGAAGGCGAGCCTATCATCCAGGCTGTAGCTGAGAACGTCGTTGAAACCCAGCGTGGCACCGTACTCGGCAAGGGCGATATCCGCATCTCTACCATCGAGCACGGTATGTCAGCACTCTATGCCCTCGGCATCGACAACTGTTTCATCCAGGTAAACGGTCCTGAGTTTCCTATCCTCGACGGATCTGCATCCATGTATGTAGAGAAGATTCAGAGCGTGGGCATCCAGGAGCAGAATGCAGAAAAGGACTACTATATCATCCGTCATAAGATTGAGGTGAAGGACGACAACGGTTCTGTCATCACCATCCTTCCAGACGAGGAATTCAGCATCACGGCGATGTGTTCCTTCGAGAGCAAGTTCATCAACAGCCAGTTTGCCACCCTCGACAAGATGGAGACCTACGTTGACGAGATTGCTTCGGCACGTACCTTCGTATTCGTTCGCGATATCATGCCATTGCTCCAGGCTAACCTTATCAAGGGTGGCGACTTGGACAATGCCATCGTTATCTACGAGCGTCAGGTAGAGCAGGCTCAGCTCGATCAGCTCGCCGACCATCTCAAGGTGCCTCACATGGATGCCAGCAAGTTGGGTTACATCCAGCACCGCCCATTGCAGTGGGAGAACGAGTGTACACGCCATAAGCTGCTCGACATCATCGGCGATATGGCGCTCATCGGCAAGCCTATCAAGGGTCGCATCATCGCTACCCGTCCGGGCCATACCGTAAACAACAAGTTCGCCCGTCTCATGCGCAAGGAGATCCGCAAGCACGAAATCCAGGCTCCAATCTACGATCCAAACGAGGAGCCAATCATGGATAACATCCGCATCCGTCAGCTCCTGCCTCATCGCTACCCAATGCAGTTGGTAGATAAGGTCATCGCTATGGGTCCTACCAGCATCGTGGGCGTTAAGAACGTAACCAGCAACGAGCCATTCTTCACCGGTCACTTCCCAGAGGAGCCAGTAATGCCAGGCGTTCTCCAGGTAGAGGCAATGGCACAGTGTGGCGGTCTGCTCGTATTGAACCAGCTGGAAGAGCCTGAGCGCTGGAGCACTTACTTCATGAAGCTCGACGACGTGAAGTTCCGCAAGAAGGTGGTTCCAGGCGATACCCTCCTCTTCCGTGTGGAGTTGCTCGCACCCGTACGTCATGGCATCAGCTCAATGAAGGGCTATATGTTCGTAGGCGACCAGGTGGTGGCTGAGGCAACTTTCACTGCACAGATTGTTAAGAACAAGTAATAATAAGATAGAAATATGAATCAGATTAGTCCATTAGCGTTTGTTCATCCAGAGGCAAAACTCGGTGACAACAACATTATCGGTCCTTTCTGCTATATCGACAAGGACACCGTTTTGGGCGATAACAACGTATTGCAGAACAGCGTTACCATCCACGTGGGCGCTCGTATCGGCAATAATAATGAATTCTTCCCAGGCGCCAGCATCTCTACAAAGCCTCAGGACTTGAAGTTCAAGGGCGAGGTGACAACCTGCGAGGTGGGCGATAACAACAGCATCCGTGAGAACGTTACTATCTCTCGTGGTACAGCCTCTAAGGGCAAGACCGTGGTAGGCAGCAACAACCTCCTGATGGAGACTGTTCACGTGGCTCACGACTGCGAGCTGGGCAGCGGCTTGATTATCGGTAACTCTACCAAGTTTGCTGGCGAGGTGGTTGTAGATGACAACGCCATCGTCAGTGCCAACGTTCTCGTTCATCAGTTCTGCCACATCGCAGGCTACGTGATGATCCAGGGCGGTTGCCGTTTCTCTCAGGACATTCCTCCTTATATCATTGCCGGCAAGGAGCCAACCCGCTATTGCAGCATCAACCTCATCGGTTTGCGTCGCCGTGGTTTTAGCAACGAGACCATCCAGAACATCCACGAGGCTTATCGCCTGCTCTACAGCAAGGGCATCCTGAAGGAAGGTATCGAGGAAATCAAGAAGAATCTTGAGGTGACTAAGGAAATCCAGTACATCATCGACTTCGTAGAGAGTTCTCAGCGAGGCATCATCCGATAATGAAAACTTTAATTGTAGTGCTCGGTCCTACCGGTGTAGGTAAGACCGAGCTCTGTCTTTCTCTGGCAGAGCATCTCTCTATACCCATTATCAATGCCGACTCCCGCCAGATCTTCGCAGAACTCCCTATCGGAACCGCTGCCCCTACTGCCGAACAGCAGCAGCGGGTGAAGCATTATTTCGTTGGCAACCACCACATCGAAGATTATTACAGCGCAGCCCAATACGAGGCCGATGTGATGAATCTCCTGGAAGAAGAAATCTTCAAGAATCACGATGTGGCGCTGCTTACAGGCGGCAGCATGATGTATATCGATGCCGTATGCAAGGGTATCGACGATATTCCTACCGTGCGTGACGACATCCGTACCTGGATGAAACTGCGCCTGGAAGACGAAGGCTTGGAAGCGCTGGTAGAAGAACTCCACAAAATGGACCCGGAGCATTGGGCGATAGTAGATAAGAAGAATCCACGCCGCGTGGTGCATGCCCTGGAAATCTGTCACCAGACTGGCAAGACCTACACTTCTTTCCGTGTAGCCGAGAAGAAGCAGCGTCCTTTCCGCATCATCAAGATAGGCCTGAACCGCGACCGTGCCGAACTGTACGACCGCATCAATCAGCGCGTGCTGATGATGATGGAGGAAGGCCTGGAGGCAGAAGCCCGCAGCGTATATCCACACAAGGGTCTCACCGCCTTGAGAACCGTGGGCTACAAGGAGATGTTTGCCTATTTCGATGGCGAGATAGATAAGGATGAAGCCATCCGCCAGATACAGTCGCATAGCCGTGAATACATGCGCAAGCAGCTCACCTGGTTTAAGCGAGATGCAGATATCCACTGGTATCATCCCGACCAGCAGGATGAAATCATCCGATTTATCGATGAAGAGATATAAGCGTAAATCGCCCGATAGCATCAAAGAATATGCTATCGGGCGATTTTCATATCATAAATTCCTACATTTCTACCTGATTCACAATCTCACCATCAAACATATTGATGATTCTATCGGCATAATTGGCATCGTGCAGCGAGTGGGTTACCATCACGATGGTGGTGCCCTCCTTGTGCAGTTCAGAAAGCAGTTCCATCACCTCCTTGCCATTCTTGGAATCCAGGTTTCCCGTAGGCTCATCGGCTAGAATCAGCTTAGGATGCGGCAGGATGGCACGGGCGATAGCGGTGCGCTGCTGCTGACCACCCGAAAGCTGCGATGGGAAATGCTTGGCACGATGGGATATCGCCACGCGCTCCATCACATCCTCTGCACGCTTACGGCGCTCCTTGCCCGGAACTCCCATATAGAGAAGTGGCAACTCGATATTCTCCACCACATTCAACTCATCAATCAGGTTGAAACTCTGGAACACAAAACCTATCATTCCTCTTCTTATCAAGGTGCGCTCACTCTCCTTCAACGTGCTCACATCCTTGCCGTCGAGCAGATAGCTGCCGCTTGTAGGATTATTCAGCAAACCTATTATATTAAGTAATGTGGATTTGCCACATCCCGAAGGTCCCATGATGGCAACAAATTCGCCTTCCTTCACCTGCAAACTGATATTACGCAAAGCCCAAGTCTCCACCTCTTCAGTCTGAAATACTTTCTTGATATTATCTAATTGAATCATAATCTTTATCGTTTCTTTAAATTCGTATTATACTTTTATATTTTTATACATTCAAATTACACATTTTATTCCTTAGCCAGAATCTCCGAAGGATCCACCTTCATGATCTTGCGTACCTGACAGGCAATGATAGCTGCAATGAAGCCAATGACTATCACAACACTCAAACTAATAGGAAAGGCAGGATTGATTTCTACCATTTCGAACATCTGACTAAGAACGATATGAAACAGCAACATGGCTACCACCGCAAATACCATGGCGATAAGCGTAATCACCAGATAGGTTCTTCCGAAGAGTTTGGCAATATCCTTTGTCAGGGCACCATTCACCTTGCGGATAGCCACTTCCTTCTTGCGGGTCTGCGTATCCAGCATCACCGTACTGAAGATGCTTATCAGGCAGATAGCCAGACTCACAATAGCCAGGATCCATGCTATATTTTGCAGTATTTCCAATGCTGACATTTCTATCACCATATAGTCACGCAGATTGGATAACATCGGTTTTACCACTGCAGGCTCCAATTTCTGTATTATTCTATCTACAGCAATCTGCATCTCCTTATATTCACCTGGCTTTGCCACAAGAATATAATGCTTGGCATCATAAGCTTCTTTGGGGTCTATGACTATGAATGAGTATATATCATATTTCATACTTCCCTGATAAGGTATCGACTGGAACGTTCCGGCTATCTGATACGAATCCATCTCATCTACGGTCAATATATCATTAGGAGCAACATGATGCTGGCGCATCTGCTTATACAACTCCTCATTTACCAGGATGCATTTCTTCCGGTTTGCCTTCGGCTTCCAATTCACCTTGATCTTGAAGAAATCGAGATAGGAGGTATCTGATGTAATCCTAAAGCAATAATCCGTCACATTCCTATAGCTAGTATAAGGATCACCTTGCCAAGCCGCCTTGCTGAACTCCTCGTTCTCTGCCAGCTCGTTAACTTGCCAAAATCCCCAGCTATAAGGAATCCATCGTTCCACCTGCGGTAAATGGATGAGCTTGTCTCTAAGGCGCTGCCCATTTTCTGCCGCATTTGTCTGCATATACAGACTCTGCTTGTATGCACGCTCGTCATCAGGTATATGATTGAAATCAGCCATCTTGCCTACCCAGCACAGGAGGCAGAAAGTAACACCCAGGAAGAACATGCTGATCATCACCTGCACACCCAGCATCGTATTGCGGAACCAATGGTTATGGCTTCTTCTCATTCCTGATTCGAGTGCTTGCGTACGCTTGCAAATGCGACTCAGCACAATCCAGATGATGGCGAGACATAGCATCATAACCACCAGCCCGATCACCAGACTATAGAGATACAGATGACTGATGGTTCCTAACTCGGAGGTGATTTCTGCAAACTGAGGCCTTGCCAGATAATCACAAATCCAGGATCCCATCAATACTGCCACCAAATAAGCCACCAGCACGATCACCAACACCTCGGTAGCAAACATGGAGAAGAGTTGGAGGCGTGTGGCACCATTGGTAATTCGAAGCGAGATTTCACGTCTGCGCATCCAGAACAGTTGCGTCTGCATCCTCAGAAAACCGATGATGGCAGCCAGCAGGATCAACGAGCCTATCAGATAAGTGATGGAACGGGCAATAGCAACGCTTGAATACTCTTTGCTCAACCGATCTTTCAGCTTTTCTGTTTTTACCTTCAACCCCAATGGTTTCAACCTGCCGTTCACCTCTGCTTTCAACTGTTGTGGCGTGCATCCCTCTTTCAACACCACATACAAATTCCCAGCATTAAATTGATCAGAATCCATATCTTCCAACTCACATGGCGAGTAAAAGAGAGCAGAACTGCTCATGTCTAGCTCAGTCAAAGATAAGTCTTGATAGACATCCACCAATCTCAACTGATAATTCCCATAGGACTTACTCAAACGAATGCTTGCACCCACAGGATTCTTGTCACCAAAGATTTGCTTTGCCTGCTTTTCGTTGATAATGGCATCATGAGGCCCCAGCACCTTTATCTTTTCTCCCGTAATGGCAGAACGGATACCTACAAAGTTGGGATAATTTCGATCAAGAGGAACTGCATCCAATTGCATCTTGCGCCTTGTCTTGCCGTTTAAGGTAAACTCAGCCCAGCCGCCTGTTAGCGTACCATTAGGAGCATAAGGTCCCTGCTCTATGCAGCGAGGTCCTCCATTCGCCTTCACCGCCCTTACGATATCACCATTAATACGAATTGAATTTTCCGATTGACGTTTTTGGATGGAATCGAATCGGAGGTTATAAACCCTGTCATAATAAGGTTCATGGTTAATGGAAGCCATGCGGAAATTCAGCAAAAACGAATGCACCACGGCAAGCGTCACCATACCGATGGCAAGCGACAGGATGCTGCCCAGAGTCTGCACCTTGTACTTGAGAATGTTGCGCAGGGCAACCTTCAGGTTGTGTAATAACATGTTCATATTTTTTAGTCTTTATAATTTATTTACGTGAAATATTGAATTTTATTATCTATGATGGATGATGATTTTTGATAATCCAAGATAAAAGTCTATCTCAAATCTATCTCTTTTTCACTGGCGATTTTGGTATATCCGCTTACGATAACCTTGTCGCCCGGCTTCAATCCGGAAGTAATTTCGAATTGCTGCGGATTCTGTCTGCCTACATTGATATTCACCCGCTGCGCCTTCTTGCCATCGTCAGATACCCGGAATATCCAATATCCGTTGGTAGTCTGGAAGAAATCGCCATTCGGAATCACCAAGGCTTGCTCCGGCTTGCCCAATTCCAACAGTACCCGATAACTCTTGCCCAAACGGATATTGGCGGGAGTCTTGCCGCTGAAAGTTAATTCGCAGACAAACTGATGGTCTTTCACCTCAGGAATCACCCGCGATACACGAAGCGGAAACTGATGACCGTCATACTCAATATGGGCAGGAAGTCCGGCGATAACGCGGTCGATGTAATACTCAGCCAGCGAAATCTGCAATTTAAACTGGCTCATCACCTTAATCTGTCCAATGCTCGCCCCGGACGAAACCTGCTGACCTTGGGTTACCCCCAAATAACTCAGTTGTCCGCTTACGGGAGCCCGAACCACCAACTGCTGGGTACGGCCCTTCATTCTCAATAATTTCTTGTTGGCTTCCATCCGGTTGGCAGCAATCATCTCGCGCTTCAATCGGGTAGATACGGAATCATGCTTCAGGTTTTGCATCTGCAAGAGCACCTTCTGCCGCTGATATTCGTAATCTTCCTCAGCCACTTCCAGTTCCGCCTTACTCTTGATGCCCATACGATATTCCTCCCGGCTCTGCTTGAGCGATTTCTTCAAGCTCGCCATCTGATGCTGGGCATCCAAGGCTTGCTGGCGCAGGTTGATGGTCTTCTGCGTCATCTCAATTTCCTGTTCCTGACAGTTGCGAAGCTTACTGCTCCATGCATCCTGCTCATCATCGATAGAATGATAGAGTTCCGGATTCTGAAGCACCAGGATGGTATCGCCCTGCTGCAGCATGGCTCCTTCTTCAGCCACCACCCGTTCCACGAATCCATTCTCCATCGCATTCACCTGGATGGTCTTGAAGGGATACACCAGTCCTTCTACGTCCACATACTCCCAGAAAGGAGCCTTCTTCACTTCGGCTATCACCACGCTATCCAGATCCACCCTTCGGGTTCCCGAAGTAACGATTAGGAAAAGGGCATAGACCAGGATGGCGATGCCTGCTGCACCCGACAGGATAGGATATCGGTAGCGGATATACCACGGTTTCGGTTGTTTCTTTATATCCATATTATTCTGTTTTTATTCATTTCTTTATTCTATAGGAAGTTCTTCCTTCAATTCTTTATTGTGTTCGAAATCAAAACCCGTCATGCTTCGGAGCGTATAGTAAAGACTCCAATAGGTCTGCATGGTCGAGATGTAATTGCGCCGGGCAGCATCTTTTTCGCTGATGGCTGCATTCAGGTCGAGTATAGAGTTGCGGCCCATGATGTAGAGTCGGCGCGCCACCACATGCCGCTTCTCGGCACGCTGGTCGGTAAGCGATGCCACATGGACCTTTCGGGCTTGCATGTTAAACTGCAACACCAGTTTTTCTACGTTCTGGTAGAAATCCCTCATGCCTTGCTCCACCTGCGTCTGGGTAAGCGCCAGCTGCGATTTGGCTTCTCTTATCCTACCCTTTCCCCGTCCCCAATCCAATATCGGAAGGGCGATGGTGATTCTTGCCGATTGCTGACTCATCGGACTGCGATAGGCGGCACCGATATCTGCTCCCGTCTGCGAGAGTCCGAACTGCATATAGAGATCCGCCTTCAATCCGGCATTGGCACGAGCCTGAGCCAACCGGCTTTCGCTCTCCTTCTGGATGCGACGGTAATAATCGGGATCCGGACTGTTCAGCAAAGCCCAATCTATCGCCCGCTGCAGAGGAACCTCAAAGGCAGGCACCTCTTCCGGCATCACCAGACTGATGTCCTGCGATTGTTCCAACCCCAGAAACGAGCGGATGGTCTGCATCTTCTCCCGCAAAGCCACCTGGGCATCCATCACATTGGTCTCCTCGTTCAAACGGTTGATTTCCAGCTGCAGCATCTCGTTTTCCGAAATCGTTCCGTTCTCATATCGCCCCTTCGCCATCTGATAAAGCGTATCGGCAGAAGCAAAGTTCTGTTTTGCCATCTCCCATTCTGCTTGCGCCGAAGCCAGACCAAAGAAATGTTCACAGGCTTTTGCCGAAACAATCTCCAACGTTTCGGCATATCGCTTTTTGGATTCCCGGAACCGGATAGGTTCTATCCGTCGATTCCATTTCAGCGAGTTATAGCCAAAAAGACTCTGCTCATAACCCACGATAAAGGGTTGACTACTATAGGCTGTTATCTTGTTGTGCAACTCATCCAAGCGGTTGAGCGAACTCTTCACAAAAAGGCTACCACCCGTCAGGGAGATATTCTGGTTGATTTTCAGAGTAAGGTCGGCACTCAACTGATCTTGCTTCAGAAAGAGGGCCGTACCATCCGACTGGGTTATCTTGTTCACCTCCTTATTAATATAAGGTGAAGATGAGAGGGAAAGCGAAGGCAGATAGTTGGCCTGATGATACCGATAAGCCCAGTAAGCAGACAGAAAGGTATTGCGGGCACTCTGCACCGATGGCGACTGCCGCTGCGCCATCGCAATGGTAGCCGCCAGGTCGAGCTGCAAAGTGTCGGCTTGAACATTCAGGGCTGCAAGCGCCCATACTATGAATAGGTAATTCTTTTTCTTCATGATGATTTCTTTTGCAAAAACTAACACAAAAGCTATGCCACAAAGATAAAGATATGATTATCAGGAAGATAAGAAATTCCGGATATAAAAAAGCCGTGCGAAACCGCACGAAACGTGTGCGATTTCGCACGGTGCGCACATCCTCAATATGATAGGCATCCGTCTCTATCAGGCAGGAAGCACCACGCTAAAGGTGGTTTTATCACCTGGCTTCGAAGAAGCGGTGATGGTTCCACCATGCAGGGTTACTATCTGCTTGCAGATACTCAACCCGATGCCCGAACCACTCGTCTTCGTAGTAAAGAACGGCACAAAAATGCGCTCCATCACCTCTGGCAGGATTCCCTTACCATTATCGGTAATGGAAATGATGAAATCGCGCTTGTTGCTCGAAAGATGAGTGGTAAGACGGATATAAGGAATCTGATTTTGAGCAGATTCAACCTCATCGGAAAGACCTGCCGCCTCCTCCTTCATCCGAATCTCCACGGCTTCCTGCGCATTCTTCAGCAGATTAATCAGTACCTGTTCTATCTGCGAACGATCCATCAGCAACCTCTGGTCTTCGTTTTCTATCTCATAATGGAATATCGAATCCGGATAAAGATGCTGCAAATCAGCCACCAGATCACCAATCCTTACATCCTCAAACTGAGGTTTCGATATGCGTTGCAACTTTCGATAGTTCTCCACAAACTGCAGCAAGCCATTGCTCCTTCGATTGATGGCTTGCAATGCCATCAGCAGATCATCATGCTCCAGCGTATCCTGCTCCACCCCTTCGCAAAGCGTATCTGCCAAAGAGATGATAGGAGTCAGCGAGTTCATGATTTCGTGGGTCAATACCCTCACCAGCTGCTGCTGCGCATCCGTCTCATTCTTCTGAATCACCGGTTGCACATTCTGCAAGGTATAAAGGCGATAGGCAAAGCCCTTATTAAAGAAGTTGACCACGCTCAATACAAAGTCAGCCTTCCCCGCATGCTGATTTCCGGCATCCAAAGCCTTCTTGCCAGCAGCCCCCTCGCTGGTCTTGGTCTCCAACTGTACCAGTTTCTGCAATCCCGGCTTCAGCTGCATCATCATTTCCGGCAGCGTCTCATCCAGCACCTGCAAGTCGTGCAAGTGATGAATCGAAAAACCGCAGAGTCCATCCACGGCAGCCCGATTCATCCAATGCACCTTTCCCTGTTCATCCGCCACAATGAGAAAGGCGTTGATGGTATCGAGCATCGTTCCGAAATACTGGTATTTCGCTTCCTGTTGCAAAGTGGTTTCCCGAAATTCATTCACCACTTCGTTAATCTGCTCTGCAAGATTCCGCTCTTCTCCCCTCAGATGATCCAATGAATACTGAAGCGAGAAGTCACGGGTGCGGATAGCCTCAATCAGTTGGCGCATCCGCTCATTGCTCTTATGATTGAATAAGTTATTGACGATTGACATAGTTTCAAAAATTTCCGTTTTTTCTATCAAAAAAAACTGCTTAAATCCCCACACGCCCTGTAAGGGCAGAAGCTCCTAGCCCAGGGCAACACCCTGGGTTTTAACAAGATATATCCCTACGCCCTGAAAGGGCAAAAGCTTTAAACCCCGAGCTTATCGATTTTTCTGTAAAGGGCGAAACGGGTGATACCCAGCAACTCTGCGGCCTGTGTAAGATTTCCATTGCTCAAGGAGATGGCGCGCTTGATGGCTTCACGCTCCAAGGTCTGAAGATTGAGCGAATCAACCTTTATGGAACCTGAAGAAGTCCTCGATGCCACCACAGAATCCTCCAATCTGATATCCTCGGCAGCCAGTTCCGTCTTATCCCCCAACACAATCGCCCTCTCAATGCAATGCTGCAATTCTCTTACATTACCCGGCCAGGTATGTTTCAACAGCTTCTGTTTGGCAGATGCACCCAGCCTCACATCGCCCACGCTATATTTTCCCGAATAAATCTTCAGAAAATATTCTGCAAGCAGAACGATATCCTCTCCACGCTCACGCAGCGGCGGAAGATGCAACTCGATGGTATTCAGTCGATAGAAGAGATCCTGTCGGAATGTTCCCTCGCCCACCTTCTCACGCAAATTAGCATTCGTTGCCGCCAGAATTCTCACATTCACATAGCTCACCTTGTTGGAACCAATGCGCTGAGTTTCACGCTTTTCTATCACCGTCAGAAGTTTCTGCTGCATCGGCAGGTTCAGATTTCCAATCTCATCCAGAAAGAGAGTACCGCCATCCGCCGTCTCAATTCGTCCTTCCTTCGCATTCCTGGCATCCGTAAACGCTCCCTTCTCGTATCCGAAAAGTTCGCTTTCGAAAAGATTCTCAGGAATACAACCCAAGTCGATATTCACAAACGGCTTTCTTGCCCTGTCTGAAAGTAGATGCAAGGCATGCGCCACCACATCCTTTCCCGTACCATTCTCTCCAGTAATCAATACGTTGGCATCCGTAGCCGCCACACGCATCATCTGCGCCTTCAGTTCCTTCATGGCAGGGCATTCGCCAATCATTCTCGCAAACACATCTTCAGAAGAAGCAATAGACTTGGACTCAGAACATTGATTCATATTCAGATTCTGATACATATTCTGCTCCGATTCCTTTTCCTGCGAATCCGAAGAATCCAGCTTCCTTTCCCTGCTCAATTCCACGGCACTCTTCACCGTATCGAGCAGTTTATTCCTATCCCATGGTTTCGGAATAAAGTCGATGGCTCCCGCCTTGATAGCCCTCACCGCCTTCTCCGTATCCACGTAAGCCGTGATAAACAGCACCACGCTCTTAGGGTTATGCGCCAGAATCTTCTTCAGCCATTCATACCCCTCTTCGCCACTGATGGCATCCCGATGGAAGTTCATATCGAGCATGATGACATCAGGCATGAACGAATCCATCATTCCGATGATTCGTTCAGGCGTATTGATAACTCTGATACCCTCCACGTATGGTTTCAAAAGCATATTGAGCGACAAGAGAACATCCTCATTGTCATCCACTATCAGTATCTTTCCATTTTTCTCCATTGCCATCATTTTTAATTATTTTGCCCACAAAGTTACTGCAAAAAAACGAGATAGCTTCGAAAAAAACATCATTTCTTCCAAAATTCTAAACAAAAGCGGTCTCCCAACGGCTATATTCCGATATTTTAAAGAAATAACGAAGAAATTTCCGAAAATATTTGGTGATTTCAAAATTTCGCTTTATCTTTGCACCCTAGTTATCAAGAAATCTCGGGGTTGACTGGATTTGACGGCGAGATGAAATGGTACGTAAGCATGCGGAGGCTCGTTGGCTACCTCCTAAATCCTAGTGAACAAAAAATTAATTGGCGAAAATAACTACGCTCTCGCTGCTTAATCGAAGTACAGTAGATTAGCTTTATTCCGGCACAAGGTGCTGGAACGGGACATCGCTCAACGGATGTAGTTCCGAATCTTGTTGATCAAGCGGTGCAGGCAAATCGGAAATAGTTCATGTACGCCTCGTTGCATGGATGAAATTTTAGAGGATAAGGGTATGATTGGTGGTCCAGGTCCTGTCATGCCTCGAAAACCGAAGGCTGGAATAAGCATGTAGAAAGCGTATGGTTTCCTTGTGCGGACGAGGGTTCGATTCCCTCCAGCTCCACCCTATAAGCAAATAAGCAGCTGATTTTTTCAGCTGCTTATTTTTTGTTTTTATAATATTCTACAATCTTTATTTCTGCTTTCACACATTCTCAAACATTCTGATTATCAGCAAGTTTAGTGTGAAGGCATTTTTAGGAGAAAAGTATGATAGTATAAACACCAGAAACTGATACTTCCAACAGGGGAAGTTCATATTTCCAACAGGGGAAGCTGATACTATCTACGAGAGTAATTCATACTACCAGTTATTGGCTGACTCTAGTCAGCTATAAGAACTACTCAAACCAATCGATAAAAGATAGCATCTTTCCGCCTTTCAGCACCTATCATCTCTCCTCACTCCTCATAACCGTTATTCCCGCTTCACACATCACCCACATTCTCTCTTCACAATTCTCCTTTCACACTCAAACAACTAAGAAACAGATAGTTAACATAAAGTGTGAAAGCATTTTTAAACAGAAACGCAAAAAGTATAAAGTAATACACTAAAGTTTCGCAAGTGAATAAATATCAACTTGCTTGTTTATAAATATACATATTACG
>ERZ1027181.1059-NODE-1059-length-13149-cov-7.196808_pt1 | contig 13149 bp, 10 predicted proteins | sample MGYA00519247_ERZ1027181 | MGnify/ENA primary metagenome ERZ1027181 (study PRJEB26926, sample SAMN06164415) | human gut metagenome | biome: ENVO:00009003; feature: ENVO:2100002; material: ENVO:00002003 | host: Homo sapiens | place: USA | collected 2012 ...
CTACACAAGGAGTATCGTCGGCAGCGTCAGATGTGTATAAGAGACAGTTTTATAGATGAACACAAAACGTTCCATAAAAACATCTGATAACCTGAGTTCGGGATAAGAAAGCTTCGCTCTAATTGGCTTAATAAGGCGTAGATAATATATATATTCGATTTCGGCTTAGAGGCTAATGTATTTCTGCTTAGAGGTTAATGTATCTATGCTTAGAGGCAAATGTATCTATGCTTGCTATCAAATGTATCTATGCTTGCAATCAAATGAATCTTTGCTTGCTATCAAATGAACCTTTGCTTGCTGTAAAATGAAAATATGGTTGCATTTAAAGGTATTTTAAAATAAATCCCCACTACCAGTCTCTTGTTTGAGATAAGCTGGTAGTGGGGATTGCTTTTTCTTATTCATTTATTGTGCCGCATTTCTTGCATATTCCCTTTCTCTTCATCTTGGCGCCACACTTGCCGCAAGAATACTTGTAATAGTTATTGTGTACATAATGCTTAATGGCATAAACAAAATAGGCAATAAGCAGCAAGTAGCCTATATAATATAATGTGGTTATGCTGTAGATGATGTAATTGCCCGCGCAAACGGCTCCCAAGCCACATAGATAGAGTGTGGCATGCGATGCTGACAGTTTATGAAGCACATCGTCCACGGTGGCTATCATTATTATTACTATCGACCATACCGAAATGAGAAATACTGATATAATCGTTGGCACAGCAAACGGATTAAGCGAGGGATGATAGTAGAAGTGTCGCCATGTTTCGGGTGCAAACATCTGTATACTCGAATAGAATGTTGCTGCTGTGGCCACGGTTAGGGCAAGCAGAGTGGGGTAGAACGAGTCTATATCGTTGAAATGTACCGCCTTTACATTTTTCTGCCTTATGCTGTGTACCAGGTAGCTCATAGCTATTACGCTTATGATGATAAGGAACACAAGCAAATGGGTGTCTGAGAAGGTGGAAATAAACTGCGATATGGGATCGTCGGGCACGACATTTGGCAGAAGCTTGCTTTCGTGTATCCATCCGAAGGTATATTGGTCGCGCGCCAGTTGCACCCAAACCGAATCTACGGGGTCGTTCTTTAGCAAACGTATGTCTACAACTACAAGTCGGTTGCCTTTCTTTACAAAGAAGGAGTCGGTAGGCAGACCGTTCAGCAATTCCTCTGGTTGTTGGCGAAGCAAAGCCAGCGAGTCGGCCTTTACCATGAAGTTATAGTTCTGCGCATAATGATGACTTTGGTAGAATGCGCTCATGTTGTCGTATGTAGTAGAGTCTGAGTCGGCCACCTGATTGTCTGCATACGTAGCCGACAGTTTTGCCACATATGCGTCATGATGACGTACTGTGGTATGATAGCAGCTTGTAAGTGTAAGGATTACTACAATTACAGCTACTACTCTCGACATTATTTTCTTGACATCTCTCATACGATTTTCTACTATTGTCCGTTAAATTCCATCCATCGTAGATGGATTAACTTCTTCTTAACTTCCCCTTAACTTCCTCGTTGGGTTTATAGATTTAGTCTTGTGCATAAACCTCCATTTGGCATTTTGCACAATTAAATACCAGTCGCACCTGTCTTCCGTCCGACGATTCCAGCAACAGAGGCTCCTTCCATGTAGGCTGTTTGCCTCCGCGTTTTACGCAATATCCCATAGCGTATCTCAGACAATATCGACATGTCATAAGAGGTGTGTTAGCATGTGGTGTGCCATATGTCTTTGTACCAGGACGAGCGCCATCTGTCAGCTCGAATGCGGCAGCTGCGTTCTTCACGCCATGCTCCTCGTAGAAAGCTTCGGCACGATGGTTAGCCACGTTGGCTGCATTTATCTTGCTTGCGTCAATATATTTAGCCTTAGCATCGTTGTTATGGGACTTGCAATTCGTGTTTATTTGTGGGGCTGTTGTATCAGACGTGTCTATAGGTTGTTGCTCTATCTTTGCCAACACCTCGCGTCGCAAGGTGGCAAGCTTGCTTGAAGGTATAAACAGATTGCCAACACCATTAGTAAGCTTTGTCTTTCGTGGGCGGAACAGAGTGTTGCCCATCTTCTCGAGTTGTCTGATTATGTTCTCGCTCTGAGGTTTCTTTGCCTCTTGCAATGGTTCGTCAAGCACAACAAAAGCCTTGCGTCCTGCCTCGTCCTCAGCATCAAGTACAATCTTTGCGCAATCAACACCAATGTTCAGGTCTATATCAAGCTTACGTTCAGCCGTCTTGCTTTCCATAGCACGCTCAAACACGATGTCATTGTTACGATAAAGAGCCATTCCTGCTTTCAATTCCTCGGGCATAGATAGAGGAAATAGGCGGTTGTTCTCGACACGGTTTACGCGGAAGCCGTGCAACTTATGGTCGGGTGTGAAGAAGCACAATCCGTCGCCATTGGCAAATATGGCTGTACCCGCCACATTGAACGAACCGCGTCTTATCTCCTTAATATATCCTACATATTCGCCCATAGCCTTAGGGGTATCAAACGAGGAGATGTCTTCGCGACGCCCATCAAGGAAGTAATGTGTAAAGCCACGGTTGAAGGTCTTGTCCAAGTTGGGCGTAAATGTATATTCCACCCTTCCTTTAGAGCTGCGGCAATACTGTTCGGGATGTTTCGCTATTATGCTGTTGAGATGTTGGCTGTATGCAGCCACCACATTCTTTACATAAGCGGCATCCTTCAGTCGACCCTCAATCTTTAATGATGTGGCTCCTGCTGCTATGATGTCTTCCAGTCGGTCCAACTGGTTCATATCCTTAAGCGACAGCAAATGGCTTGCCTTGCGTATTGTGTTGCCGCTACTGTCTTTCAAGTCGAAAGCCAATCGGCAGAACTGCGCACACTCGCCACGGTTGGCGCTACGACCGAAACAATGGTGCGAGGCATAGCAGGCTCCCGAATAACTTACACACAAAGCTCCATGCACAAACACCTCAAGCTCGGTATTAGGCACAGCCTTGTGTATTTGCTTTATCTCGTCTATAGACAGCTCGCGTGCCAATACCACACGGCTAAAGCCTATGCTTGTAAGCCAAGCTGCTTTATCTGCCGAGCGATTGTCTGTCTGAGTACTTGCATGCAACTCTGGCATTCTCGATCCTTGCATCTCAGGCTCGGCTGCTATTTCTTTCATCATTTCCACCACAGCCATGTCTTGCACAAGGATAGCATCCACGCCAGCCTTTACTATGTGTCGCAATAGTTGTTTGGCATTGGCAAGCTCGTGCTCATAGACTATGGTGTTTACGGTTACGTACACCTTTGCTCCAAACTGATGAGCGTAGGCTGCAAGTTGGGTTATGTCTTCTATACTGTTGCCCGCTGCCTGTCGCGCACCAAACTCATTTGCGCCTATGTATACAGCATCGGCGCCATGGTCAATGGCAATAATGCCTTGCTCAAGGTTTTTGGCAGGAGCAAGGAGTTCGATAGGGCGGGGTAGGTTGTTGCTTGAATTCATAATGTATGAAACTTGTTTTTATCCAATCTCCTCAATGTTATACGGAGTCTCCTGATAAATGTAATAGTTTATCCAGTTGCTGAACAACAGATTGGCATGCGCTCTCCACGTAACGTTTGGAGCCTTTTGCGGGTCGTTGTCTCTATAGTAGTTCTTTGGCATGTCCACGTCGTCGCGCTTGCCAAGGTCTCTACGATATTCGCTGTCAAGAGTGTAAGGCGAGTACTCCATATGTCCGGTAACAAATATCTGGCGTCCGCCTCGGGCCATAACTATGCTTACACCACTATCGGGCGATTCTGCCACAATCTCAAGTTCGTTATGTTTCTCAATATCCTCGCGTCTAACCTCTGTATGTCGGCTATGAGGCATATTGAACACGTCGTCGAATCCGCGGAACAGAGGAATCTGTGGTTGTAGCGTGTGTTGCTGGAAGATGCCGAACATCTTCTTAGGCAATTGATATTTTGGCACACCATAATGATAGTACAATCCAGCCTGGGCAGCCCAGCAAATGTACATAGTGCTCGTAACGTGTGTGTTGGCCCATGCAAATATCTTGGATATTTCGTTCCAATACTCCACATCCTCAAACTCCAGGTGCTCGATAGGCGCTCCAGTTATAATCATACCGTCAAATTTCTCCTTCTCCAACACGTCAAAGTCCTTGTAGAACATCATCATGTGCTCTATCGGAGTGTTCTTGGATGTATGACTCTTAAGCTTCATAAAGTAGATCTCCAACTGAAGCGGCGTGTTGGACAACAGGCGCACAAGGTCGGTCTCTGTTGTTATCTTCAGAGGCATAAGGTTAAGTATTACGATACGTAGCGGACGAATGTCCTGACTCGTAGCGCGCGAGTCGTCCATCACAAATATGTTTTCCTTTTTAAGGAGTTCTATTGCGGGGAGTTTATCTGGTAATCTTAATGGCATATGTTAATTAACTTGTTATTTTTTTATTCCATGCAAAGTTACGCATTTATATTTGCATAGCGCATATTTAGAATGGGAAAATAAGAGGCAGTACACCTATCATTACCAATCCCATAATTATCTGCAACGGCAATCCCACCTTGATGTAGTCCATAAACGAGTAGCCGCCTGCCTGCATTACGAGCGCGTTGGGCGGAGTAGAGAATGGCGAGGCAAAGCACATGCTTGCTCCAAGCGTAACGGCAAAGAGCATAGGGTAGGGGCTTACGCCTATTGCCGCAGCCGATGTCAGGGCTATAGGCGACATAAGTACAGCTGTGGCTGTATTGCTGATGAACATCGTAAGGAGAGACGTGGTGAAGTAGATGCCCGCAAGCAAGGCATACGGACTTGCCTGGCCCAGATTGTCGGCCAGCAAACTTGCCACCATTGCCGAGGCTCCTGTCTTTTCCAGAGCCACCGACATAGGCAACATGGCCGCGATAAGCACAATGCTCTCCCAGTTTATTGTCTTGTAGGCTGCCTCTACCGAGCGTATACATCCCGTTATTACCATAAGCAATCCGGCTATCATAACGGCCGTAACGGGAGCTACGGGGATGAAGTCGAACACCATAGTCAATATCATTAGCAACATTATGGCTGCTGCAAGCGGAGCTTTATAGTCGAGTGTAACGCGCGACGCCTCGTCTAACGGCTGCCCCATAACCACAATACCGTCGGCAACATCGGCTATTCGCGAGATGTTCTTCCATTTGCCTTGTATCAGAATTATGTCGCCCTGACGGAATTTCATGTCGGCAATTCCTTCTGTTATATAGTTGTCGCCACGGCGCACGCCAAGCGCGTTAACGTTATAAAGGCGTCGCAATCCAGTTTCCTTTAGAGTCTTGCCGCACAATCTAGAGTTGTGCATTAACACCACCTCGGCAATACCTATGTCGTAGAATGCAAGTTGCTCGCTGGTCTTGTCCAGCTTCATGTCGGCAGCAAACTTTGTTGCTTGTTCTGGGTCGCCACTTACGTATACTATATCGTTCTCTACAAGCTTGGTGTCTGGTCCGGCAAGTCGTTGTTCCACCTCTTTCATTAGTGGCGAATGGGGCTGCTTTATGCGTCTAACCTCAAGTACGGTAAGTCCGTAGCGATGATGAATGTCCAGTTCGGCAAGTGTCTTCTCGTAGGCAATCGACTGCTTGCCCACGGTAAATACCGACAGATTGCCTTTGAGATTATATTCCTCCATCAGGTCGTCGAGCGACTTGCCACGTTTTTTGCCTTGCTCGCCGTCGGCTGCTTGCTTGCTGCCGTTAAGCAATCGCTTGCTAAGGGGCAACAGCACCACGATACCAACTATAATGCACACAATACCAACGGGCAGAAAACTGAAGAACTTCAAGGGTTCGAAGCCATTATCGATAAGAGCCTCCTGTATTACAAGGTTGGGCGGCGTACCAATAAGCGTAAGCATGCCACCCATGCTGCTTGCAAAGGCAAGGGGCATAAGCAGGCGGCTTGCGCGCATCTTTGCCTTCTGCGCCAAGCTTACCACGATAGGCATCATAAGAGCCACCGTACCCGTATTGCTAACAAAGGCTCCAATAACGGCTGTAACAACCATCAGCAATAGGAACAAGCCCAGTTCGCTGTCGCCTGCAAGGGTCATCAGCTTGCCTGATGCTTTCTTGGCAAGTCCGGTCTGTACAATAGCGCCTCCCACTACAAACAATCCCACCATCATTATCACCACCGAGTTGGAGAATCCCGACAGGGCTTCTTGCGGCGTTAGTATTCCGGTGAGCAGTAGGGCGACAAGGGCGCATAGCGCAATGAGGTCGGAGCGAACTTTGCCCATGGCGAAGAACACAGCCGAAAGGGCTAGAATGATTAGTGTTATTGTCATATTTGTAATGAATCTGTTTGTTATTGCTTATTGGCTTATTGCTTCTTTATTGGCTCATTGATTTTACATGAGCACGCCGATTGTTCATACATCTGCAGTCCCAATACCGTCAAGCAGTTCCTCGTCGAAATATTTTATCCATGCCTCGTACACATCTTGTGCCGATTGCATGGTTCCAATGAGGAAGCCAGGTGTTGACTTGTATTCTGCCAAACCGCGGTAGTAGAACATCTTGTGCTCATTGTCTATTACAAAAGGAAGAATATTGTTGCGAAGACATTCTCTGAACAGAATCAAGCGTCCCACTCTGCCGTTGCCGTCTTGAAAGGGATGGATTCTTTCGAAACGCCAATGATATTCGGCAAGGGTATCTATTCCTATCTTCTGCTGTCCTTCATACCATTTGTTCAAAGCCTCCATCTCCTTGTCCACATCTGCAGGTCGGCAGGTCTCTCGTCCGCCTACTTCATTGGCAAGCTTCTTCCAGTCGCCCACATTAAAGTAGGGTTTCTGTGCATCTGCTGTACCCGTTTTCAGTATGCGATGAAAGTCCTTGATTAGATCTTTAGACAACGGATTCTCAATAGTGCGCAGCAAATGGTCGAAAGCCACAAAGTGGTTGGCCGTCTCTATAATGTCGTCCACGGGCACGGCTTCCTGATCCTTGAATCCTATTGTGCGCGTCTCGAATATATAGCGTGTCTGTTCCTCGGTCAGTTTGCTCCCCTCTATGCGGTTGGAGTTGTAGGCCAGCTGCACTTGGGTCTTATGGTAAAGACCTCCTTTGCGATGCGACTGTTGCTCGTCTATTAGAAGAGATGTAAGCTTGTTCATGTTTATTATTCTGCTTTAATGGCATTCAGTATTTGCTCCGCATGAATCTTTGTCTTTATTTCCTTCGGAGTAAAAATCTTTTCTATTATGCCATCCTCGTTTACCAGATAAGTTGTGCGCAGAATGCCAACGGTCTTTCTGCCACAAGTAACCTTCTCGCCCCAACATCCAAGCGCCTGCAACAGAGTTGTCTCGGTGTCGGCAATAAGCGGAAACTCCAGCCCTTTGGCTTCGGCAAACTTCTTCTGCAGAGCCTGCTTGTCCTTGCTCACGCCAATAATCTCGTATCCGGCTGCAGCCAGCTCGTCCTTATGTGCTTGTAGCGAGCAAGCCTCGGCTGTGCATCCGCTGGTGTTGGCCTTTGGATAACTGTAAAGCACAATCTTGCGACCGCGATAGTCGCTTGCCTTAATCTCGCGTCCGTCCTGGTCTATGCCAAGTATCTCCGGTATTCTATCTCCAATTTCCATAGTTCTCTTTTTTTATATGGTTTATTATATAGCTAATTTAAATTCCACACACTTTAAAGATACACGTCTTCTTAGCAACATGCCAAACGTTATCATTACAGCCATGATGATGTACGAATGTTCGTTATATTAATCCTTATTCGTTCTATTAATCCTCGTTCGTTTTGTTAATATTTCGGTTTGTCCTAATTATCTGCAAATATATAAAAAATATGGCAGATAAGAAAGCGGTTATATTCTTTTTTGCCACGTCTGGTTGCATAAGTACAGATAGCGGACGGTTGTCGTTCTCGTTAATGCTCCTCACAAGGTCAAAGTTCTTTGCCAGTTCTCCCGTTCTGTCGTCTATAGCGCCCGACAGCAGCCATACCGGCACACCCGCTTTCTTGCAACGCTTAAGCACACCATGCGGAACCTTGCCCATCATGGTTTGTTGGTCTGATTTGCCCTCGCCCGTAATTACAAGGTCGGCATCCTTTATTGCCACATCAAAGTTGGCAAGGTCAAGCACAATATCTATGCCCGAGTTTAGCTCGGCATTAAGATAGGCAAGGAGAGCATAGCCCAAACCGCCTGCCGCGCCCGCTCCTGGATGGTTTGCAAGTTCGGGTGTGGCAAGTCCTGCTTGTTCGGTTTCTTTGGCAAAGGTTCGCAGCTGCTCGTCAAGCCACAAAACTTGCTCTTTTGTGGCTCCCTTTTGTGGCGCAAAGATGTGTGCAGCCCCGTTCTCGCCGTATAGTGGATTGTTTACATCGCATGCCACAATCAACTTGCATTTCTGCGCAAGACATTCGTTACCTTTTTGCATAAGGTCTACGTGGTCATTATGATAAATATCCTTGTAGTTCCTTTTCTCAAGACAACCCTTATCCCTTAGTGCTTCAACCATTCCGCGCCCGCCATCGCAAGTGGCACTTCCGCCAATGCCCATCACAATCTTTTGGCATCCTCGCTTTAAGGCGTCGGCCACCATTTCTCCAACGCCATAGGTAGTGGTTTTAGTAGGGTCGCGTTGGTCTATAGGCACAAGCGTCAGCCCGCTTGCCGCAGCCATTTCCATATAGGCAGTCTTGCCGTCCATAGACATGGCATATTCTGCCTTAAGCTTCGTCATAAGCGGTCCATGTACATCTATCGACACGCTCTTCGTAGGCAATATCTGCTGTACGCATTTCACCAAACCTTCGCCACCATCGCTCAACGCAATCTCAACAACATTTGCCTCTGGCAATACCGTTCGTATTCCTTTTGCGGCAGCCTTACAGGCCTCGTGTGCCGAGATGCAGCCCTTGAAGGAGTCGAAGGCTACAACAACCTTTTTCATATCGTACCTCCTACATTTCACTTCCCTTAAACTCCATTGGATTTTTCACTTTTCCCTCTTCTCTTTTCACTTTTTTTCTAGTTCCTGCAGACTCTCCATTTTCTTCGACTCCAGGAACTCGTAGATACCGCACAAGTGTTCGCGCACCTTGCCATGTCCAAACTCGTACACCTTGCTTACAAGTCCGTCGAGGAAGTCGCGGTCGTGGCTTACCACTATCAAGGTGCCGTCAAAGTCCATAAGTGCCTGCTTCAGCACGTCCTTAGTCTTTAGGTCGAGGTGATTGGTAGGCTCGTCGAGTATCAGTAGGTTTACGGGCTCCAACAGCAGCTTTAGTATAGCCAGACGTGTGCGTTCGCCTCCAGACAGCACCTTAACCTTCTTAGTAGAGTCCTCGCCACCAAACATAAATGCGCCCAGCAGATCGCGTATCTTGTTGCGAATCTCGCCCTTGGCCACGTCGTCGATGGTCTGGAAAACGGTCAACTCGCCATCCAGTAACGAAGCCTGGTTCTGCGCAAAATATCCTATCTGCACGTTGTGTCCCAGTTCCAGTTTGCCCTGGTTCTGCAACTGTCCCATGATGCATTTCACGAGAGTCGACTTACCCTCGCCGTTTCTGCCAACGAAGGCAATCTTGTCGCCACGCTCCACAGTAAGGTTCACGCCGCCGAATATCTGCTTGCCGTCGAAAACCATGCCCACGTCGCTCATCTGAACGGGGTAGGCTCCGCTTCGCGGACTTGGCGGGAATTTAAGTCTTAGGTGACTTGTGTCCTCCTCGTCCACCTCAATCAGCTCCAGTTTCTCAAGCATCTTCACGCGGCTTTGCACCTGAAAGGTCTTAGAGTAGGTGCCCTTGAATCGCTCGATAAAGTCCTTTGTCTCGGCAATCATCTTCTGCTGCTCCTCATACTTCTTCATCTGTTGTTCGCGTCGTTCCTTGCGCAGTTCCAGATACTGGCTGTATGTAGTCTTGTAGTCGTAAATGCGGCCCATGGTCACCTCGATAGTTCGGGTGGTGATGTTGTCCACAAACTTGCGGTCGTGACTAATTACTACCACAGCCTTTGAGCTGTTGATGATAAAGTCCTCAAGCCATCCTATCGACTCGATGTCCAGGTGGTTGGTAGGCTCGTCGAGCAGCAGCACATCGGGCGATTTAAGTAGCAACTTGGCCAGCTCTATTCGCATGCGCCAACCTCCCGAGAACTCGCTTGTAGGGCGATTGAAGTCCTTGCGCTCGAATCCCAAGCCCAGCAACGTTTTCTCCACGTCCTCCTCAAAGTGTGTCATGTCTATGGCATAGAATTTCTCTGATAAGCTCGACACCTTTTCTATCAGCTGCATGTATTCGTCGCTCTCGTAGTCGGTACGTGTTGTAAGCTCATTGTTTATGCGGTCTATCTCGGCCTGAATCTCGTGCAGATGAGCAAAGGCCTGGCACGTCTCGTCGAACACGGTACGTCCGTCTTCGGTCATCAGGTGCTGGGGCAGATAGGCCACTACACAATCCTTAGGAGCCGAAACCGAGCCGCGTGTAGGCTTGCGCACGCCCGCTATAATCTTCAGCAACGTGCTCTTGCCAGCTCCATTCTTGCCCATAAGTGCTATACGGTCCTTCTCGTTTATTTGGAAGGAAATGTCCTTGAATAGGGTGGTTCCGCCAAACTCGACGGTAAGTCCATCAACTGTAATCATATTGTTCTGTGATTGTCGTTTTTGATTTTTATGCAAAGATAATGCAAATCGAATGCAGAATATCAAGCTTGCTTGAATATTTTGCTGAGATGCAGCTTATCTTCTGCAAAGATACTAATAAAATCACAAATAATCTCCATTACCTTTGTCGCATCAATCATTAAAATACTAACATTATGGCTTATTCTGACGGAACGCATGTTTGTTTAGAGTGTGGCGACATTTGGCGCGAATAATAATATTTCTTGAATTCAGCATGAACAATAAGGGGATTTATTCCTCGGGTTCAGCATGAACAATAGGGCGATTGAGTACATAAATTTATAATAATAAAATACCCTATTTATCATAATGGTGATTACGATTATTTAAAAATAGCCCGTTAGCTGATAATGTTTAATCAGCCAACGAGCTATAATTATTTTGTTTTATTCAGCAAGTCTTATCATGTTGAAGTCTGATATTCTGCCTTCATTATTCAATGTAGATGTAATTTTATATCTTACCTCAGTTGCGTTGTCGTCTTGACCAACAATGGTTTGAATTGCCGAGAAAGCCACCGAGTATTCGTATTGGTTGGCTCCCACATTCTTTTTGTTTATTGTGTAGTCGCCAAGCGATTTCCAAGCCATCGACTTCACATCGCTCTTGTAGATTTTATGCATAAACGTTACTACGTCGCTTCTTGTGGCGTTGGTTTTTCCAAGGAAATTGGTCAACAACGGATTAACGAAACTTGTCAAGGCTTCCTCGTCCTTGTCGCCCAAACTCTTTAAGAATCCGCCGTAGATGCTGTTTACCATCAGACGTTCCTCGGGCTGTATTGTCTTCGAATTCAGCGAGTTAATCATCTGGTTGGCATCCTCAACATGCTCTCCGTCAGAATGTTGCTCGATATAAAGTTCTAATGCCTCAACCGTGTTCTGCTGTTGGGCGGTCTGCCAGTCTATCGAGTCAATTTTATGTATTGCTATTGCCTTGTATGGAGAATCCGGATGCTGTGCGATATAGTCTTCAAGCGCGCTTTTCGAGTTGCTTATCATCACGTTTGTCCAGTCCTGCTGCGTCTTCTTTATCAAGTCGAGATGCGACTGAATGCTGTCAAGATGAGCTTCTGGAGCATCCGAATACTGATCAAGATACGATTGTAGAACCTGCGGATCGTTGCTTGCCATGGCATAGTTGTAAGCCTGCAACTCCTTGTCCGACTGTATACTATAGTAGAAGTAGCAGCCTATGCCTATAACCACGGCCACTATAGCCACCACGGCACCAATAATAATCTTGTTGTTGCGCGAAGAATTTCGTTGAGTCTTCAAGTTCTCGTCGTTCGCCTCTTCAGGATTGTTGGCGCCAACGGGTTGCTCGTTAATAGCGCTTGCAGAACGTTCGTTGTTCTCAACGCCCTTAGATTCCTGATTGTCAGCTGCCAAGGATACTTGTTTTTCAGCCTTCTTAGGCTCCACATTCTCAACCTCCGTAGTTTTTTCCGTTTCCTGAGTATTTACGGCATTATCATTTTCTACAATTGGCGTTTTGTCTGCCACCGGTCTCTTATAATGACATTGTGGACATTCAGACAGTTCGGAGAAATAAACTTTTCCGCACTTCGGACACTCAACCACCTTACCTGCTATGGCCACGCCGCAGGAAGGGCAAAATGGAGCCTTGTCACTAATCTCGTGACCACACTCCGGACATTTTATAATTGCCATTAGTATTTAAAATTTTTTTTATGTTTTTCTTTTTTTTATCCTTCTCTACCCTATTCTTGCTCGCCTACCTATGGTGTCGCATAAAGCGCAGCTCGCGCAGACCATGACGACCCATAAATCGGCTTTTGTCCACATATCCCCTTATGCCGTCGATATGGCCCTTACCAGTATATTGCCACAGCAGATAGTCGTTATCGTCGATCAAGACAGGCTCGTTGGCCGAATATTGTGCTATCATAAGCTTGTAGCCATTAAGTTTGCCGGCAAGATAGCGATTGTAGAAATTGGTGCCTGTATAAACCAATGGTTTCTGATGATAAGCCGCCTCAACCATGTCCAGAAACTTCAGCAGCGAGTCGCAGAAAGCCTCTGTTCCCAATCCTTGTTTTACCTCTACATCAATCATTGGTATAAGGTCTTGCTGATGCGGGCGGCATTGGGCCTTGAAGTTCTTAAGCTGTTTGGTCAGATCAGTCTTAGGACGAAAGAAGTGGTACGACCCTACCTTCAAGCCATACTTGTGTGCCAGTTCTATGTTCTGTTCGTACATATCGTCTATACGGTCTCCGCCCTCGGTAGCCTTAAGATAAACATAAGCCATCTTTGAGTTGTCGCCTATAGCCTCCCAAAAAACCTCGCCTTGATAATGGCTAAGATCTATGCCATGCACATGCGAGCAAGTGTCCTCACATTGCACATTATAATTTTGAGCAAACGACGGGGTGAAGTATATCTGTCTCTTATACACATCTGACGCTGCCGACGATACTCCTTGTGTAGA
>ERZ1027181.1075-NODE-1075-length-13010-cov-8.754921_pt1 | contig 13010 bp, 18 predicted proteins | sample MGYA00519247_ERZ1027181 | MGnify/ENA primary metagenome ERZ1027181 (study PRJEB26926, sample SAMN06164415) | human gut metagenome | biome: ENVO:00009003; feature: ENVO:2100002; material: ENVO:00002003 | host: Homo sapiens | place: USA | collected 2012 ...
AGATCTGCGCATGTCTCGTGGGCTCGGAGATGTGTATAAGAGACAGATACTACATATAATGTTCGATTATGTTGAAATTTGATTGACTTGTGAGGAGCAGGGCTGTATGTTGTGTGATAAAAAGCATTCCCATGTGCAATGGAGGGATTTCAAAATGAATGTCTTGGTTTGTGATGATGACCAGCAGATCGTTGATTCTATTATTGAAGAACTCAAAAAGAAAAGCGATGAAACGCATGTAGCATTAAGATTTTATGGTTTTTCTCAACCAAGTCAAATAGACTTATCACTTCCGTATGATATTGCGCTTCTGGATATTGATATGGGCGAAACAAATGGAATTGAGCTTGCCAGAAAGTTACGAGCAGAAAATGGAAACATTGTGATTATCTTCATTACGAATTTCATTCAGTATGCTCCAGAGGGATTTGAGGTTCAAGCCTTTCGATACTTACTAAAAGCAGATTTCTCTGCTAAACTTGATTCCTACTTTGATTCAGCCGTCCAAGAAGTGCTTCAACGGAAACAGCTTGTTACAATTTCGATAAACTCTGAAATTATTGATGTACCTGTAAATGACATTCTGTATTTAGAATCTCATCGAAGAATCATTGTTATGCACTTGTTGGACGAAAAACGCCCAGCATACCAATTTTACGGCAACATAACGGAACTATCCGAAAAAATCGAGCCACTCGGTTTCCTTCGTATTCAAAAAAGCTATCTTGTCAATATGCACTATGTCGAAATCTTTCAATACAATAAAGTCCAATTGCGCGGTGGTCTTTGTCTGGCTCCAAGCGAAAAGAATTATAATGAGCTAAAACAGAAATATTTACATTGGCGAGGTAAAAGTAGATGGATGCTTTAATCAGTTTGGTTTACACAATCATAGATTCAGTCTGCGTATGTCTGTTTTTAGACGCTTTTGCTTCGCACCGTTGGAGGGATCATAGATTTCTTGTCGGTGTAATAGTTCAAACTATTTTAATGTATGCATCCATTGAATTCAGTGTTATTGTCTTAAATCGAAACCAAATCGTCAAAATTTTTTTAATTCTACTATCCTGCTTTATTGTTGCCAGAACTCTATATGGGAATATCTCAGGAAGGTTTTTATTATTTCTTATTGTTGTAGAATATCTCTTGACTTATAGTTTATCTTTTGCAGTCGGAATGCTTGCAACTTCGGTTTGTGGGATGGATGCTCAGACGTTTCAAGCCAATAAGACTTTATCTCTAATCTATGGAATCTCTTATTATTCTGCTGAATTATTTATTATTGCACTGTTTCGTAAAATAATGCTTCAGCGCACGGCAAACAGACCAAGAAGCCATGCTCAACATTCGCAGCTGATTCTGTACTTTCTATTTCCATGTGCATCATTTGTAATGCTTGTGATCCTACTTTACGTTACAAGTGGTCACAATATAGAAGAGTTTGTTTCTGCTGGCTGTTGTATTCTCATTTTTATTTCAAACGTCGCAGTCCTCTTCTTATTGGAGCGAATGGAATATGCCGCATCGGAAAGAGAACAGCTGTTGACACTTAATCAGCAGATTCAGCTACAATCGAAAAACATGACCTCAGCAAGCGAACTTTATTCAGCTCAAAGGAAGAAAGTTCATGACTTTCGGGCGCACCTGAATGTTCTAAATCAACTAATGAAAAGCCAAGAGTATTCTGCTGCTGAAGAATATCTTGGAAAAATCACCGAACAGCAAACAGATCGACTATTCCTTGTCAACACACACCATCCTATCTTGGATGCACTTTTCAACACAAAAGCTGCCGAAGCAACTCAAAAGAAGATCAGTATTGATTTTGAAGTGAATGATCTATCAAATCTTCCATTTGATGCCTCTGATATAGTAGTGCTTCTATCAAACCTCTTGGATAATGCCATTGAAGCGTGTCAACGGTACGATAAAGGTGACAAAACGATTCATGTCATGGCGGTTGCGCAACAAGACTTTTTTATCTCTGTCCGAAACACATCAGAACCTGTTACAATTATAAACAGTTCCATTCCAACTACAAAACCAGAGCCACAGCTGCATGGTTTTGGACTTGCGAACATCCGACTGATTCTTGAAAAATACAGCGGCGAGTATACCATGTTCTATGAAAATGGGTGGTTCCAGTTCACCGCTGATATACCGCTCACTCCGATTTCGTGACAAAAAAAGTCCATTTCGTTACATTATTGTGGAAATTGTAGCTCAACTTGTGTATTCTTTCTTTCAAGAAAGTTCTTTTAATGAGGATTGTCGCAATGAAAGATTTTGCAATGCAATTAACGCAAAAGTGCGTGTCGATGGGATTGCTTGATGAATCTTATTCTGAATGGTTTGCATATAGCATCGAAAAAAGAGTGACAACCTTATTCACTTGGCTTGTGCAGTGTCTGATTGGCGGTTTTTGCTTTGGCTGGACCTTAACGATTTCATTTTCTGTGTTCTTCCTCTTAATTCGGAAATACACAAACGGTTATCATGCTGCTACTTATAGTAAATGCCTGTTCTGTTCCATTTTATTAGAAGTAGTTCTTCTTGCTTCAATCTCCTACGTTTTCCGTACAGGCTTGGCGTTGCTTTTCTTAACTATAGTTTCTGATATTACAATTTTGTATATTGCACCAGTTAACAATAAAAGCATTCACTGGTCAACAAATGAATTTAAGGCTGCAAAAATAGCTGTTCGTTGGTTATTATTGATTCTAAATATTTTCGCAATTTTGTTGGTGGGAACTCAAATCGCTCCTTCCATACTACAAGGGTTGGTCGCAGCATTGACTGCTGATGCAATAACATTATCCATTTCACGCTGTCAAAATTGAAAGGAGGGCATACAAATGAAAATTCAAGTCAAACAGTTCGCCAAAAAGAAAATTGAAGCTCTGGTGAAGAAGGATATGCAGGAGTGGCCTCCGGGTTGTGCAGGCTGGATGTATCAGCCGAAGCGTCCCTATGTACCTGAGAAGCATCTGCAAGAAAAACGAAAATAAGTTCAATCCTGAGATGGCATGGTCGCTTTCCTGTTTCAACAGCAAAAAGCACTATGCCATTTTTCTTTGTTGGTGACTCCGATTTCGTTACGAATTTTCTCCATCTTATTACAGAAATGTAGACAATATTGCTTGCTGGGTATACAGTGTAAGAAAGGATGGCACAATGCACAAATCGAAAGGAGTTACTCCGATGCAGCAATATAGCTTTGAATGAAATTCAAACTTATCCATTTAATGAGAAAGGATTGCTTATTATGAAACATAAAAAAGTATCACAGCTTTTAGCTGCTTCGCTTTCTTTCTTGATGATTGCGATGCTTTGCGTTTCTAGCGTTGCAATGGAACCTTCTATGAGAATCGGCAGTGTCACCGTTCATTCTTCGCTCTTTGCTAAAATGGCTTCTGAATCGCCGGAAAAAGATTTGATTACCCAATCCAATATTGTTAAGGCAACCGATGAAATGATTCAGTTCGAGGAAAAAACCGTTCTGGATGTTCAACATTTGGATGATGGTTCGTCCCTTACTTCCTATCGAAAAGATGTCGCAACCATTCTGCCTAGCGAATTTCCAACATCTATAAGCCCCTGTGCAGATGGAAGCATCAACCAAGATTCTTGGGACTCAAGCAACACCGTACGAGCATATACTACAATTTATTATGATATTGTTAAAGACTCCGGCGATCGTTCGTATTATAAGTTGACAAAGGTTACTGGAAAGTACTATTGCAATAACTCTGCAACAAAAATTACGAGCCAAACTCTAAGAATTGGTCAAACTGGATGGACGAGTAACGGATATCGAGAGCAGACCAAGGATTTTGACATTCCTGCATCTCAGAAAGACTGGACAAAATACCCTGATTCCTCTTGGGCTGGTGTTCTGGTAGATGCAACAAATCGCGTTGGCTGCTACTATGTTGTCAATATTGCTGCAAAGACCGGAAAGACTTGGTATGTTGAAATTTCAAATAATATCCGATAACCGTTTTTGAGCAAGGAGTTTTTTATGCTACCGTTTTTTAACCAAAAAGAGTTGGTGGTTTGCTCAAATCAATCACAATACCAAAAATACACATCTCTTTTAGAAAAAGAGGGAATCGGATATCGAACAAAAGTACGCGATTTATCATCGCCGTCTTTGTTTTCGATGGGAACCCGTGAAAGAGCTGGAACCGCATTTCAAAAGGTCAATTGTCAAACGATTTACACAATATACGTTCGCAAAGCTGATTATGAGCGCGCTGTTCACGTTATCATTGTTTGATTAAACAGCCAAAACCATATACGCTTTTCCTCGCCAAACAATCAGTTGCAAAGCAGGTCTGATTGTTTGGCTTTTTATTTTCTGAAAAGTAGCGTGATGCCATGACCCAACCTAAAACCGACCTTGCCTATCTCCGCAACGAAAAAGCCAAAGCAGAACAGAAGCTGCGCTCTTGCCAGCACCGGGAGAAAATCCTTGAACGCCAAATGTCAGAGCCGAACCGGAGAGAGCGTGTGCATCGCCTTTGCACCCGTGCTGGAATGCTTTCTGGTCTGTCCGGGAGAACTGACCGACGATCAGGTGATTCATTTCACTGGCTATGATGTAAAGAACATTCTGACCTATCACGGCATCCCACTGGATCAGCACGTCTTTTACAGCGGAACACTGCCGGAGTATAAGATGCTGTTCCGAAAAATCATCCGGGAACTGCAGCAGTGCAAGTATGGCTATGAGGACTATATTGCCTCGATGTTCAACACGATCCTGCTTCTTGTCAGCCGCCAGCAGCAGGAAGGTGAAAATGTGGAGATCAACATTCCGGAAGAAATCGAAGCCGCCGTTGCCTACTTTAACGAGAACTATAACACCAAAATCAGCGTGGAGGACTATGCAGAATCGCTGCACATCAGCACAAACTGGTTCATCCGAAACTTCAAGCAGTATATGAAAATAAGCCCTGCGCAGTACATCCTGTCGCTTCGGATGGTCAATGCGCAGAGCTTGTTGGAGAATACCGATTATAAAATCGGCGAGATTGCAGAAATCGTGGGTTACGACAACCAGCTTTACTTCAGTCGGGTGTTCCGAAAAGAATATGGGGTCAGCTCAGCACAGTATAGGAAAAAGATGGAAAAGTCGTCGTTATCGAAATAAATAGGAGTATCGTATGGAAACAACCAAATTATATGTAGAGTATATTGTCGTTGGTATGGAAACACTTGCAATCATCTTCTTAGTTATATTTATTATTATAGGAGACGCATTTTTACCAATTATTAAGTATTGCATAAAAAATATAGTGCCATCGATTATTATGCTAGGGTGGTGTTATATTTTAGGATTGATCGTTGATAGGATTGCAGATATCATATATGACAAAAGGAAGATGCATATCAAAGAAAAATATCCTATTGAAGCAGAAACTAGTATCATCGTTTGGGAACACTTCAAGCAAGATGCATTTGCCACTTTTACATTGTCAAGGATACGTTTAATGCGGTCTACAGCGTTAAATTCGTTTGCAATGTTGATTGTGTGTACTTACGCAGTTATAAAGTATCATTGTGGGTGGAAAATAACGATGTTAACTGTTGTTGGCTTTTTGACAATGGCAATCGCATCAGATTTAGCCCATTTCAATCTTCTAAATAATTATTATAAAAAAACGATGAAGTTGGAAAACAGTTATCTCAATAAAGGTGATGTGAAATCTTCTGAGAAGGCAAGTAGTCAATCCTAATTCGTTTAGCTTGCGCAAGCAGGGCTTTTGTCTATACAAACGCCATTTTTGCGTTGCAAAATGCTTGTTGGGCTGTGCCCAAACCCCTTGTGTTCTGCATCCGTTGGATGCAGGCTGCGCGATTGCATCGCTTAAGGTAGATAGAAGGTTCATCAAGATCTGGCGCAAGGGGAGAGGGTTCTCTTGTAAAAAATACGGATTTATGATACGATTACTTTGAAAAGGTGGTTTGAAAGCTGGTGAGCTGATGTCAGTATGTAAACTCACAAATCAAGGACGAAACAGCGTTGGGAAAACTGATGCACGACTTTTTCTGTACCGATTCCAGCAAAATGTAATATCCCATTCTGGCAAATCGGGTACAGTATTTCAAACAGGGTGCGAAAGGAGTGGCAACTATGTGCAGAGCAATGGAAAAAATGAGAGATGAAACCGCACATGAAACTTCGATCAAGAATGCTTTGACGATGTTGGAAGACGGGTTGCCCTATGAGAAAGTGGCAAAGTATGCGGGGCTTTCAATTGAGGAAGTAAAAGAACTGGACGCAAAGAAACCTGCCTAAAAAAGAAAAAAGCCGATTGGAAATATAGCTGTAAACTGCACCCCATTGTTTAGACAGTATGATGTACTGTTCTAGGAAATGGGGTGCAGTTCGCTTTATCCAATCGACTTTTGAAAACTTAGGTTGTGTAACCTAATATTATAGATGTTGTTTGAATTTATATTTTTTAATGTAGATAATTAGCAGAATGCATGCTGTGCAAAGCAGTGAAACGGACAGCAAAAACCAAGAGTGTCCAGAAGCAGATGCTGAACCACCGCCAGATGCAATCGAAGGGTCTCGTGTTTGAATATAAACTTCCAATATACTCAAGAAATCAGAGCCACTATAAATTTTTCCATTGATTATATCAAGGAACTCAGGGCGATCAGAAAATGGAATGTAGAGAAGTCCTTCAGTGGTGTTTGCAATGACCACATGGGTGTTTATATCTCCAATGGCAACAGTGATAATGCTATCTACCTGATAATCCGCCAATTCTTCATCAAGCATCTCTGGATGAAAGATGTACGCTACAGAAGAAGTAGTTTTGTCAAGTGTCGTTATTACGCTACTGCCAAACTCGCCATCTTCCAATTTCCGCACTACTGCATACTCATAATTTTCGTCTGTTTCTTCCAGTGGAACCGTCCATGCGTAATCATCTTTCACAAAAGCCTCTGCCGAAGAAGGGCTGAGGGAAAGAATGTCATAAAAAGAGACAGAATTCATGATATACTGCTTTTGAGCCTTGCTGAAATCAAGACTGGCTGCAGCATAAGGCTGAGCTTCATCGCTAAAGGCCATCATATCCAAAATGGTTTGCTCCTGTGATAATACATCAAGGTTATCAGAAGAAGATGAAAGAGAATCGAGATTGGAACTATAAGGTGCTGCTGCAAATGCGGCCATTTCGCATAAAGCAACAAGAATCAATGTGAAGATGCCGATGAAGATTCTTTTCTTCATGGATGTAAACCTCCTTTTAGTTCATTTCAAAATAACAGGTTGCAGCATAGCGGCGACTATCATAAGCCCATCTTCCGGCATTAAAATCGCTCCAGTTGCAGACTTGACGATTGCCAGTTGCTGGATCGTTAAGTGCAGCATATTTTTTTAATGGTTCATATCCACGCATCAGATAAAAATGACCATCGATAAGATTGTCGCTTGCTAAAAGAACAACCGGGTATCCTTTGTTAATGGCTTCAATAACCTTCGACCAGCTCCATCTTACCAATGAACCGCCTGCCCTGCGTGAGTTCCCTGCTGCATATGCCATTGCCGATGCCGCTTCTAAATAGGAACCAGTCGAATCATTTGTGTTTCCCTTAACATGCGAGCAGATTTCAGATTGACTCCGATGCACGGAAGGATTTATATAGCTTCCAGCCATTTGACCGGCAGCGACCCAGCACCAGTTACTTTTTTCTTGCTTGACAGGCGAGATGTTCAATTCAGTATAATCTGCAAAGGCTACAACACATAAGGCTGCGATTAGAAGAAAAATTATTGAAGCCAAAAGAGTTCTTTGAGCGAGCACAGATTTTTTATTCATAACAAAATTCCTCTTGTGTATTCAGATAATGAAAGGTTTCCTTAACCAAATATGCAAGAACATATTTGCAAATAAATTTTTGGGGTATGTACATTGCTGCATTGGAATAACTCCTTTCACTTTATGGGAATACGCTACAGTTTGTATACACTATATATGTATCGAACAATATTGTCTACACTTTTGTGGCAAAATGGAGAAAAATCGTAACGAAAGCGGAGTCAACGATAAAGCAAAATAGAATGACACTTATCCTAGCAAAGTAAGGATGCTATTTTGATAAAAATTGATTTTTTAGCATCTTTGATTGTGAGACCGATTCGAAGCATAATAAATGTTGTTGAGAGTTTGTCGCAATTTTTTATTAAGGATTAAAGTTTTGTCTTGATTGATGTCGTTCCATACTTCTGAGTTCACGATCAGACCAATGAATACCTGTGGTGTTTACTGGGGCAATATACCAGATCAAAACATCAGAGACAGCAATAATGAGAGGCAACGACCATTCAATATGGTAAATATTGGAGATTACAGCAAGAATAAAAACCTCCATTAGAAGCGAGAGAAAAAGGCATTTGTTATAGGTGGCAGCATGATAACCATTTGTGTATTTCCGAATTAAGAGAAAAAATACCGAAAAGGATAGGGTTAATTTCCAACCGAAGCCGAAAAAGCCAATCAAACATAGTACGAACAAGGTCAATAATGTTGTCAAGCGTTTTTCGATGCTATATGTCAGCCATTCGGCATATGATTCATCGATTAACCCCATAGACAGACACGTTTGTGTCAACCGCATTGCAAGGTCATGCATTACTATAATCCTTATCCAGAGAATTTTCTTAAACGAAAGAATACACGTTCTGAGCTGAAATTTCCACAATAATGTAACGAAATGGACTTTTTTTGTCACGAAACTGGAGTGAGCGGTATGTCAGCAGTGAACTGGAACCATCCGTTTTCATAGAACATTGTATGTTCCCCATGATATTTTTCAAGGATTAGCTGGATGTTGGCAAGTCCAAAACCATGCAACTGTGGCTCTGGCTTTGTTGTTGGAATAGAACCGTTCAGAATTACTACGGGTGCTGATGTGTTTCGGATAGAGATGAAAAAGTCTTTCTGTGAAATTGCCATGACATGACGGAGTTGTGCGCAGCGCGCAGATAATCCCGGCAGTTAAACAAAATCTGATCAAGGTTGAGGGCTTTTTCTTCAGCCTTCGTCTTTGCCATGGCGTTTTTCTCCAATCTGAAAATTACAAATTGCGGACAAAAAGGACGTATTGTTGTGGCAAGCAGTGCATTCGTGCGCACAAATGCAAATTTTGCGTTGCAAAATGCTTGTTGGGAAATCCCAAACCCTTTCTGATCTGCACCGTTCCGGTGCAGGCTACGCGTTCCTTCCGAACGCTATTGAATGTGTCAATGCACACTCTCTCCGAAAATCCGGAGCACTTTTTGGTGCAAGCGTCAATGGCATAATTCCTAAGTTCATGATAGAATAGGTGCGTTGTGTGCCTGACGCATGAAAACGGAAAGGACGATGCAGAAATGGAGCAGCTATATCTGATGCCCGGTGACGAACGCTACACAAAATTTCAGGATGAGAACGGTGTGCCAAAAGTTCGTTACACCTATTGCTCTCTGCACGGCAAGCTGTTCAACTGCACCTGCCGAACGAAAGATGAAGCTCAGCAATTGTGTGAAGATTGGCTCGTAACGCAGGATCGCTGCTACATAAACTAAAAAAGTCGCCGAGGATTCCGCCCCATGAAAGGGTTAGAATCCTCGGCGACTTTCGTTTATCGGGTCTGCTGCTTTTCCTGTGTGTCTTTTTCTTCTGCGAAGAACAATTCAATATTTTTCTGTGCCTTTACCAACTCCTGCATTTCTTCTCGTGCCTTGCGATAGTCCGGGTAGGCTGCTTTCTTTTGGGTCAGAAGATCGGAATACTCTGCATTCAGTGCTTTGACCTTCGGCAGCTTTTTTAAGCCTGTTTCATCGAAAGCGGCCTTGGCTGCTTTGTGCAGTGTGATTTCTTCCCGGTGAGTATCCAGAAACTTTTTGCTATATCCCGCTTTCCGGTAGGCATCGTAGACTGGGTGGGTCTTGGCGTAATTGACGATGTGCGTTTTCAGCACAGCAATTTCCGCCATCCGTGTTTCGGTGGCTTTGATGGAATCTCCCAGCTGGTGATATTTTTCTGTTGCCGCCGCTGTGCGTTCATTCAGTTCATCTGCGCTGCCAATTTTGTGCTCCTGCAAGAAAATCAGCGTCTTGGACATTTCTTTCAAATTGTATTTTTTCGCCCATCGTGCATATCCTTCGCTTTTTCCCTCGGCCAGCTTTGCCTGAATGTCAACCAGCAATTGGAACGGCGGCTCTTGGAGCGGCTGTATTTGACGTGGATGGTGTTCAGTTTTTCCCGCAATCACCGCTTGCAGTTCATCCTCGCTGTACCCAGCCCCCAGTGTTTTGAAGCGTATGAACCGTTTTTGCCGTGCGCCCTTGACGGAGGTGTATTTTCCACGCTTGACCTCATAACCTTGCTGTTCCAGTTTTTGCAGAAAATCTTCGTAATCCTTGGGCTTTTCTGCAAGGATGCTGTCGATGATTCCACACAGGCGGTCACGGTTGCTCTCCTTGGGCGGATAAAGAACACGCTTCTGTCGCTCCCGGTAGGGCTTCTTTTCAATAACAGACAACTGGTGTTCCAGACAAATCAGATCACTCAACCGTTGCACTGCCAACGCCGAAAAGAAAAAATCTCGGAACTTTTTGGTGCCATCCAATGCTGTGGAGTTGAAGATCACATGGTTGTGGATGTGCTGCCGGTCCGTGTGCGTTGCCACCACAAAGGCGTGTTTGCCCTTGGTAAAGCGCATGGCCAGTTCGTAGCCCACCTTGTTAGCCTCCTCTGCGGTGATTTCCCCCGGACAAAAGGACTGCCGAATCTGGTAGGCGATGATGTCACTTTTCTGTCTGCGCCCGGTAGCAAGTTCATACTGCCGCTTGGTAAGCATAAATTCTTCATCGACTGTCAGAGGACTGCACTCGTGGCAACTCACCAATTCACCTTGCTCGGTCTTATCGGGGTTCTGCACATAGTCTGTGCGGCTTTTCAAACAGGCCGCAACAGTCTTTCCCTTATTCTTGTGCAATGCGATCAATCGTGTCGCAGCCATCCTAAATCACCCCCATAAAAGGAAAATGCCGCCCGAAGGCGGCAAAGGATTAAAACTATTTCTTACAGTTCTGCAAGCCATTCACTAAAACGCCCGATACCCTCGGTGATGGCAGTTGCACCGAAAAAGAGGATGAAGCAGATGAACTCGGCCACCAGCAGGATAAGAAACTGATCCCAAGTTTGACGGCAGGCGGTGTAGATGCCGCAGCCGAAGATGTAGAGCATCAGCGGAGCGACCACATAACTGGACAAAGTGAGCAGCCACTTTGCCATCAGAGCCAAAAACGCCACAAAGAGAGAAATCGGGAAAAGAACAATTTTCTTCAGCATAGACATCATATCAAGCACTTCCTTTCTGTTCGCCCTTATTATAAAGGTATCGACTACTACGTTGCAAGGATGTCAAGCATTATATGTACACCCGCAGTCCTCCAACTGCGGGAATTTTTATAGCTCTGCCAGCTTGGAAAGAATCTGCTTGCCGATATCAATCAGTTCATCCAGCCGGGTGCGCAGATCAGCAAGGTCGGCGGAGTAGATCTTGCCGCTTTCGTTGACGCGTTTTGCTACCTGATTCAAGTTGTTGCTGCAATTCTGGAGCAGATAAGCCATGCGCCGAAGCTGCGGAAGGTCGAGATTCAGGCAGTAGCCATCCAATGCCATTTTGCGGATATAGGCACTCAGGCTGTGGATGCCCATGCCATACATCTTATCTAAAATGCAGTTCCGTTCTTCATCAGTCACACGAATAAAGAGACGGTGTTCCCGCTTTTTCAAATTATCGGCCCTCCTTATCCAGATAACTCTTGAACGGCTTGACTGGTTCCGGTTGGTTGACCTTTTCCTCCAGCGCAGCCAGCACGGACGGACGAGTTGTGGGAGTTTCTTCTGTTTTTTCGGGAGAATCCTGTGCCGAACTGCGATCAATGTTCAGCAAGGCGTTCAATTCAGAAAGTCGGGCAGACTTTTCGGCCAGTTCTTCCTCCTGTGCAAACGGCTTTGCCACTTCAACCTCTGCAGCCTGTTTCTGCTGCTCCAGATTTTGCAGAGCATTTTCAGCGTCTGCAATACGGTCCGTAAAGTTGTCGATGGCATTGTCCAGACGAGTGATATTGCCGCGCGCATCATCACCCAGCGATACCGGATAGCTCAACTCTGCCCGGAGAACGGCTTGATGCTCATTTTTGAAGCTGTCGAATCGGATGTTCAGTTCAAAGCCACGGTAGGTGCCCAGCAGCATCATATCAGCATTGGGCATCTCCTGCCGAGCCAGCAGCAGCCGTTCGCCTGCAGCCTTTTTGTCATCGTACACCATGCCCTTGATGGTCATGCCGCAGAAGTTTTCTTTGTCCTGCGGGTGTGTTGCTGCAATCTGTGAATCCTGTTGTAAAGCAGCAATGCGGGTTTTCTGTTTCTGAATCTCCTCCGGGAAAGTTTTGAGCAGCTTATCCTCCAGACGATATTTCTGATTCTGGAAGTCTCCGCGCAACACCTTCAATTTTGCTACCTGCACGTCCAAGTCCATCTTTTCCCGGATGCGAGGGTCGCCTGCACACAGAGCCTTGATTTCTGCGTAAGACAGAGCCTGTTCATCAATATCATCGCAGGAGCGCATGGGAGATTTGCTCGTCATAATCTGAGAAATGAACTTCTGCTTATTCTCAAGGGTCTGATAGAGGTAGGCGTCAAATGTCGATTCCGTGACGTAATTATAGACGTAAACCTGCTTGTTTTTATTGCCCTGCCTGATAATTCTACCGTTGCGCTGGGTCATATCAGACGGACGCCAGCCTACATCCAGATGATGCACCGCCACAAGCAGCGTCTGGACGTTGGTGCCAGCTCCCATCTTTGCAGTGCTGCCCAGCAACACACGCACCTGTCCGCTGCGTACCTTGGAGAAAAGTTCTGCTTTCTTGTTCTCTGTATCTGCGTTGTGGATGAACTCGATCTCCTGTTCGGGCACACCGGCGTTGAGCA
>ERZ1027181.1086-NODE-1086-length-12959-cov-4.571761_pt1 | contig 12959 bp, 10 predicted proteins | sample MGYA00519247_ERZ1027181 | MGnify/ENA primary metagenome ERZ1027181 (study PRJEB26926, sample SAMN06164415) | human gut metagenome | biome: ENVO:00009003; feature: ENVO:2100002; material: ENVO:00002003 | host: Homo sapiens | place: USA | collected 2012 ...
ATGTCCAGGTGGGTGCAGTCGGCGCACAGGCCGGTGTGCAGACGGGCAGCGCACCGGGGAGCCAGGTCACGGCCGATGTTGGAGGCGCCGAACAGCAGGATCTCGGGCTTAATGTCCTCCACTGCCTCGGAGATGACCTTGGTATAAGCGTCGGTGGTGTAGTCCTTCAGCAGGGGGCTGTTGTACACATACACCTTGTCCGCGCCGTAGTTGCCCAGCTCGGGGGCGATGGCGTCCACATTGTCGCCCAGCAGGATGCCGCAGAGCTCTACGCCCAGCTCGTCAGCCAGCTTCCGCCCCTCGGAGATCAGTTCAAAAGTAGTGGGCATCATCTTGCCCTGGCGCTGCTCACAGAAAACCCATACGTTTTTGAAGGCGCCGATGTCAGCACTATTAAAAGCCATTTTCTTATCTCCTTCCTTAGATGATGTGCTTGGCGGCCAGGATGCCCGCCAGCTTGTCGGTGGTCTCCTTGCCGGCGCCTTCGAGCATCATGCCGGCGCCCTTCTGAGGAGGCGTGAAGGAGGTCAGAATATTGGTGGGAGAACCCTTCAGGCCGATGGTAGTAGCATCGATCAGGGGGTGATCCTTCAGTGTCTCGTAGGTCATGGTGACCAGGGGCTTGCTATAAGCCTCAAAGGCGCCGCCCACGGACAGGTAACGGGGCTGATTCAGCTCCTTGATGCAGGTGATCATGCAGGGGGTCTTGACCTTCACGGTCATGTAGCCATCCTCCAGCATACGCTTCACGGTCAGGGTATTGCCATCCTTGGTGATCTCGCCGGCATAGGTGATCTGGGGCAGATGCAGCTTCTCAGCGATCTGGGGGCCCACCTGGGCGGTATCACCATCGATAGCCTGACGGCCGGCCAGGATGATGTCATCCTCGTCCACGCCGTAGGTGTCGATACCGGCGGCGATGATCTGGGAGGTAGCGTAAGTATCGGAGCCGCCGAACTCGCGGGCGGTGATGAGGACGCCCTCGTCCACGCCCATGGCCATCAGCTCACGGAGCATACCTTCTGCGGGAGGGGGACCCATGGTGAAGGCCACCACCTTGCAGCCCAGTTCGTCCTTCAGAGCCAGAGCAGCCTCAACGGCGTTCAGGTCATCGGGGTTGATGATGGTCTGCATGGACGCACGGTCCAAAGTGCCATCGGGGTTCACTGCCACCTTACCGGAGGTATCGGGAACCTGCTTTACTGTTACAAGAATTTTCATGGTTTTTCCTCCTCTTACAGGCCCATATTGGCGGAGATAACGATACGCTGGACCTCGCTGGTGCCTTCGTAAATTTCCGTAATCTTTGCATCCCGCATCATGCGCTCCACCGGGTAATCCTTGGTGTAGCCGTAGCCGCCGTGTACCTGAACTGCCTTGGTGGTGATCTTCATAGCAGCCTCGGAAGCGAACAGCTTAGCGGTTGCAGCGTCCACAGTGAAGCGACCGCCCTCAGACTTAGCAACAGCAGCCTTGTAGGTCAGCAGGCGAGCAGCCTCGATTGCAACATGCATATCAGCAAAGAGGAACTGAGTGTTCTGGAACTTTGCGATCGGACGGCCGAACTGCTCACGGGTCTTAGCAAAGTTGATGGACTCTTCCATAGCGCCCTCTGCGATGCCCAGTGCCTGTGCAGCGATGCCGATACGGCCGCCGTCCAGGGTCTGCATAGCGATCTTGAAGCCCTTGCCTTCTGCGCCGAGGAGGTTCTCCTTCGGAACGATGCAGTCGGTGAATACGATCTCAGCCGTCGGGGAGCCGTGCAGGCCAAGCTTCTCCTCGTGCTTGCCAACAGAGAAGCCCGGGAAGGAGCTCTCTACGATAAATGCAGAAATGCCCCTGGTGCCCTTGGACTTGTCGGTCATAGCGAATACTACGAATACGTCAGCAACGTAGCCGTTGGTGATGAAGATCTTGGAGCCGTTCATCACATAGTGGTCGCCCTCCAGCTTGGCCTCGGTCTGGCCCTTGGAAGCGTCGGAACCGGCGTTGGGCTCAGTCAGAGCGAAGGCGCCGACCTTGTGACCGGTGGACAGCATGGGCAGATACTTGGCCTTCTGCTCCTCGGTGCCGTGGGTCAGGATGGGGTCGCAGCACAGGCCGTTGTGGGTGGCTACGATATCGCCGGTGGAGGCGCACTGCTTGGACAGCTCCTCGATGCAGATAGCGCTGGCCAGGGGGTCAGCACCCTGTCCGCCGTACTCCTTGGGGATGCACATGCCCATCACGCCCAGGTCGAACAGCTTTTCGATGTTCTCGCGGGGATAGAGGGTCTTGGCGTCGGTCTCGGCAGCGATGGGCTTCACTTCGTTCTCGGTGAACTCAGCCATCATCTTCCGGATCAACAGATGCTCAGGGCTCAGATTGAAATCCATAATGCTTTCTCCTTATATCAGTTTTGGAAAGGCTATATTGATATGTCGCAGGGACAAATATCACAGTTTATCATTTGTTCTGACCGGGCGCTGCCCGGTCAGAACGCTGCTGCCCGCGGGACAGCATGCCCACCGCTGGGCGCGTCAGGGGCAGCGTGTCCGAGGGGGATCAACCCGTCTCAGAATCAGTCCACAATGCCGGCGATGTCCTTAGCAAGCTGCTTCTTACCCTGGATATTGCCCTGACGGGCGATCATGATGCGCTGGGCCTGGGGAGAACCGGCGCCGTGCATGGACTCGGTGCGGTAACCCACAGCGGCAGCGCCCAGGCACAGGTTCTCGATGAAGCGCATGATGCGCTGACGGTTCTCGGTGGAAACACCCTCGCGAGCGGCAAAGAACTTGTTGCAGATCTGGCCGATGGTCTCGCCGTTCCGGCCAACAACCATATCGCTGTGGAAGTCCACCTGAGAGGGCATGGTGACCATCAGGCCGCCGGCAATGTCCTCTGCCAGACGCACGATCTCATAGGGGAAGCGGGTCACGTTCTGCTTGCAGACATTGGCCAGCAGCAGGTCGATCTGATAGTTGCCCGCCTTGGTCTTGAAGCCCTGAGCGGAGCAGGCGATGCCGCAGCAGAACAGGGTCTCGTTCAGGTGGGTCATCTCGATGAGCTTGTCCTTGACGGCGGAGGCCTTCTCCACGCCGTTGTACTCAGCGGCCAGAGCAGCGGCACCGATCAGGGTGTCGCCCACGCCCACCTTGCAGCCGCCGTAGGACTGACGGTGATAACCGGCGAAGCGCTCCACGATCATACCGGCGAACTCATACTCACCGTTGAGGAAGATGTACTCATTGGGGATGAACACATGGTCCAGAACCACCAGAGCCTCCTGGCCGCCGAACTTGGCGTTGCCCACGTCGATAGAGGCGTCCTCTTCCATCTTCCGGGTGTCGCAGGACTGACGGCCGTAGATCATGTACATACCCTCGGCGTCGGTGGGGCAGGCAAAGCTGACAGCCCAATCCTTATCGGCTTCACCCATGGAGATGGTGGGCATGAAGATATGCCAGTGGGAGTTGATGGAGCCGGTCTGGTGGCACTTGGCACCGCAGACCACGATGCCGTCGGGACGGCGCTCCACAACATGAACGTACATGTCGGGATCAGCCTGCTGGCTGGGAGATTTGGAACGGTCACCCTTGGGGTCGGTCATAGCGCCGTCCACGGTGAGGTCGTTGTCCTGAACGTAGGTCAGGAACTTCTTGAAGTTCTCGTGATAGTGGGTGCCGTACTTCTCGTCGATCTCATAGGTGGTGGAGAAGACGGAGTTGAAGGCGTCCATGCCCACGCAGCGCTGGAAGCAGGAAGCAGTCTTCTGGCCCAGCAGACGCTGCATCTTCACCTTGTTCATCAGGTCCTCGGTGGACTGATGCAGGTGGGTGAAGCGGTTGATGGTGTGACCGGTGAGGCTGGACTTCACGGTCATCAGCTCAGCGTACTGGGGGTCCTGAGCCAGAGCGTAGGTCATGGCCACGCAGTTGATGGAGGGACGGATCATGGGGTGGTCCACCCAGTTCTCGATCTTCTCGCCGAACATGTAGACGCGGGTGTTCAGCTTCCGCAGGGACTCAATGTATTCTTGGGGGGTCATCAATGCCATTTTTTGTTATCCTCCTAATTGATTTGGGGACTAAGGGGGGATCGCTCCCCCCTTAGAGGGATGTTTAGCCGTTAGCCAGACCCATCAGTTCTTCACGGAAGATGCGCTCATCCATGAGCTTCAGGTCATCGGCGATCTTGGGCATGAACTCCATCTGATCCAGAACCTGGGTCTGGAGGTCAATGCCGGGGGCGATCTCCACCAGCGTCACGCCCTCGGGCCGCAGCTCGAACACGGCGCGCTCGGTGATGTACAGAACGGGCTGGTGCACCTTGTTGGCGTAATCGCCGGAGAAGGTGATCTGCTCTACCTTGTTGACGAACTTCTTCTTGGCACCCTCCTGGGTGATGACCAGCTTGCCGTCCTTGCACTCGGTCTTGAGGCCCTTGGCGGTAAAGGTGCCGCAGTAAACGACCTTCTTGGCGTTCTGGGTGATATCGATGAAGCCGCCGGCGCCGGCCAGACGGGTGCCGAACTTGGAGACGTTCAGGTCGCCGTTGGGAGCGGTCTCGGCCAGGCCCAGGAAGGCCACGTCCAGGCCGCCGCCCTGATAGAAATCGAACTGGACGTTGTGGTCCAGAATGGCCATGGAGTTGGCTGCGCCGCCGAACTGGGTGCCGCCGTAGGGCACACCGGCGATGGAGCCGGCTTCCACGGTCAGAGTCATCTTGTTGGAGATGCCCTCCTCAGCGCAGACGTTGGCGATCTTCTCGGGAGCACCGGTGCCCAGGTTCACGATGGCGTCCTGAGGCAGCTCCATAGCGGCCCGGCGGGCGATGATCTTCTTGGCGTCCATGGGGATGGGGGGGATATCGTCCACGGGGATGCGGAACTCACCGGAGAGAGCTCCGTCATAGGGCATGCCCAGGCACTGGTTGTTGTCCTCGGGAGAGCCCACGACGATGGCATCCACATAGATGCCGGGGATCTTCACCAGGCGGGGGTCCAGGGTGCCGCCCTGGACGATCTTCTCCACCTGAACAATGACGATACCGCCGGAGTTCTTGGTGGCCTGGCACTGGGCGGTGACATCCAGAGGACCGATCTCGCGGTGGACGGTGCAGTTGCCGTATTCATCGGCGTAGGAGCCGCGGACCAGGCACACATTGATGGGGATGGGCTTGTAGAGCAGGCGCTCCTCACCGTCAATGTTCACCAGCTTCACCAGGTCTTCCTTGGTGCACTCGTTGAGCTTGCCACCCTCGTGACGGGGGTCTACGAAGGTGTTCAGGCCAACGTGGGTGATGGTGCCGATGTTGTGGGCGGCGATGTCGCGGTACATGTGGGTGATGACGCCCTGAGGCAGGTTATAGGCCTCCAGCTTGTTGGCCAGAGCCAACTCGCCCAGCTTAGCGGCGCGGTCCCAGTGACCGCCGACTACCCGCTTGCACATACCCTCGTGGCCGAAGTGGTCGCCGCCGGTGCCGTCCCGGTGGCCCTGACCGGCTGCAAAGAACAGAGTCAGGTCGCGGGGATGGCCGGTTTCCACAAAACGGTTTTCCAGAGCCTTGGTCAGCGCCTCGGGGCAGGCGCAGCTAACGAAGCCGCCGGTGGAGACGGTGTCGCCGTCCTTGACCATCAGGGCCGCTTCCTCAGCGGTAATGACACGTACTTTTTTCATGCTGTAAATTCCTCTTTTGTCAGAAATTTTTTAAGCGATGGATACGGAGTCTAACTTACTTGTTCTGGAAGTGCTTTTCCTTGCGCTTTTCAACGAAGGCGCTCATGCCTTCCTTCTGGTCGGCGGTGGCGAAGCACATGGCGAACAGCTCGTTCTCCAGAGCGATGCCGTCGTCAATGTCCATCTGCATGCCGCGGTCGATGCAGGCCTTGGAATACTTCATGGCGATGGGAGCGTTGGCGGTGAAGGACTTGGCCATGGCGATGGCACCGGGGATCAGCTCCTCGGGAGCATACACGGCGTTGACCAGGCCGATCTTCTCAGCCTCAGCGGCGCCGATGACCTTGCCGGAGAAGATCAGCTCCTTGGCCTTGGCGATGCCCACGCGGCGGGGCAGGCGCTGGGTGCCGGAGAAGCCGGGGGTGATGCCCAGGCCAACCTCGGGCTGGCCGAACTTGGCGCCGCCCTTGCCCTCAGCGTTGGGGCCGGCAGCCAGGATGATGTCGCAGCTCATGGCCAGCTCGCAACCGCCGCCCAGAGCGAAGCCGTTGACAGCAGCGATGGTGGGGATCTCCAGCTTCTCAATGCGGCGCATCAGGGCGCTGCCCCGCTGGCCCCACTTGCGGCCGCCGGCCACATCCAGGGGGAGCTGCTCGCCGATGTCGGCACCGGCCACAAAGGAACGGCCCTCGCCGGTGATGATGAGAGCGCCCAGCTCGGCGTCCTTCTCCACCTCGGTGATGGCCTGCTCCAGGTCGCCGATGACGGTGGAGTTCAGTGCGTTCAGCGCCTCGGGACGGTTGATGGTGAGAATGCCGATGTTTTCCTGCTTTTCATAACGAAGGGTCTGATACATAAGTAGATTCCTCCTCAAAAATAATATGTAAGCGTCTGTGCTGACGGAGATGTGGGTCCAGCTGCACCCGTCAGCCTATCCATGGTTGTACAGTGAGTAATATAGCAATTTATGTGCCAAGATTGGCAAGCTGTTTTTTACAAAAATAGGGCTGACAACTGTGCGGGTTCGACAAAAAAACCGGGGTATTTCGGCGGTGTTTTCCTTTTTTCAGCGACCTCATTCTGGAATTATTCAAAAATGAATAGGCTGGATGCGCATATATTTTTCCCTGCGCAGGACATCCTTTCGGCAAGAACCACGAAAGCCGGCGGGTATTTTTTTACAAAAGATACAGAAGAAACTTGGCACTGGCCCTTTCTATTCGTTTTTGAATATGCTATAATCAAAAATGAATAGATCACACGCGGGAGGTACTCTCATGGCGCATACACCTGACCTTCCTCATTTCTTTGAGGAAAATATCAATCTGGAGGGACTTTTCGACATCCTCAGCCCCAAAAACAATCTGGTCCTGGCAGACGATATGATGCTCTCTGACGCAGACGGCATCATTCTCCGGGTCAGTGAGAACTATGAGCGGAACTTTGGCTTTACCCACGATTCCATCGTGGGTAAGTCGGCTTTTGATCTGGAAGCGAACGGGACCTTCCGGCCCTGTATCACAGCGGAGGTCATCCGGCAGAAGAAAAAGATTACCGCCACCCAGACCATCAACCACACCCATAAAAATGTCATGACGGTGGGGATTCCGCTGTTTGACCAAAACGGTGTGCTGAAATATGCCGTGTGCTTCAACACGGTGTCCATGGAGCAGATCAACACCATTCAGCAGAACTACCGGCATTTACAGGATTCCTTGCAGCAGTATACGCAGGAGATCGCAGAACTGCGGCTCCGGGCCACCGCCACGGATCTGGTGGTGAAAAGTCCCGCCATGCAGCGGTTGTGGACACTGATCCTGAACACCGCCAACACGAAGGCCAATATCCTCATCACCGGAGAGACCGGCGTGGGCAAAAGCGCAGTGGCCAAGGCCATCCACGCCATCAGCAACCGGGCCAACGGCCCCTTTATCGAGGTCAACTGCGCGGTGCTCCATGAAAACCTCATTGAATCCGAGTTGTTCGGCTATGAAAAGGGTGCTTTTACCGGCGCGGCTTCCGCCGGTAAGATCGGTAAAATCGAACTGGCCAACCACGGCACCCTGTTTCTGGATGAGATCGGAGAACTGCCGCCTCATATCCAATCCAAGCTGCTGCAGCTCATTCAGGAAAAGACCATCGAGCGGGTGTCCGGCACCAAGCGCATTGAGTTGGATTTCCGTCTGCTGGTGGCCACCAATCGCAATCTGGAGGAGGAGGTGCAGCGGGGGCTGTTCCGTTCGGACCTTTTCTACCGGCTGAACGTCATCCGGGTCCACATCCCTCCCTTGCGGCAACGTCCAGAGGATATCCTGCCTATGGCACACCAGTTTTTGGAGCGGTTCTGCAAGGAATACGGTAAGCAGCTGGCGTTAAGTCCCCGGTTTGTGGCCTTTCTGGAGCAATATCCCTGGCCCGGCAATGTGCGTCAGCTGGAAAACCTGATGGAACGGCTGGTCATCACCGCCCAGAATCCGATTTTGGACATTACGGCCCTGCCGCTGGAATACAACAGCGGCGGCAGCACGCCGGACCTCCCCTCTCAGGAGGGGACTCTGGCGGAGCGGATGGATGCCTTCGAGGGACAGATCATCCGGGATTCCTACCGCCGCTGCGGCACCACGGTGGCCGTGGCGAAGGAACTGGGCATCTCTCAGGCCACCGCTGTCCGGAAAATCGCCAAATATGTGAAGGACCGGAAGGAATGAAGCTGTTATGAATCTCATTTCTTTAAAAACAGAACTGCGGCAGGAGCTGAAGCTGACGCCGCAGCTACTGCAATCCATGGAAGTCTTGCAGATGAATTCTCAGGAGCTGCTGGACTATCTGGGGAAGCTCTCCGAGGAGAATCCCACCTTGGAGCTTTCGGAGGCCTCGGAGCTTCGCTCTGCCTATGCGGAGCTGCGGCAGAAAGCCAGTTGGCTGGACGCGGGGACCTTTGGAACCTCCTTTGCCCATGAGGAGGACGGTCCCCCGGAGCCGGGGGCGACTGATAAGGAACTGGACAGCCTGTCTGCGTTTCTCTGCGATCAGTTGGAACGGAAACGACTGCCGAAGCCCATGCTGGCCCTGTGTAAATATATGGCGGAGCTGGTGGACGAGGACGGATATCTGACGCAGGAGGATCTGGACGGCCTGACAGAAATGAAGATCCCCCAGACGATGGTAGATCAGGCACTGGATACGATTCAGTCCTTGGAGCCTGCCGGCGTGGGCGCCCGGGACCTGTCGGAGTGTCTGGTGCTTCAGCTGAGCCGCCGGAAGGATAACGTTCCCTATGCCATGGATATTGCTGCACGGTTCCTCACGGAACTGAGCCGCAGTCACTATGGACCCATCACCAAGGCACTTGGGGCCAGCATCTCTGAAATTCAGGCGGCGGAGAAGGCCATCGCTGCCTTGGATCCTCACCCCGGTCAGGCGTTTCAGCCGGCAGAGCCGACCCTCTACGTCCGGCCGGACGTGTTCGTGGTGGAGCTGGAAGGGGAATTGCAGGTGCTGCTGAACGAATACTATCTTCCAAAGGTCACTGTGAACCCTTATTACAGCAGTATGGCAAAGGAGAGTGACGATCCGGAGACCCGCACCTATTTAAGGGAGAAGCTGCGGCAGACCAAATGGCTGCTGGACAGCCTGGAACGCCGGGGCAGCACCCTGCGCCGCTGCGCGCAGGCCATCCTGGATGCGCAGAGATCCTTCTTTTCCGGACAGACTGTGGAACTGTCACCCATGAAACTGTCCTCCCTGGCGGAGACGCTGGACCTGCACCCTTCCACCGTTTCCCGGGCCGTGCGGGATAAATACCTGCAATGCCGTCAGGGAATCTATCCGCTGCGATACTTTTTCAGTCGGGCGGTGGGACAGCAGGGGCTGTCCCGTCAGGCGGTGAAGCAGCGGATGCTGCTTCGCTTCAAGGATGAGGATTCCGGCCATCCTCTCAGCGATCAGACACTTTGCGACCTGCTGGCGGCGGAGGGAATTTTCCTGGCCCGCCGCACCGTGGCAAAATACCGGATCGAGCTGGGAATCGGTTCCTCTACGGCGCGCCGGGCCCGGAACCGTGGAAAATAAGGCATGATGAGTTAAGATCAAAAGACGGAAGGCCCTGAGTGGCTTCTACTGACACTCATTTAAATTTAGAGGTATGCGTTGATTTGACGCATACCTCTGTTTTTTGCAATGACGGGCGTATGACCGGCAAGACAGCCGAAGAGAATTTGGAGTTTTTTGCAAGAGCCTTGTAAAACGGGAATCGAAATGAATTTACGTTGCGTAAGGTGACGTAAAAATTTTGTAAAAACTAAAAACTTTTCTTGCAATCAAGGTTGTCAGTTTGTATAATAGGCGTATAAATAAAGGAGTGAGCTTTATGGACAATGACGGATTGACCCAGTATATGCGAATTGCAATCTCTGTGGCTGAGCGGATCGCGGCGGGAGAACTGCGGGAAGGGGAAAAAATCTCCGGTCGGTCCAAGCTCTCATCGGAATACGAGGTGTCGCCGGAGACTGTCCGGCGGGCCATCCAGCTTCTCAGTGATATGCGGGTGGTGGCGGTGAAGGAGCAGAGCGGCGTATATGTGCTCTCTGCGGACAACGCCAAGCGCTATCTGCAAAACTTTGAGAACAGGGCAGATCTGATGAGCAAACGCCGGAAACTGCGGGAACTGATCGAGGAAAAGGAGGCGCTGAACCGCCGCATGGGGGAACTGTGCCAGAGTATTCTGGAGGATACCCTTTATCCTGTTCAACCGGCGGAGACGCTGCCTACGTTTAGCTGCCGGGTGCCGGATGGCTGGTACGGCATCGGAAAAAATTTGGGTGACCTGCGATTCTGGCAGGCTACCGGCGCTACGGTGGCTGCCATCCGCCGGGGCACCACGGATATTCTTTCCCCCGGCCCCTACGCGGAGCTGTACGCTGGGGATACCGTTATTTTTGTGGGCGAAAAGAAAGCGAAGGAGGCGGTGGAACGCTTCCTGAACACAGAGCAGGAAACCGGATCCGGCAAGGGTCCTTAATCGGAAAGGAGCAGCCTATGGTTCACAATCAACTTCACGCAATCGACCTCATCATCATCGCAGCCTACCTGATTTCCATGGTTTTGATCGGCGTGGTGGTGGTCAAGAAAGTTCAGAGCATGGACGACTACTATCTGGGCGGCCGGTCCTTCGGTCCACTGGTGCTGATGGCTACCGTGTGCGCCACCATCATTGGCGGCAGCGGCCTTATGGGCCGGGCGGGCGTGGCCTATTCCAGCGGCTTCAAGGCCATTATGACGGCACTGCCCTATCTTCTGGGTATGTTTATTTTCTCCGGCTTTGCCGGGCGGATCTCCGCAGTGGGCACTACGTTCCATGTGACCTCAATCCCGGACCTTTTTGAGCAGCGCTTCGGCAAGACCACCAAGGTGATCCTGGGCTGTCTCATTGCCTTCACCATGATGGGCACCGTGGCCTCCCAGGTGACGGCCACCGCCACCATCATCAATATGCTGGGCAATGAGATCGGACTTTCCTACGAGATGGGCGCGCTCATCGCCTGTGTCGTGTTTATAGTCTATACGGCCACCTCCGGCCTGTTCGGCGTGATCTATACGGATGTATTTCAGTTTGTCATGCTGATTCTGTTTGTCTACATTCTGATTCCCTCGGCGTCTCTGGTCAAGCTGGGCGGCTTGTCCGCCTTTTTGGAGGGGCTTGCTCCGGAATTAGCAAAGCCCTATCTGGATGGCGGCATCGTGGGCGACATCATCACCTATTTCGTCTTTACTCTGGCGGGAGCGGAAATGTGGCAGCGGGCCTTCGCTGCCAAGAGCCAGAAGGCGGCCAAGGAGGGGCTGTTTCTGGGGACGCTGGCCTACGGCCTTACCATTCCGCTGGTGTGGTTCATGGGCGTGGTGGCACATCAGCTGGTGCCGGCGGAAAAGCTGGCCCAGTACGGCTCTACGGACGCGGTAGTCCCGGCTCTGGCCATTGAGATCCTGCCGGTGGGCCTGACGGGTCTGGCACTGGCGGGGATTCTGTCCGTTATCATGTCTACGGCGGACAGCTACCTGATCGTCTCCGTGCAGACCTGCGTCCACGATATTTATAAGGTCTTCAATCCCAATATTTCTGAGAAAAAGGAACTGCGGTTGACCCGCGTGTTCGCGGTGATCCTACCCTTGGGAGCGCTGGTGATCGCCCTGTACATCAAAAACGCTTACAGCATCCTGATGTTCGCGTGGAGCTTTTACGCGGCGGCGGCGGGACTGCCGGCATTTGCAGCGCTGTATTGGAAAAAGGCCACCAAGGCCGGCATCATCGCCGGTATGGTGGCGGGTTTCACGGTCTGTGTAGGCTGGAAGCTGGCGGGGGTGCCCTTCGGCCTCGGGCCTACGGTCCCCGGCGCCATTGCCTGCGCTGCTGCATTGGTTGGAGTCAGTCTGGCTACCTATCGGAAGGCACCGACCCCCTTTCTGGACCCTTATCAGAACACGGCAGGTCGCTGAACGGTTGATGCCGGTATGAAAATCTGATACCATATTCTCCGGGGAAGATTCCCCGGAGAATTTTTTGTTTTCTACGCGACGGAACGCACAGATTTCTCGTCTATATGGGCAGAGAGACAAAAAGGAGGCACGGCTATGGACGATACGCAGATCATTGACCTCTATTGGGACCGGGATCAGGGAGCCATTACGGCTACCGCCGGGAAGTACGGCAGCTTTCTCCATGCTCTGTCCTGGAATATCCTCCGCAGCCATCACGATGCAGAGGAGTGCGTCAACGATACCTATTTCCGGGCCTGGAACGCCATGCCGCCGGAGCGACCAGGTGCACTGCGGGCCTGGCTGGGGCGGATCACCCGGAACCTGTCACTGGACCGCTGGAAGGCAGGGCGGACCCAAAGCCGGGGCGCGGGTATGGAGACGCTGCTGGGGGAACTGGACGAGTGCATCCCCGACCATCGGGGACCGGAGCAGGCGGCGGAGGAGCGGGTTTTGGCGGAATGTGTCAGCGCGTTTCTGCGGGGACAGACGGCGGATAACCGGTATATCTTCCTGCGGCGCTATTGGTACGGCGAGGATATCGCCGCCATCGCAAAGCGTCTGGATTGCGGCGAGAGCCGGGTAAAATCTGTCCTGTTCCGCACGAGAAAGGCGCTGCGGGCATTTTTGGAAAAGGAGGGGATCACGGTATGAAAGCGGAGCGATTGTTCCGGGCCATTGGCTTGGTGGATGAGGATCTGATCGAGACGGCCGCTGAGACCCCCGTGAAAACTGTCTCTTATACACATCTCCGAGCCCACGAGACAT
>ERZ1027181.1089-NODE-1089-length-12930-cov-9.929709_pt1 | contig 12930 bp, 10 predicted proteins | sample MGYA00519247_ERZ1027181 | MGnify/ENA primary metagenome ERZ1027181 (study PRJEB26926, sample SAMN06164415) | human gut metagenome | biome: ENVO:00009003; feature: ENVO:2100002; material: ENVO:00002003 | host: Homo sapiens | place: USA | collected 2012 ...
TATCCAGACCATCCAGAGCATCGTAGGCCACGCCGACACCGAGATGACTGAGCATGATCTCCATGTTCAGGAATCCATTCGGCAGAGTGCGGTCCAGTTGTTCAGCGAGGCATTTTCGGCCTGAAAATTGGACGGAACGGCACGAATTATCGCGAGCCAGCTTTTCAAATCGTTGGCATCAACGCTGGCTCGCATATCGCAGCAGATGATGTTGCGTCAAAAAAGCCCACTTGCCCCTGCGATTGACCAGATAAAATCTTTGGCATTGTGGTCAAAATTGTGGTCAAAGCCAAATGAGGCCAGCCTATAAACAAAAAAGTCCAACGATTTCTAACGTGAAATCGTTGGACTTATGGTCCGAGTGGCGAGAATCGAACTCACGGCCTCTTGAACCCCATTCAAGCGCGCTACCAAAACTGCGCTACACCCGGATATCTGTTTGCGTTTGCCGCTCACAGCTTGATTAGTATACCCGACTTTTCCCGTTTTGTCAAGCGCTTTTTCCAAATTTCTGATGCAGTTTTTACATTTTACTGTCCCGGCTTTTGCCCGCCAAAAGGATGCGCGAAAGAGCGTTATTTTCAAAAATCGCGATACACATCTTCCTCATCGTCCTCATGGATGGGGGTGGTGTCGTCCGGCGGTGCGCCAAACTCCACCGTGGCAAAGGCCAGCGCGAATACGCTGTCTGCCCCGGCGTGAAGCAGTGCCTGTGCACAGGCGGCAGCCGTTGTGCCGGTGGTGATGACGTCATCCACCAGAAGGATGCGCTTGCCCTCCAGCTGCTGCGGCTGTGCCGCCCGGAAAGCACCTGCTACGTTGGCCATGCGCTGCTCCAGCGGCAGACCGGCCTGATGCCGTTTGGCGCGGGTACGCTCCAATGCCTGCGGTGCCAGCGGCACCTCCATGGCCTTGGCCAGTGGCAGCGCCATCAGCTCCGGCACGTTGTAGCCGCGCTTTTTGCCGGAGGCTGGCACCGGCACGATCAGGTCGTACCCGATAGCTGCCCACGGCACCGGCTGCGGGAGCAGCTCGCCGTACTGCACGGTCAGTTCCCCGCCAAAGGCCAGCTGCACCAGACGGCTGCCCATCTCTACTGCCCGCCACGGCTTGCCCTGATACTTTGCGCTCAGGATGCCGCGCCGCACACAGCCGCTGTAACGGTAGGGTGCAGCCGCACCGGTCAGATTGCCGATATAGTGCTGTGCCGGGTCCAGCCGGATGCCGGGCTTGCGGCGCAGCACTTCCAGCTGCTCTGCGCAGTCCGGGCAATCTCGTACATCTCCCAGCACCCGGCCGCAGAAGGGGCACTCGCGCGGGTAAAGCAGCTGCCGTACCGCCCGCAGCGCCCTGCGCCGGGGGTCATAGTAGTCCATCAGTCCTTTTTGACTGCCACGATCACCCGCACGCGCTTGCCTGCTGCGCAGCCAAAGTTATCGTACCAGCCGGTCAGGTAGTAGCCCTCGGAGTTCACTTCAGAGAGCTTGGTGGCGTAATACTGCCCCTTGTACCACAGGTACACCTGCATATCGTCAGCTGTCTCGTAGCGGGTGCCGTTGCTCATCACCGAGGCTGCGCCCACCTTGTCGATCTTCATGGGCATCAGCTGAATCATGGCCTTTACCGTGCCGTTCACGTTTTGCCGCACTGCCAGACCGCCAGCCAGCACCGGATATTTGATGGAGGTGGAAAAGCTGGCCTGACTGCCGTTGACGTAGCAGATGTAAGTAGCGCCGCCGCCCACAAAGTTGAGGATGGTGCTCATGGGCTGGCCGGTGATTTTGGCCAGCTGCTTGAGGCCAATACTCAGCAGCGAGCCGGAGCTGCTGGTAATGCGGTTCCAGACTGTGCTCAGCAGCGAGCCGTCAATAACGCCCCACAAGATCTCGCTGGTGGTGGGCACCAGCACACTGCGCAGATCATCCACCACCGTGGTGGTGTTGGTGGTGCCGCCGGTAGAGCCAGAACCAGAAGAGCTACCCCCGGTGGAGCCGCTGCCGGAGCCGGAAGAACTATTTCCCGAAGAACCATTCCCTGAGCCGGAGGAGCCGCTGCCGGTCAGGGTACCCAGAATGGAACCGGCATTGACGGCCAGATTCTTCACATCGTCCAGCACGCCGTATTTCCACAGATCGCCGGTGACATCGTTCAAAATCAGACGATCGATCTGCCCCTGCTCATTCAGCGTATAGTAGCGCACGGCCAATGTGTTCAGCTTTGTCCCCGCTATTCGGCTGGGACGAACCGTCCCAGCCAACCCCTCCGATGTCGTTTCCAAAATTTGTACGTCATCGGCCAGAGCATAGTCTCCCAGCGCGGTGGCGGTGTCGTTGATGGTACCGCTGACCGATTTGGACTCGATAGCGGTCACCTGCTCCCCTTCGGGGGTCACGCTGATCTCCACCAGCCAGCCGGTGGGGTAGTTCAGGCTTTTGTCGATGTTCACGGTGCGGATGATGCCGTCGGTGCACATCACTGAGATCTTTTGCAGCACGTCTGCACCGTTGTCCTCTACAAGACTGCGGGTGGCGGTCTGCACCACGCCGTAGAACACGCTGTCGGCTTCCTCGCCGGTGATCACATCGGCTACCTCGTTGTCCATGCCCAGCAGCAGGGTGACCACTTCGCCCACGCCGCCGCCGTTCAGGGAGGAGATCTTGGATGCCACAGCAGAGCTGCCCAGCGTGTAATTGCTGCCCGCCACGGTCAGTGCGGTAGGTGCGCTGGCGCTGGGCGATACCGCCGTAATGCGGCCTGCGGCGCGGCGGGTGTAAATCCACACCGTCTGCAGGCTTTCGCTGTAATAGTACACATCGTACTTGTTCAGCTCTGCCGAGGCAGAGGTCTTATCGTTGCGGTAAACGCTCACCGGCGTAAAGGGCAGCTGGGTGCCCTCCTCTGCCACAAAGGGGCCCTTGCGGCTCTTGAGCAGCACCGAGGAGGTATCCACCTGACCGTTGGACACCGTAAAGCCCAGCGAGCTGCCGTAGGCGCTGCCGCTGGCGGTGTTGGCGCGCAGGGCGTTGTACAGCAGCAGGGTGCACTGCTCGTAGGTCATGGCCTGTCCCTGCGTGCAGGTCAGCTGGTCCCGCAGACCGATCTGCTGCGCCTTGTTCAGCTGTGCCTGCGGGAAGGAGCCGGTCAGGTCGGTGGTCTTATAGCTCAGCATCTTCAGCACCGCAGCACAGGCTTCCTCCAGCGTAACGGTGTCATCCGGGCGGAAGGAGCCGTCGGTATAGCCGTTCATCCAGCCCTGCTGCACCGCAATGCGGATATAGGGTGCCCACTGGGAGGTGCCGGGCACATCCCGGTACAAAGTGCCCACCGTGCCCTGTGCGCCTACGCTTTCCCGGTAGGTGGAAAAGGACACCAGCATTTTGGCAAAAGCGCCGCGGGTAATGTTGGCGCTAAGTTCCTGACCGGTGGGCACAGCGCCCAGAGTAATAGCCGTCTGCAGGGCCGTGTTGTTGATGCTGGCCGCCGAGACCGGCAGCACCAGCACCGACACCGCAATGCTGACCGCCAGCAGAAATGCGAGAATCCGTTTTTTCATTGGTCGTACCTCTTGTTCTTTGTTTATCACGCCGCCGCGATCAATCGTAGCGCAATGCTTCAATGGGGTTCAGCCGGGCTGCGCGCCGCGCCGGCAGGTAGCCGAACAGCACGCCGATGCCCACCGAGATGCCAAAGGCCACCACAATGGAGTTGAAGGAGGGGCTTACCGTAACGGTGGTATCGGTCATGAACATGGGCAGTACCTTGTTGGCCGCCATGGACACCGCATAGCCCAGCGCAATGCCTAAAACGCCGCCCAGCGCGGAGGTGGTGGCTGCTTCTACCACGAACTGTGCCAGAATGGTGCGCTCCTTTGCGCCCAGCGCCTTGCGGATGCCGATCTCACGGGTGCGCTCGGTCACAGACACCAGCATGATGTTCATAATGCCGATGCCGCCCACCAGCAGCGAGATGCTGGCAATGCCGGTAAGTATCACGATGACCATGTTGATCATCTTGTTCATTTCCTCCAGCCACTCACTGGCGCTGTACACATAGTAGCCGTTTTCGGTCTTGAGGATCGACAGCAATTCCTCTTCCATGGTGGCCTTGGCCTCGTTGGCAAGGCTTTCGTCGGCCATCATGGCGGTGTAGCAGTCCACCATGCTTTGGCTGGAAAGCCGCATCACAGTGGTGTAGGGCAGGTAAACGCAGTCGTCATCGCTGCCCTGCTGCATAGTGGGGTCGCTGACTTTGGCAGACAGCACCCCTACGACGCGGAACTTGTTGGCACCAATTTTAAGCGTCTGCCCCACGCCGTTGCCGCCAAAGGCTACGCGGTTGAGGTAATCGCCGATGACGCAGACCTGCTTGTTGTCCTGCATATCCATATATTGCAGGCCGCGTCCCTGAACGATCTGGTAATTCTTCATTTCGGTAAAGTTTTCGTCCACACCGCTCATGTTGGACCAGCGGTAGCCGGTGGTGCCGATCTTCAGCGTACCGCTGGCTTTGCCGCTGAGGTTGACCTGCGGCGACACCGCCTTGATCAGGTCGGAATGCCGCTGGCAGATGTCGTACATCTCCTCCACCGACACGGTACGGGAACCGTAGCCCCACACCTGAATGCTGAGGGTGTTTGTGCCCAGTGCGGAAAAGCTGTCCCGCATGCTCTTGGTCATGCCGTTGCCCAGACCCACGATGACGATGACCGCCATCACGCCGATGATGATGCCCAGCATGGTCAGAAAGGTGCGCAGCTTGTTGCTCCACACGTTCTGGATAGCCTGCCGGAAGGTTTCAAAGATCATGCCTGTTCCTCCTTTTCCGGCGTTTCGGGCAGCAGAGTAGGCTGCACCATGGCCTCCGGTGCGTGGGAGTCGCCGTCATACACCACCTGACCGTCCTCCAGCCGGATGATGCGGTCGGCCTGCACGGCAATGGAATTGTCGTGGGTGATCAGCACCACAGTGTGTCCCTGCTTGTGCAGCTGCTGCAAAAGCCCCAGCACCTCGCGGCCGGTATGGGAGTCCAGCGCGCCGGTGGGCTCGTCCGCCAGAATGACCGGCGGGTTGCGCACCAGTGCCCGCGCGATGGACACGCGCTGCTGCTGGCCGCCGGAAAGCTGGTTGGGGCGGTTTTTCAGCTTGTCGCCAAGCCCCACCTGCTCCAGCACCTCCCGGGCGCGGATGTGGCGGTCGGCGCGGGAGATGCCCGCATACACCAGCGGCACCTCCACATTTTCCATCAGGTTCAGCTTGGGCAGCAGGTTGTATTGCTGGAAGATAAAGCCCAGCATCTCGTTGCGGACAGCGGCCAGCTCGTTGCGGTTCATCTTGCCCACATCCCTGCCGTTGAGCCGGTAGGTGCCGTGGGTGGGCACATCCAGACAGCCGATGATGTTCATGCAGGTGGATTTGCCCGAGCCGGACTGGCCCACGATGGCCACGAACTCGCCTTTTTCGATTTTCATGGTGATGTGGTCGGCAGCCTTTACCGTGGTATCGCCCATCTGGTAATATTTGCAGACCTCATCAAATTCGATCAGAGCGCTCATTCATCCCTCCTGCGTCAATCCACCACGACCGTGCCGGCCTCGGCGGGGTCGTGGCCGTCTGCCGGTTCGTTGCCGTCTGCTGCGGGTTCTTCACTGTTTTCGGTCTCCTCGGGCAGCACTTCCTCACCGCCCTCAGTGAGGTCTGCGGCGTTTCCGGTGCCGCCGATCACTCCGCCGCCCATATCATTATAGCCGCCGTCGTCATAGTAGCTGTCGCTGCTCACGGAGCTGGGGTCGTAGGCGATGGTATCACTCTCGGACAGGCCGCTGGTCACCTGCGTATAGTTGTCGTCGCTGATACCGGTCTTGACCTTGACGTACACATAGCCCTCCGGTGCGCTCATGGAAGTATCAGCGTTCACGGCGCTGGGCGAATCCTGCCGCACCAGCACATAATCGCCCCGCACAATGGCGGCATTGGGCACCGTGAGCGCATTTTTCGCCTGCGCCACCACGATCTCGGCGTTGGCGTTCATGCCCGGGCGCAGACCATCGGTCTCATCGATGCGCACGGTCACCGGGTAGGTGGTGGTGCCGCCGCTGGTGTCGCCCTTCATGGACACACGGGTGACCACGCCCTCGTAGGTCTTATCCTTCACGGCGTCTGCGGTCACCTGTACGGTCTGCCCCACCTGCAGGCTGCTGACCTGCAGCTCGTCCACGTTGATGGTCATTTCCAGATAACTCAAGTCGTAAATGGTGCACATGTCGCTGCCGGTGCTCAGGGCATCGCCCACCTTGGCATTCTTTTCGATGATGGTGCCGCTGATGGGCGAGGTGATGGTGTAGTTATCCATAGCGTCCTGCATATTCTGCATGGACAGCTCCGCACCGCGCAGGGTCTCGGAGGCAGACTGGATGGACTCGGTCAGATCCTCACCGCTGAGGGTCAGGATGATGTCGTCCTTGTTCACACTGCCGCCCTCCCGCACATTGATGGCAGTCACGGTGCCGGAAGACAGCGCAGTCAGGGTGCGCTCGGCCTGATACTGGAAGTTTGCCGCTGCAATGCAGCTGACCCCGTTGACAGTAGCCGTAGCCGCCTGTGCCGTGGTCAGACCACCTGCGTTGGACACCGAGAGGGTCACAGTGCGGGTGAGCAGATTGCCGGTGCTCAGGGCATCGGTGCCTGTCACGGCGGTAATGGTGCCGGGCAGCACCTCAAAGGTACCATCCAGCGTCACCTGGGCGGTCTGCCCTACCGAGAAGTTGGCAGCATCCGCAGCCGGGAATTCCAGCACCAGATTCATCTTGGAGCTGTCCCGCACCACAGCCACTTCCTGACCGCTCTTTACCTCATCGCCCTTGTTCACCTTCAGGCTGCTGACGACGCCCGCCACCTCGGCGCGGACATACTGACGGTCTGCGGTCTTATCGTAGCTGCGCTGCGCCTGCTGCAGGGTGATAGCTGCCTGCTCCACCTTGGTGGTAGCGTCGGAGGAATCCACCGTGTACAGCACAGTGCCCTCTTCCACGATATCGCCCTCTTCAAAGCTGCCGGTCAGCACCTTGCCGGCCACCAGCGACTTGACGCTGTAAGTATTGGCGGGCTTCAAAGTGCCCGTACCGCTGAGTGTGTTGGAGACATCCCGGGTCTCGGGCATGGCCTCCGTGTAGGAAGTATCCACGTTGGCGGGCTTTGCGCTCTTGGGCTTCAGCAGCCACCAACCGCCGGCCAGCACCACAATTGCTACCGGCACCAGCCACTTCCAGTTCTTTTTGGCAAACGCCGCCGCGCCGCCTTTTTTCGGTGCAGCTGCTTCACCCTGCTGCAAGTCAGCGGGCTGTTTAGACTTTTTCCAGATCATTCTTGCCGTTCCTCCTAGGTTCTTTTATGACAAGATGCTTTTTTGTAAAAAGCATCCATCAGAAACTCATATTTGTAGTGTATCGCATTTTGCCCCGATAAACAAGCGTCCAATTTTCGTTTCACGGCATTTCCACAAAGTTTCAGACTTTTTTAACAAAGAATGGCTTTTATTCAAGCAAAAAACGGCACCCGGAAGTTTCCCTCCGGGTGCCGTTTCCTTTGTTTTTACCCTGCGTCTGCGGTGGGCTCTACCACCACATACACGCCTGCGGGCACACAGGCGGCCCATACGCCGTCCTTGTCCAGCCAGCCGAATTGCTCACAGACATGATCCGGGCACTGACTGTCCAAAAACGCGATGGCACCATCCTTCACCTGCAGGTGCACGATGTAGTCCCCTACCTCGTACAGGTAATCGTGATCCTGCGCAAGGGTCAAAGTCTCGGTAACGCCGTCACCGAAATCCACAACAGCCTGCAGGCCGCTGCCCTTGGCGGGGTGCTGCGCCCGCACCGCAAGAAAAACACCTGCGGCCAGCGCCAGCACCACCAGTGCAAAGATCACATTTTTCTTCCACGCGCTGCCCTTGGGGGCGGCGGTGTCAGAATTTTTTTGTTTTATGCTCATGCAGCGTACTTGCTGGCAGCTGCACCGGCAATGCGGCCAAAGACGGTAAAGTCGGCCACAGCGTTGCCGCCCAGACGGTTTGCACCGTGCACGCCGCCGGTCACCTCACCTGCTGCGAACAGGCCGGGGATCACAGAGCCGTCAGCCTTCAGCACCTCGGTGTTGGTGTTGATCTTCAGGCCGCCCATGGTGTGGTGCACACCTGCGGTGACCTTGATAGCATAGTAGGGAGCAGTATCCAGAGCCTTTGCAAAGCTGGTGCGGCCAAAGTCGGGGTCGTTCTTGGCGGCAACGTAGCCGTTCCAAGTCTTCATGGTCTCGGCAAAAGCAGCCTCGTCCACGCCCATAGCCTTTGCCAGTTCCTCGTAGGTCTGGCCGGTCACGGTGTAGCCCTTCTTGATGTAGCCCTGAATGACGCTGGAGGCATCGACCATAGCCTGATCCACCACCAGCCAGCTGTAGCTGCCGGTCTGAGCGATCTCGGCAGCAGAAACCACGTCACGGGTGCCCACTTCATCGATGAAGCGCTTGCCCTCGGCGTTGATCAGCACAGCGCCGTCGCCGCGCAGACCCTCGGTGATCAGAGCAGCGGTGTTAGCCTCCACGGTGGGGTGGATCTGGATCTGATCCATGTCCACAGTGTCAGCGCCCACAGCGGTAGCCATCTCAATGCCCTGACCCTGTGCGCCTGCGGCATTGGTGGTCATAAAGCCCTTCAGCTCGGGCTTGTACTCGGTGACCATGTCCAGATTTGCGCCGAAGCCGCCGGTGGTCAGCACCACAGCCTTGGCATTCACGGTGATGGTCTCGCCGGTGGAACCGGTAGCCTTCACGCCCACAACAGCGCCGTTTGCATCGGTCAGCAGCTCGGTAGCGGTGGTGTTCAGCAGGGTCTGCACGCCGGCCTTGTCGCAGTTCTCCTGCAGCAGGGGGATCATGTAAGAGCCCACAGAAAGGGTCTTGCCCTCAGCATCCACGGGGCGATGGATACGCTTGACGGATGCGCCGCCGAAGCTGGAAACGCTGTGCAGAGTGATGCCGTGCTCGTCCAGCCAGTCGATGGCGTCAGCGCTGTTAGAGCACAGAGTCTCCACCAGAGCGGGGTCGTTGATGCCCTTGCCGCCGATCATGGTGTCCAGCTCCATCAGCTCCACAGAGTCGAAGTAGCCCTTGGGGTCTGCCTGATAAGCTGCCCACTGCTCAGAGACGGTCTTTGCCAAAGCGGTGATGGTGGCGTTGTCGGCGTACTTTTCAGCAGCGGTCTTCAGGGTCTTTTCCACGCCTGCGGACTCGCCGAACTCGTTCTCATCCTGATACACGGTCTTGCCGGCGTTCATGCCGCCGGTAGCGCGCACGGAGTTGCCGCCCACCATGGGCTGGCTTTCCAGAATGACCACGCTCTTGCCCTCGGCAGCAGCAGTGATGGCAGCAGTCATGCCTGCACCGCCTGCACCCACGATGGCAATGTCTGCATCAATGGTGGAGTCCTCGGCCTTGTTTTCCTCGGCCTTGACCTCGGTCTTGTAGTCATCAGCGTTCAGGCCGGCTGCGACCAGAGCGGCAGCAGCAGCCTCCTTGATGGCGTCGGAGGTGATGGTTGCGGTGGCCACGCCGTCCACGGCAATGCTGCCGCTCTCGGCAATGGCGCCGGGCAGCTGCTCCAGAGCCATGGTGCCGATGCCGGGGGTCTCATCCTTGCCCTCGGCGGTGCAGCCGGTGATCTTGCCGTCGGTCAGGGTCAGGGTGACGGTAACATCGCCGCCCATGCCCTTGGCTGTACCGGTGAACTCGCCGGACACGCCTGCGGTGGAGGAGGCAGACTTGCTGCCGCAGCCGTAGCCCAACAGGCTGACGCTTACAACAGCCGCCATGGCCAGCGCAGCCACGCTCTTGCGGATCTGATTCTTTTTCATTGTTTCATCCTTCTTGTTTTGGGTTGCTTGTGTTCGGATATCTATCAGCAAAAAAGGGGAAGCTGCTCATTCGGAAAGCAGCTCCCCCTCGCTGAAACTTAGGAAAGACTTAGGCGTTGGCCTGAGCTGCAGCAACAGCGCAGGCAACGGTGGCGCCGACCATGGGGTTGTTGCCCATGCCGATCAGACCCATCATCTCAACGTGTGCGGGCACAGAAGAGGAGCCTGCGAACTGAGCATCACCGTGCACGCGGCCCAGAGAGTCGGTCAGGCCGTAGCTTGCGGGGCCTGCAGCCACGTTATCGGGGTGCAGGGTACGGCCGGTGCCGCCGCCGGAAGCGACGGAGAAGTACTTCTTGCCGTTCTCGATAGCCCACTTCTTGTAGGTGCCGGCAACCAGATGCTGGAAGCGGACGGGGTTGGTGGAGTTACCGGTGATGGAGCACTGCACGTCCTCCTTCTTCATGATGGCAACGCCTTCCATAACGTCGTTAGCGCCGTAGCACTTAACGGCTGCACGCTCACCCTCGGAGAAGGGGATCTCCTTGACCACAGTCAGGGTCTGGGTGGGGATATCGTACTCGGTCTGCACATAGGTGAAGCCGTTGATACGGGAAATGATGTAAGCTGCGTCCTTGCCCAAGCCGTTCAGGATGACGCGCAGGGGGGTCTTGCGGACCTTGTTTGCGGTGCGTGCGATGCCGATAGCACCCTCAGCAGCAGCAAAGGACTCGTGGCCTGCCAGGAAAGCGAAGCAGGTGGTGTCCTCGCTCAGCAGACGAGCGCCCAGGTTGCCGTGACCCAGACCGACCTGACGCTGCTCAGCAACAGAGCCGGGGATGGTGAAAGCTTCCAGACCCTCACCGATAGCAGCTGCGCACTCGGCAGCGTCGGTCAGGCCGCGCTTCACAGCGATAGCAGTGCCCAGAGTGTAAGCCCAGACAGCGTTATCAAAGCAGATGGGCTGCACGCCGCGGACGATCTTGTCGCAGTCGATGCCCTTGGTGAGGAGCATCTCGTTGCAAGCGTCCAGAGACTCCAGACCGTTAGCCTTCAGGCATGCCTCGATTTTAGGCATACGGCGATCCATAGATTCAAAAGTTGCCATTGAGTTGTTCCTCCTCTCTTATTCCTCACGCGGGTCGATGTACTTCACAGCGCCCTGCTCCTTGCTGAAGCGGCCGTAAGTACCCACATTCTTCTCGTAAGCCTCGTTGGGGGTCTTGCCGTGACGGATATCCTCCATCATCTTGCCCAGCTTAACGAACTGATAGCCGATGACCTCATCGTTAGCGTCCACTGCCAGCTTGTTGATGTAGCCCTCGGTCAGCTCCAGATAGCGCACGCCCTTCTCCTTGGTGGAGAAGATGGTGCCGGTCATGGAGCGCAGACCCTTGCCCAGGTCGTCCAGACCTGCGCCGATGGGCAGACCGTCCTCAGAGAAAGCGGTCTGGCTGCGGCCGTAGACGATCTGCAGGAACAGCTCGCGCATAGCCACGTTGATAGCGTCGCACACCAGGTCGGTGTTCAGAGCTTCCAGAATGGTCTTGCCGGGCAGGATCTCGCCTGCCATAGCAGCAGAGTGGGTCATGCCGGAGCAGCCGATGGTCTCCACCAGAGCCTCTTCGATGACGCCGTTCTTGATGTTCAGGGACAGCTTGCAGGTGCCCTGCTGGGGTGCACACCAGCCCACACCATGGGTGTAGCCGCTGATGTCCTTGATCTCATAGGCCTTGACCCATGCGCCCTCTTCGGGGATGGGAGCCGGACCATGCTTAGGACCTTTGGTGATCGGGCACATATTCTGTACTTGCTGCGAATAGGTCATAATCATACTCTCCTTTTGACAAATGTCGCTTTGGCAGCACAAAACCGCCGCCGCGCCCTGCCGGCACAGCTGCTGCTCCATACTGCTTGCATCCGAACCGGGTGCGCTGCTCTCTTTCAGCGCCTGCACCGGTACTACCACGCATGATTTTATTATAGAGAAAACGGACGAATTTTGCAAGTCATTTCCTGCAAAAAGTACAGTCGGCTTTTACGGTCATGCAGAGCTAACTGGCATTTCCACCGCTTTACACAAATCAGTCGTCAAGTTTTTGTCAATTCTGCCGTAAGCACCGGCAAACTTTTTGCACCCTTTTCTTTTTGCGCGTTTCAGCGCGGGTCTTTCTGCACCGGATGCAGCGCCCAGATGGCTGCAAAACCCGCCGCCGCACCGGCCATGGCAAGCAGGTGCCGCCCGTTCTCCAGCGCCAGCAAGTTGGCTGCAAAGGGGAACGCAAGACTGCCCACGCTCTGCCCCAGCGCCAGAAAGCCGTAGTTCACCCCCGCGTGGGGCAGGCCGAACAGGTCGGTGGAAAGGGCGGGCAGCACCGCAGCCAGCGCCGAGTAGCAGAAGGTGAGCCCAGCGTAGCACACCACCACCCACCAGCCCCGCGCCGCCCAGAACGCCGCCGACAGCCCAAGCGAAGCCGCAAACAGCCCAAGGTCGGTGGCGCGGCGGCCGATGTGGTCGCTGAGCATGGGCATCAGCATCCGTCCCGCAGCGCTGCCCACGCTGCCCAGTACGATGCTCCACAGCGCAGCAGTCTCGTCCAGCCCGCGTTCCATGCCCAGCTTTAAGATGATGGGACTGAACAGCAGCACCGCCGGAGTGGAAAAGCATACCGCGCCCGCACACAACCAGTACTGCTTTGTGCGCAGCATCTGCCCCGGAGAAAGGTCGAGGGTGTTTTTGCCGCTTGGCTGCTGTTTTTTCTGCGGCGGGTCGCTGAGCACCGCGCTGCCCGCAAGGCACACCGGCAAAGTAAGCGCACCCAGTGCCCAAAAGGCGCCCCGGATGCCCTGTACCGGGCCAAATCCCCGCAGCGCCGCCCGAACGAACAGGGTAAGGAACGCGCCGGAAAGTCCCACCGCTCCGCCGATGACCCCGGTCGCCAGCCCCTTGCGCCCCGCGTACCACTTTTGGGCGCAGGACTGGATAGCTGTCTCTTATACACATCTCCGAGCCCACGAGACATGCGCAG
>ERZ1027181.1091-NODE-1091-length-12925-cov-11.978866_pt1 | contig 12925 bp, 8 predicted proteins | sample MGYA00519247_ERZ1027181 | MGnify/ENA primary metagenome ERZ1027181 (study PRJEB26926, sample SAMN06164415) | human gut metagenome | biome: ENVO:00009003; feature: ENVO:2100002; material: ENVO:00002003 | host: Homo sapiens | place: USA | collected 2012 ...
TTCTATGACTAGCTTTTGACGACAATCATCACATAAAAATCTTTTAGCTATTTTAAACATACTTTGACCAATTTCACCTGTTAAGTATTGATATTCTTCTCCATATGGTTTAATTTTCAATGCTGAACTAATATGCATTGCTAAATGACCTTTTTCATGATCAAATGTATTTTGAAATTCTTCAGCAGATGTTGTCAATCCAATAACTACAATGGAACATTTATGTTTGAAGTTTGAATAGGTAATTCCTATATTATATTGGTTACTTCTTAATAAATTTTCTGCTTTTACAAGTTCAGATCAACTACATCCTATTAGTTCTAATTCTTCTAGAATTTCATCTGTATAATAAGTATCTACTGCATAATATACAGTTACGTGCCAATCTCAATCCTCCAAATAAATGTTCTGTACTACCATATTAGATCATATCTTCTCACATTATTGGAGTTCCTGAGCCTATGCAGTCTGCATAAAATCTTGTTAGAGCCTTTCCATCATATCCATCTATATCATCTAAGTAATCTTTAACAAACTGTAATAAATACTGTTCGCTAATAATAGATGATTCAAAAAAATCTGATTTGGCCATATGGTATACATACATTACATCGTATCCTACACAATTATCTACTTAATAAAATTTCTCTAATAATCTTTAACATAATTAACCATAAATTGCCCCATTAACTAAAACAACGCCTCTAACATAAGTTATACAGTAGCATTTGTAGTTTCCGCCAGATAAACTATCAATTCCATCCATTTTGTGATAGTTTTCTCCAAAAGTTACATCAACAGTATTCGCTACTAAGATAATAGCATCAGGATTATTTTCTGTAACATATACTTCAGTTACATTCACAGAGCCACTGCTAGCAAAATACAATCCTGGTTTACCTGGAGTGTCTACAGAAGGTAGTTTTTTTGCATAAATATTATCTAAATCAATAGTAGATGCTGAAGATCCTGTATAACTTGTAGTTGAACCTCCTGCAGTAACATTTAATGCATATGGGTTTGGAAGTGTGATAGGAATTTCAGGTATATCGTTAACATTTGCTGGAGTAAAGCCTAAAGCAGTTTTAACTGTAGTATCTTTTAAGAGAGTATAAGCAGTACCATCCTCTAAGACATATATGGCCATTTCAGCACCTCCAGACTCTGTATATCCTGTCTTAATTCCTCCTAAAACATTATTTTTAGCTACAGGCAATGTATATGAAGATCCAGGAGCACTATTAGTAATAGTTAAAGTTCCATTAGAAAATGATAGACCAATACCAGTACCATTAGCAATAGTTAATGTAGTAGAACTATCATTTAAAGTTGTACTTCCAACTTTAACTGGTCTTCAAGTATTCTCGGTGGAATATCCTTGGCCCGTAACTCAACTTTGAGTAGCATATCCACTTAAAGATGGTATTTCACTCTTTAATGCTAAATTAGAAAGTGTCTGTCCAGAATTTTTAATAGATTTGGGTCCTGCTCCAATTATAATATAATCTACAGCAAGATTTCCACTAGCCATTACATCTCCACTACCCGCTGAACCAATTTTTTCATCAATTTCAGATTGAGAATAAGTTTCAGACTTTGTATAACGATTATTTAATGCTTCAGTAACTACTTTATTTTGGACAGGATTAACAGAACTTGTACTTAAAGAAGAATCAACTACAGTTCCATCAGGTATATCAAAATTAAGATCTGATTCATCAACTTTGTCTTTATAAGCAAGAGCTCCTGCATCTGTAATTTGAGTTAGAGGATGAGTATGTGCTGCAGGAACATAAGTTTCTGGTTTTCCTGTAACTTTATCTCATGCTATTTCTTTCTCATCAACATATGACTTTAATGCTAAATTATTAATTAAAATACCTGAATCTTTAACAGTTTTTCCTGGACCATTAGAAGTTATTACTCTATCCGCAGTAGTAAATGCCTCTGCTGCAATTACATCTCCTGCTCCAAAACCTGTTAACTTATCGTCAACTTCGTCTCTTGTATAATAATTAGAAAGATCAATTTCTGTATCACCAATCTTCTCTCATTTTCCATCAACAAATACATATTCATCATGTATATCTGGAGCAGAACCAGATTTCTTAACAAGATAAATAATATTTGTCTCTCCAACACTTGGAAGTTGATCAACAATCTCAATTTGAAGATTAGCTAAATTAGCAATCATTTCTTTTAAGATTCTTCCTTGGTTTGCAGATAATGATTTATCAGCAGCAAGAGACTCTAAATTATCTACAATTGAACTTTTTATCTGATTATTAATAGTTGTATGTACATTATCAATAGCTTGTCACACTCCTCCAGAAGTAATTAAATTTTTACTTCCTTCTGTCGGCTCTTCTTCTATTGAATTAATAACTTTTGGTATATCAGTTAATACTTTAGCATATTCTTCTTTAGTGCCTGTATACCCATTTTCTTGTGCAATAAGATAAGCATCTTTACCAGGAGCACCAATTGTTCCAGGAAAAATAATCCATTTCTTTTGCTTTTTATCATAAATTTTTACACTCATAATTTATATATTTTTAAGATTATGCATATACTGCACCATTAACTGCAATTTTTCCATTTGCCATATAACTTAAGCAGTAGATATAATAAGTTCCACCAGCTAAATCTCCAAGACCATCCATCTTTATAGCATTTGATGCAGTGAATGTAAGTTTAGCATTACTTATAATAACTGAATCAGGATTAGATGCATTAAATCCACTTAAACTTGAAATAGTTCTTGAAGCAGTATTAATATAGCTATAACCTGCTGAAACTGTACTACTACTTAATATATTTGGACTAAGAATCTTTGGTGTAGTTATTGAAACTGCAGATGAACCTGTGTATGAAGTTCCATTAATTGTTAATGCATATGGATTAGGTAATGCAATAGGAATTTCAGGTATATCACTAGTATTAGCAGGGGTATAGCCTAAAGCAGAAGTTACATTACTTTTGCTTAATGAAATAGTTCCAGAAGACAATGTAATATTACTTCCAACTTTAACTCCACCAAGTACTGAACTTGAAGCTGTAGGTAAAGTATAAGTACAATTAATTGTAGTTCCACTAATACTAATATTAGTACCTGCACTATAGGTTGTATTAGTATCTGTCCAAGGTACATTTACATAGGCTTTGCCATTACTTAATTGTACAGCATAGTTTTTACCACTTGTTGTGTATCCAATTTGAATTCCTCCATAAGTACTAGAGGTTGCTGCAGGAATACTTGTTAAATATCCTTGACTAGTTACTCAATTTTGAGTAGCATACCCTGATAAGGATGGGATAGTTGGTTTATTAGTTAAGTCATTATAAGATCCACTTGTAGCTACAGTAGCGAATGTTGGTTTACCTGTTACTCCAGACCAAGGTACACTAGTTGCACTTCCTGCTGTGAATTCTTTAAATTTAGTAGCAAAAGTAGATGCAGATTCGGATACGCAGAAGTACATAGGACCTCCTGAACCAATCTGAACAACATCTCCTTCTTGTATAGTTAAACTCATTGCAGCTGATTGAGAATCTACTACAAACAGCCTTTCTAATGCAGCTGCAGGAATTTTTTCAATAGGAATTTCTGGCAACCTATTAGCATCAATAGTTCCAGTAAGTTTTTCAGCATTAATAGTACTTATTGTTGTGTTTATAGTCACATTTTTAGATCCATTAAATGATTCTGTAGTAGAACCAGTGACATCTCCGTTTAAAAATATCTTTCTACCATATATTAATGTTTCTGCAGCTGATGTTTTAGAAGCATATGGTACAGTAAAATCTGTAGAGGTTTTATTTCCAACAGTTATTTTTATGAAATTACCATTCTTAATAAATGAAGGTGCACTTGCAAGATTTGTAGCTGTAGTAGCTGTAGCTGCATTACCAGTTATGTTAACTTGTTCTGGATGCCTATGATCTTCACGTGCATATTTTGTAGATGTTCCAACTGCTGCAGTACCTGCAATAAGTGGTGCTACTGTCGCAGGACTAATTTTTCCTGCATTAACTAAAGCTTCAACTTCTGAAGCACTGATATCACATTTATATTCTTTACCCCAAGTACAGATCATTGGACCTTCATCAATAAAGGATATATATGCATCAAATACTTTACGTTCCTCTGTTCCTGCAGTAGTTTTTGCTCTTTCTGCATTATAGGAAGCTTTAGTTTTAAAATGTAAAAATTTTGTTTTATATGCCATAGCGTCTATATTTTATATAGCACCTATAATATTATAGGTTAAAAATAAAGGGAATAGGGAAATCCCTATCCCCTTATTATCTTAATTTATTCGAATTCAACCCATTCCATCTCAGCAGTTAGAGCAACTTTTTTTGATTCGTTATCCTTTACTGCAGAAACGTTTAAAGAACTTGAAGTAAACGTAACTTCTGGTACTGCATTATCAGCTTTAGTACCTTGGGCAGATGTAGCGGCTCCAATGCTACCTGGAGTGATATTAACAGTTTTTTGAGCGCTACCGTTGAATGTAAACTTTGTAGTTCCCTCGTTACTTCCACTATTTAATGTAACAATTAAGGAATTCTTTACTTGAGTAGCATTATCCGCAGTTCCTGCAGTCGCAGGTTTACCAATTAATACTTTTTGAGGTTCACCATTACGTGGTGTAACAGTAAATGATCCATCTGTGCCATTTGCAAATGCATAAGTAGTATTTGTATCAGTTGGGAATGCCCAAGTTCCATCACCTCTTAAAAACGCAGCTTGTTTTCCTGCATCAGGAGCAGGAACAATACCTGCTGCACCTGCTGTATTTGATGTTGCGGCTGTCATTTCTGCTACTGATCCAGAAATTGTTACAGTTGTACTACTTTTAGATGCAGATAGTGTTAAAGGAGCAGTGCCAGATGCATTTATAGTTCCAACTCCACCTAAACCAGATAAGGTTGGTGCAGCTGGTATAGTACCAGTAATTATATCTGTAATATGTCCAGAACTATCAGCTGTAATACCTGTAATAACTTTGCCACCAGCAGTAACAGGAGAACCAGCGGTTCCTATAAGAGTTGTTCCATTAGCAGGTTTATAGTGATTATCTACAGAAGTTACTTTTGTGTCAGTAAAGACAGCGTTTGAAGGTACGCTAGTGGCGATAGTATATGTACCATCTTTAATAACTTTACCTGTAGCTCCATCAAATACTGCAATATGACCTGCTGTCGCAGAAGCTGGGCCAGTTACTGCGCCATCAATATTAGCCTGAACAACTGTTCAATCTGCATTAACTACTGTAGTACCACTAACAGGACCGTTATTAATAGCAATTAGCATATCTCCAACCTCACACTTGATTCCCGCATAAGTTCCAGCAGTAATTACTTTATAGGTCCAACCTACTTTATATCCGTTAGCTGGAACTTTAGTAACAGTACCGTCTGTGCCTAATGTTCCTTTATAAATCATTGCATCAGCTGCAGCGATCTTATTATCAATAGCTGCAACGACAGCAGCAGCAGTTGGGATTGCAGATGAACTACTAGCTAAAGTTGTTTGTACAGAGTAACCATTTTCAATAACTCCTGTAGTATTATTAAACTTAGGAATATATCCAGCAGTAGTTGCAGCTGCAGTTTTTGTAACATTATTTGCAATACTTGGAGTTACTGAAATATCTTGAGCTGCACCATTACTAGGAGTTACTGTAAATTTGTTAGTTCCTCCTGCAAATGTATATGTTGTATTAGTATCTGTAGCAGGAATACCAAGAGCTGTTATATCTGTTTTAGTTACTGCTGCTGTACTTGTGACATGTCCAAACTTATCAGTTGCAATTTTATACAACCCTGATGTTTTCGCAGCAGCTCCTGCTGGAACAGCATGAGAGATAGTACGACTTTCTGCCAGATTTCCACCTCCAGATAACCCGCCTGTTCCTGTTATCGTAATTGTTTTATCTACTTTTTTATCTAACGCTGCAGCTACAGAACTTGCTGACGCTATATCATTAAAATCTACTTCAACAGTAGTATTATCTGATCTGGTAATTGTTAATATATTACTTAATAATTGTGCATCTTTAAGCCCAATACCAAATACATCATATCCTGTATCTGTTTTAACTTTAATAGATTGAGTTGTTGTATCAAACCAAAGATTTCCAGTTTCGATTGTAGTAGGCTCTGTCGCTTTTTTAAAAAACTTAATTGTTGCCATGTTTATTTTTTTAAATTTTAATCCCCTCCCCCTTCACTAAATGTGAGGAAGGGGAAATTATTATTTATTCAATTTCTGATCAAAATATATCAAGCTTACCGTCTGTTCCAATTTGGATAGATGAACTTGTTGATACTAATTTAGACATATCTACAGCTAAACCTCTAGAAGTACCTTCACCAGTTACCTTAATAGTATTATCTGGACTAGTAATAGATGTAATGCCACCTGCAACAGCAGTTTTAATACTATCACTAAGAGCTTTCATACCTTCAGCAACTGTTTGATCTGCACCAATTTCAGCACCGCCAGTAATGGCAACTCCAACTTTTACAGTTGAGCCTTTTACTCCACTAAGATCTAACTTAAGACCTTCGGCTGATTTTGATAGTGCTTCATTTGAAGCTGGATCTAACTTAACATCAATAACATTTTCTTCTGTAATTGAAACTGCATTACCAGGAGTTAATTCGTCTTGCTTACCTCCAACAGATGTTTGTAAAGATTCAATATCAGATTTATTAGTTCTGATTTGATTTAAATCAGTATCAGAAATTAAACTTGAACCTGCAACCTTATCAACTTTGTTATTAAGCTGATTGGTAACTGTAGTAATCTGTCCTTCTAAAGCTGTATCTGCAGCCTCTAGTTCTGTCTTTGCTGTAGAAATTGCATCATCTACTTGTGTCTTCGTATAATATCCTGAAAGATCTACTGTGCCTCCCAGAGGATCCCATTGAGTTCCATCCCAAGCATAGTTAGTTCCAGCAGGAGTAGTTCCATGAGCTGCAACTACATTCCATACATCACCTTTCTTATTACCTTCAGTAGGAAGAGCGTCATAAGTATCTTTAGTACCTTTATAATCAAGAGCTGCAGCCACAGAAGCTTTCAGATCATCTATAAGAGTTTTTAAAGCTTTACCTTGTGCCGCAGAGAGTGCAGCATCCGTTTTATCACTTTCAAGTGAATTGATAATCTCTACAACTGTGCCAGTTGCAAGAGTTTCCCATACTCTATTAGAACCATCAGGATCAAACCCTTTAAGGATATATGCTGTCTTATTTTCTTTTACATAAACGAAAAGACCTTCTACTAACTGAATAGTAGGCATCGAGTCACGGTCAGCTAATGTAGCTTGAACCGTTCTATTATCTAATGGTAGATTCGCACCTAAGTCAAAACCAGAACCTACCGAAATGCCTTTACCAAAAAATTCTGCCATAATTAGTTAAAGTTTACATAGTAAGTACTAGGTTGCGTCATCTTACCAGATAAATATACTGTGTAATCAACAGCTTGACCATCTAAACCAGTAACCGAAACTGTACTAGTTGCATACGAACTAGTTACATCAAAGTTGTTACTGTCTTTAATATTTGAAACTGTCCATCCTGCTGGAGCTGCAAAACAGATGTATTGTTCAGAAATAGGACCAGAAACTTTAATAGTTTTCTTTGCAGAAACTGTTTTAGTCATTCCTTTAATAACCTCTTCTGTAATTGCATTTGTAGAAACTAAACCTGAATAAGCTGCACGATAACCTGTTACAGTTGTTTTTCCAGAATCTACACTTCCAGCAGCAAGTGGAGTTTGATAATTATTTCCTTTTGAATCTTTAGGTTGAGGACCTTCTGCATAAGCTGCACGATAGTAGTAATCCATTGCACCAGCTACTACTTTCCCTGGTAAAGATTCTACTTTACTTGAACTATATAGAATCTTAGAAGCTTCCATATCCTGTGCACCAGCTCTATTGTTTTGTTTTTTTCCTGCTAGAGTAATCGCACCTGCATTAAAACTTACATTAAAGTTTGCCGCAGTAGGAGCATTTGCTCCAATTTCCTGAACATTCTGATAACTCTTTAAAGAGATACTTGCAGAAGGAGCAGTAAATGTGGGGTTAACTGTTGGGAAGATAAGAGTATCAAAGATCTCATCATAACTCTTACCTGTAAGTTGTGCTACAGTTGTACCTGCGTTAATACCACCAAGTTTCTCTACTGTTGCTACACTAGGATCTAACGAAGATTCATAAGAACCACTTGCTGTAGGATCTAAGCTATCAAGTTTAGCTTTATCTTCTTTAGACATAAGACCATCTACAGTAACCGTAGCTTTACCTAGTAACAAAGTTGTAGAGGTGGAATCTGTATATGTAATTACAATCCCATTAGCATTGGCATTTAATGCTACATTTGATACTTTCTTATTAGAATCGCCACCATATTCAGTGCCATTCATAATAATTTTCTTAGTATCTGTGGCAAAATAAATACCATCAGCATGCGTAGTGGAATTATAAGAAGCTTGTGGGCCTCTATAAAATTTTACAACACTACTAGCCATGTTTTAAAAATTAATTGTTAACATCATTTCAAATTGTAGAGGAAACCTTTTCAATTTTATCTTCTAATTTTTGTATCTGTTGATCCATTTCACTTTTAGTATAATAATCTTTTAAATCTACTGTTATTTGTCCACTTCCTCATTTTTCTCACATATATACATCTTCTGTAGTACTTGGAGAATGAACAACAATATATTCTTCAAATAAGTCGTGAAGTACTGTCGATGTTGCAGGAATCATATATAATTTTCCTAACTTATCAACAGTTGGATCTCCTAACTCTTCAAAACTATTTGCGAATCTTATTTCAAATCCCGATGTATTAGGAAAAGATTTTCAAGCAGTTTCAAATTGTTCTTGTGTAAGAGTACCACCAACAGCAATATAAGAATGATATAAAAAGTCTTGAACTGAATATTCATCCATGGCTTCATCACAAGGATCGTATCAAATCTTATCATGCTCTGGTTCGTTATTTGGGAAATCGGATTGACATCCGATTGCTATATTTTCATCACCAGGATCTCCTTTTTCTCCCTGAGGAATTCCAAATTTAAGATTTGCATCACTAATATCTGGATTTAAATCAGTTACATAAGGTTGTGCATCTGGTGCTAATTTTTCTACTTCAGAAACTACAGTTACTGTAGCAGGTTTTCCTTTAGGAACTTTTACATTTAAAGCTCATTCTCTAGGAGCATTAGTTTTATCAATTACTAATGACGGATTTTGATCTCACTCAACAGTTTCAATAGTTCCTGCATTAAATCTAGGAAGAACAGAACCAGTAGAAGTAATCACTTTACTTGATTCCATAGTTAATTCCAAATGACCTTCTGCATCACTAATATTAACTGATTTAATACTATCTCCTCTTAATTCTTCTAAATAGCATAGTGTAACCCATTCACTAGTAGGATCTCCTAAATATCCCCATAGAATTCTATCATCTGTTAAATTATCAGGATCTCCAAATTTTCTAACAAGTGCAGGTGTTCTTCCAGAATCTCCTTTAGGTCCCTGAGGTCCTTGTGCTCCAGTAGCTCCAGTATTTCCCTTGTCACCTTTGGCTTGTCCTAATTTAATTCATGATTTTGGTGGATCATTCTTATCATAAGAAACAAACCAATATCCGTCTTCAATTTTCAATTGAGGCGTTATACCATCTTCACCGTCTTCTCCAGGAATGCCAGGTGCTCCAGTAGCTCCTGTTAAACCTTCAGCTAAAACTCTTTGTCCACTATCGTCAAATATTCATTCAGTTTTTTCATTAATAGATACTGTTCAATAATAATGATTATTAGATGTATCCTTTTTAATGCCGATAATAGGAGTATCTCCAGCGGGGCCTTTAAGATCACTTATTGAGGTTGAACTTGGAGGAGTATTACTTTCTTTTCAAGAAAGTATTCCGTTATTAATCTCTGGAACTCATACTTTTCCTGTAGGTCCTTCAACTCCCGCCATTACAAAAGCTCAGAAAAGATTTGGTTTAATACCAATAATCTTATCTTCTTCCCAAACTAATTCGGGCATATTTAAAGATGAAGATGTATGACTCCTAGTACAAGATAATAGAGCTCCCTCAAATGCTACAAAATCTATAATATATTCATCATTAAAGTAATGTATATTAGTCATCCATTCTCCAGCCATTTTAAAGGAAGTTCCTTTATAGAAATCTCTTGAATTATAAGCTCCAGAATACTCTCTTGAATTTTGTAGATCTATAGTAGGTAATATATTATTTTTCTTCATAGTTTATTATTTTGACCCTAATATTAAAAATGGAACACTAATACTTGTTGTTGGTACTTTGCCATCTCCAGTTCTTACATCTAAAGAAGCCCCATTAATTCTGCCTCTTGCAGAACCATAAAACATTTTTAACAAAGCCCCATCTCATATAGGTTGTGAAATAGCTACAGTAGTTATTGATAGAGTTCTACCAGGATAAATACTTGTTAAATTTAAATTTGCAGCAAAATTTCCAGATTGACTCACAGTTAATACTAAGTCAGTTCTACACCTATAAAAAGAAGATAAAGATGGCACACCAGATGAATTAAAATAGACTTCTCCACATGCTAAAAACGAATCACTATCATAATCATCATAACTTCTATAATAAAGATCTGAACGTAGTGTTCCATTCTGCTTTCATGTTTTCAGCTCAAAATCTGATGTATTTTCTACCCAAATTGTTCCAACATAGTAGTTACTTACTATTGAGGATGGAACGAATTTAAATTCTACTACACCTCCTGCAGGAAGCAAAATTTGGGAAGCATTAAAAAGAATTGGTTCATCATAAGAGAATAATAGCCTACCATTGTAATATCCACAAATTTTAATAGATTCATCATCATGGCCATTATCAAATGGGTATACAAATAATTGTTTATCCGACTTGTTATAAATTGCACCAGAATATGAACCATCAATATTTAATTGATATTTAGAAGCATCTATTTTAAGTATTACATCTTCATGTATGGTTGGAGAATATACAATTTCTGAGTACAATGAATCTAATACATGTGGATCAGATGATTGAGTCAGTGTATATTGTTTAGTATTTTGAATAAGTGCATTATTAATTTTAATATTTGTTAAGTCAACACTTCCATCATCCCCAAATTTAATTTTTCCTGCAGCCATATGTCCAGCTCCAGTTCTAAAATTAAATAGTATATTTGGAGTAAATACACCTCCTGTAGGAGTTTCTGGATTAAAATTCTGGTATTGAGTAGATACTTGCCCACTAGAATCAATCCCTTGCTGACTAAACATATAGTTTCCATTAAATACAGCAGATCCAATAAGACCGTTAGCGATAATCCCAATTTTAGTATACAGCGCTTCAAATGCATCTAATTTAACTCAACTATTACTAGTATCAGTGCTAGGAGATTCATTACTGTGTAATGTTCCTTGCCAAGTTCCTACTATATTTAAAACGTAATAGCTAGCATCATTAGAATCATATACATAAGGAGTTTTATCTGCGGTTCCTTGATATACAGTATTAACATTATAAATACCTTCAGGATAAATTATTTGTCCTTTAGAACCATTCTCTCCATTTAATCCATTAGTTCCACTTAATTTAGTGGGAGTACTCCAGCTACCTTCAATTGTGCCAACTTTATCAGTATTACTTGTATAATTTACTCTGGCTTGAATAAACCAAATATAAGGAGTCTCTTCAGTAGGAGTTGGAACTGCTAAATTCCAACCTGTTGGTTGTCTTGTTGTTCCAGGAGTACTTGTTCCTTCATAAGTTGTTGTAGTTCCCAAACAGTAACGAACTTCGATACCAATTCCAGGTAAACCATCAACTCCGTCTTTACCTGCAGGACCAGGATCACCAGTAACACCAGGTTCTCCTTTTATTTTAGTCCATTTATAATCAGAAGGATCGTTACTATCGTTTATATTAAAATCTACATATACTCCAATTCAAGCGCCTGGATCTTCTCCATTATTGCTTGTAAAAGTTGTACCTCCATCATTAGAGTATTTAATATGTAGATAACTTGTTTTTCCGTCTTCTCCATTAGAACCATCAGTTCCGTTTGTTCCATCCTTACCGTCTTTTCCGTCTTTTCCGTCTTTTCCATCAGCTCCTTTAGGTAATCCAAAACTAAATTTGAATATATCTCTCTCTAAAACTACATTAGCATTAGCCTGAGTAGTTGAAGAGACATTTACTACTTCTGCATCAAAATTAGGAATTTCTCCGCCGCCAGAAATAGTTTTCCATTCAGTATCATAATCAGCATTAGACTTTTTAACTAAAGCTTGACCTGTAGTACCTCCAGGAACTACTCCTACTCCATCTGTTCCATTCTGACCTGGATTACCTGTTGCTTGTCCTATATCTTCTCATGTTTGTCCTTCATTCATTGAAAGCATTCAACGACCATTTTCTATTTTTAATTGAGGAGTAATACCGTTTTCTCCAGATGGACCTGTAGGCCCAATATCTCCAGGATCACCTTTTTCTCCTTTACCACTATTTCCCATGATAAAAGCTCAATAAGGATTTGGTTCTACTCCAATAATTATGTCGTTTTCATAGATCAACATAGGTTTATTTCATTCTGATGATAAATGACCTCTTAGACAATACAGTAAACTACCATTGTAAGATATAAAATCAACAATATGTTCATCATTAAAATAATGAGTATTAGGGGCTCAAGCACCTGCCATTTTGAAAGAGGTGCCTCTATAAAAGTCTCTAGAACTATACATATTGTAATATTCTTGTGAGCTTACTGCATCTTCTACGATTACATTAACATTAGATCTCTTCATAATCTGTCTCTTATACACATCTGACGCTGCCGACGATACTCCTTGTGTAG
>ERZ1027181.1092-NODE-1092-length-12924-cov-13.191934_pt1 | contig 12924 bp, 9 predicted proteins | sample MGYA00519247_ERZ1027181 | MGnify/ENA primary metagenome ERZ1027181 (study PRJEB26926, sample SAMN06164415) | human gut metagenome | biome: ENVO:00009003; feature: ENVO:2100002; material: ENVO:00002003 | host: Homo sapiens | place: USA | collected 2012 ...
ACCGAGATCTACACAAGGAGTATCGTCGGCAGCGTCATATGTGTATAAGAGACAGTTGGAGGACTGACTCTTGGTATTATTCTTGGCCTGCTCGTTCCAAAGGCTTCCGGCATTGCTCTTTTCGGAAGCGTTTTCGTTGGCGCACTTAAGGCTATCGCACCGCTTCTTGTTTTCGTGCTTGTCATAAGTTCTTTATGTCATTCAGGAAAAAGTCATGGCGGCGTTATTAAAACCGTAATTATTCTGTACATGTTCAGTACCATTCTTGCCTCTGTAATCGCAGTATTTACAAGCAAATTATTTCCGGTTACGCTCACTCTGACAGAGGGCATTGAAGAAATGTCATCACCTGGAAGTATTGGTGATGTATTTAACTCTTTGTTGATGAATATTGTTGAGAATCCTATTACTTCTCTTACTAAAGCTAACTATGTAGGTATTCTTGCATGGGCTGTTGTTATCGGTATTGCATGTAGACATGCCAAGGAATCTACTAAAGATATGCTTGTAGATATCTCTAATGGTCTTTCCAAGGTTGTTACCTGGATTATTAATTTTGCTCCATTTGGTATTATGGGACTTGTATTTGATACTGTGTCAAACAATGGTATGTCAGTATTTAAGGAATATGGAAAGCTTCTTATGCTTCTCGTTGGTACTATGCTTTTTATTTATTTCGTTACCAACCCGATTCTTGTTTTCTGGTGTACACACAAGAATCCCTACCCACTTGTATTCAGATGTTTAAAAAAGAGCGCACTCACTGCATTTTTCACAAGAAGCTCCGCTGCCAATATTCCTATTAATATGAAGGAATGTGAGGATATGGGCCTCGACAGGGATACTTACTCTGTAACTATTCCGCTCGGTGCAACTATTAACATGGATGGTGCTGCAATAACTATCACTGTTATGACACTTGCCGCAGCCAATACTTTAGGTATTACTGTTGATATTCCAAGCGCAATTCTTTTAAGTATTCTTGCAGCACTTTCTGCCTGTGGTGCTTCTGGTGTTGCCGGTGGTTCACTCCTGCTTATACCTATGGCATGCTCATTATTTGGTATTCCTAATGATGTTGCTATGCAGGTTGTCGGAATTGGCTTCATCATCGGTGTTATTCAGGATTCTGTTGAAACTGCACTTAACTCATCATCTGACCTTTTACTTTCTGCTTCTGCTGAATTCAGACAGTGGAGAAAAGAAGACAGGGAGATTACATATTAACATCCAGCAACAAGGAGGCTTAACTATGAACATAATTGACTCACACATTCATATATGCCGCTGCATTAATGGATTTGGAAACAGCGGAGAAATGCAGGCTATAGGCGGAGGTTACGCAAGCTACGCTGATGGAACTATATTCCAGATGATACCAGAGTATCTCGGTGAATATGATGTAACTCCGGAAGCGGTTCTTAAGGTTATGGATGAAGCTGGTGTCTCCAAGGCTGTTATGCTTCAGGGCAATTTCTTAGGACCGCAGAATCTCTACACTTATGAGGCTGCAAAGAAATATCCTGACCGTCTTGCTGCGGCAGCTACTTACGACCCATTCTGCAGAAATGTTGATTCTATAAGAAAGCATTTGTTTGAAGACCTCGGAATTAAGATTGTAAAATTCGAGGTAAGTACCGGAAGCGGTCTTATGAGTTATCATCCTACTATTCCCCTTGACGGTGATGTTATTGAGGAAATGCTGTCATATGCTGAAATGCATAATAATACTGTTGTGTTCGATATCGGCCGCTACCCTGCCGAGTGCTGGCAGCCGGAAGCTCTCGCCCGCGCAATTAAGAGACACCCTGACACGCAGTTTGTTGTGTGCCATCTGCTCGCCCCAAGAGGTCTTGTTCAGGAAGATGTCTGGCTTAAAGGAATGGAGGCACTCACGCTTGACAATGTTGTATTCGACCTTGCAAGCCTTCCTTCTAATCAGGGTAAAGATGCCACATACCCTTATCCTGACGCAATCCATTATATTAAACGCGCCATCGAACTTGTCGGAAGCGACCGACTTATGTGGGGAAGCGACCTGCCTATGAATCTGTGCAAGGACAGCTACAGACACCTTATTGATTACATTGTCTTAAGCAATGAAATATCAACATCCGACAAGGAAAATATTATGTCTGCTACTGCAGCTAAAGTATATTTCAAATAATCCACATTTTTAATATGTCCCTCAAAAGCACTGTTTACCTGCTTTTGAGGGATTTTTATATTCTCCTGTTGACATATTATGCATATCATGTTATATATACTACGACAGATGTACTACGGCTGTCGTAGTATCGCCTGTCGTAGTAATTATCATTTATTTAATATTTATTATCAGGTGAATCATCACCTTCAATTAATTCGAAGGGAGGAATATGCATGGCTGGCATCAGCAGCGACATTATACGAGGCTACAACGATACAATTATCCTGTATCTTCTGCTTGATAAGCCATCTTATGGTTATAAGATTTCCAAGCAGATTAAGGCCATGACCAATGAGAAATATATTGTCAAAGAAACTACTCTTTACTCAGCATTTACACGAATGGAAAAGAACGGATATATCACTTCTTTCCCCGGTGTAGGCGAGAATGGGGGAAAGAAGCGCACCTATTATCAGATTACTGACGAAGGACGACTGTATTATCAGTCAAAATGTGAAGAGTGGGCTCTCACTAAAGAAGTTATTGAAAAATTTATTGTGAAGGAGAATTAATGTATGGATACTATTAAAAGTTATCTTGAAACTATGTTTGCCAATCTCCCCGCAACTGCTGAAGTTTTAAAGGCTAAAGACGAATTGTGGGGCATGATGGAGGACAAATATAATGAACTTATCAGTGAAGGTAAAAGCGAGAATGAGGCTGTAGGCACTGTTATCTCAGAATTTGGCAATCTTGACGAACTCGCAGAAACTCTCGGACTTAACAGACAGTCTTCTGCTCCTGTTGATAACAGACGCACTTTAACACAGGATGAAGCCAGAAGCTTTGTAAGTGCCGGCAGCCGACATGCATTTCTGACTGCATTAGGGGTTTTCTTATGTATTTTCTCAGTAGTTCCAGCGGCAGCCTGCAGTGCATTTCATAATAATTTTCTCCAGACAATGGGCACTGTTGCTCTGTTTATTATAGTTGCCTGCGGTGTTGGCATATTTATAATAACCAATTCTTTAATGAATAGATACAACTATATTAAGAAACACGAATGTATCATCGATTATGTCACCGTCGGATATGTGCAGGATAAGAAGGAACAGCTTCGCAACATTTCTATTGTGTGCCGCACTCTGGGAATTATTATGTGTATCATAAGCTTTGTCCCTGCTGCTGTTTTTGACGCAATCCCAATACAGGGACTTGACGATATCGGCGGTGCAGCAATGATTTGTATAGTAAGTGTCGGCGTATTCCTTATTGTTTTCGGTTCAATGGCTGAGACTTCATGTAAGACTTTACTTGCCCTTAATGGTGACAATGTAGCTGGCAGCTATGTTAAGAAGGAGAATAAAGAAGTCAGATATATTAACAATACTGCAACAACTATTATGTCTGTTTTCTGGCCTACCGTTACATGTATATATCTGTCAATCAGTTTCATCACATTTGCATGGGCTTTAACATGGGTTATATGGCCTGTTGCGACTGTAATACACGCCATATTCAAGAGTATACTTAAAGACGATTCCAGGGAGGTGTAATTATGAGTAAACGAATTTATCTGTCAATTATATATTTTATTACACTTATATGCATAATTATTGGCGTTCTTGGTAATGTATTTAACATTTCTCCTTTTACACGCATAACTATGGCATCCAGTGGCAAATATATTGAAAATTCTTCCACTTATGATAATGTGTCAGACATATCTATTGATATGAATCTTGGCAGTGTAGAGATTAAGAAAGGCAGCAAGCTTGAAGTTATCTATACAGGTGCTGAAAAGTTTAAGCCTGCTGTATCTGTTTCTGGAACTTCATTAAATATTGAACAGCATGTAAAAGTACATCTTATGACTAATATCAAAAACTCAGACTGCACACTTACAATTACTATTCCTGACAATGTCAGTCTTAATTTCATTCAGGCTGACCTTAATATGGGTGATATGTCTGTGAACGATATAAATGCTTCTTCTGCTGATTTCTCTGTTGATATGGGTTCTCTTAAGATTGCTGATTCTGCCGTTAAGAATTTAACTGCTGATGTTAATATGGGTGATATTAAGCTTACCAATTGCAACAGTGATGTTCTTAACCTCTCTGTTGATATGGGTTCTCTGAAAATAAGCGGTATGGATATTGATAAGTACAGTGCTAATCTTTCTGTAGACTTAGGCGACATTAAGGTTAATGATTCTACTTATTCTCACAGCTATACTAATAACGCCGGCAGCGGTAAAAGTATAAATGCTGATGTTAATATGGGTGATATTAAGATTAACAGGTAATAAAGAACCGGGCCGCAAGAAAATCCCACAAAGGATTCTCTCCGACCCGGTTCTCTGGCTTGTTTATAGTTTTATTATGATTGTAAGCATATCAATTATCTGATGTCTTTAATTCTGCGTCTTGATACAACTGTTGCCCCTGCTGCCAGTGTAAGTAATGCAACTAATGAATATACTGCCATGTTGTTAGAATCACCAGTCTTAACATTTGATACAGATGTATCTGATGTACCTGCATCAGTTGTGTTTCCAGACTCTTCTGAATCAGAAGGTGTACCTGCATCAACCTTTACTAAGGCATTGATTGCTGCTGTAAGATGCTCTGTTGCCTCATCAACATCTGCCTGATATTCTGCAACTGCAAGTGCATCGACTGCTTCCTCATACTCAAGCTTCATAGCTGCCCAAGACTCGGCTGTGTAATCAGCTTCGTTAAGTGCATCTGCTGCTGCAATAGCTGCTGAAAGCTTTGATGTATCACTTACAGGTGCTTTAACCTTAACGATATTAGCATCAGTTGCTTCAAAATCAATTGTAGTATCAGTATATCCTAATGCATATACAGTAAGTGACCAGTAACCTGTTCCATCATATCCTGCTGGTAACTGGCAGCGTGCTGAATCTGTAAGTCCAAGCTGGATTCCCATTGATTTGTGCATCCAGTTGTCTGCTGCGAATTTAGTACCATATGTAGCAACTACATTTGTTCTTGTTGCATCATTTCCATAGTATGTCCACTTAACAGCCTGCATCATAGCACCTAATGCGCCATAACCATCACCATTAATATCAACTCTTAAGAACTCGCCATATGAACCTGTAGCTTCTTTTACCGTAGATGTAATGTTAGCAGCTTCACTGATATCCTGCTCTGCAAATGACTTTCCACTTCCAGTCTGTCTTGCAGAGAATGAATATGTTCCATCTGCATTCTTAACTGCTGTCTTAAGTCCGTTAGTATCTGCATTAACATCTGCTGTATACTCATATGAACTAAGCTGGACCTCACCGAATCCTCCGTATAACTTCTCACCATTCTTGACAACTCTGTAATGCTGCTCAAAATCAGCAAGATCAGATGTCTTAACCTTAACCGGAACATACTTAATACCAGTTACTTCATAAGAAGAAAGCTTAGATGTTGTGCCATCTGCATTAGTAATTGTTCCCTTACTATATGAAAGCTGTGTACCATCTGTAAGTATCATCTGTTTTCCATCACTGCTCCAGCCGGCAAGCTCATACTTCTTACCATCTTCTGTATCAATTGTTGCCATGCACTGGTAGCTTCCTCTGTGAAGACCATGATTGGTTGTAGCTCTTGTTACTGTATCAAAAGCACCTTTATCATACTCACCATGTGTATCCTTCTCATTAGATGTTGTTACATCTCCTGCGTTATATACGCCCTCGTTAGCCCAGTATTCCTGCCATGTAAGTCCAGCATATACATATGAATACTCATCATCTGCTGCATGTGTATCAGACACAAGAGCTGGAAGTGCTGTAACTGCAAGAACAGTAGCGGCTGCAACAGCAGCAATCTTAGTAAAAATGTTCTTCCTCATAATTCCTCCTTGTTTTGCGAAGCAAAATCCGAACCCATTGGTGAGGAGAGGAATTTTGCCTCCTTATAATTTTATCTATTACAAATCTGCTCTACTTCTTAGCAGATTTATAAGCATAGTAAAATGCCTTCTTTATGGCATTGCTTGATTTAGTAGCACCAGAAACACTGTCAACGCCTGATGTACTCTGATTTGCAAGAAGCTGTGCAGGAACCTTTGCATTTGCCATATTAAAATACTGTACGTCCTGTGCTCCTGCTTCTGAAGTTGCTGTAACTGATGTAATCACATCTCCCGATATGACTATTGTAACCGTTACATTGTAATTATAAGTATCACACACAGCAGAACCCGTATATGTTCCGTCTGCTTTAAATGTGGTATTAGCCGGTGTATCACTGCCTGAACCGCCGCTCAGCTCTCCACTATTGTCAGAACCATTATCCGGCTGAGCTGACTGATTACCACTGTCAGAACTATTACCTGATGAATTACCAGAAGCATTATCCGAACCGGAATTATTGCTATTTCCCGACACTTCATTTCCTGCACCACCAGCCGGTGAGTCTGACTGTCCATCCGATGAAACTGATTCTTCCAGACTCTCTTGTGTTGTTCCTTCGGCATCTGTCTTAGCCGTACTGCTCTCAATCTCTTTGACCATTGCTGCAACTGTCTCTTCATTAAAGAAATCGTTCCATTCCTCATTGTCTTCCGATGCCGACACTGTCTTTCTTCCTGCAAAGCATAAAAATGTCATAACTACACATAAAACCAATGCAAGTCCATACATAACCGTCTCAGGTTTCTTACCATATGTCTTTCCGGCTCTTGCAGCCTTTACTGATACAGCCTTTGCTATTCTCATAGCTGCATATCCTAAGAAAACTATGCTGTAGATAACAACATTTGCAATATAAGTGCCAAGTCCAAGTCTTGCATATGGAATATTGATAAGCATTATATGTACATACATAAGACCGTAGAATACGTATGCTGTGCGCTGTAACTGCTTCCATTTCTTAGCCTGCATCTTCTTTCTTACAGCCTGAAATGAAGTTACTGTAAGCACAAGCATTATTATGATAAGCACAAGGCTTATTATTGCTGCTGTAAGCTGTGTTGCTGACAATGCCGCCGGCTTAATAAAAAGCATTTTAAAATATGTCATTCCGTATGTGAAATTATGACACAAGACAAGTATTGCCGCTGTAATTGACAATTCACCTCTTATCTTCATAAGCGGTGCAATCAGCTTGCTGCCCTTAGGAAGTGCACCTGCGTACATTACTGCAACGAACATTGCCGTTCCAAGAGAACCCTTTGCAAATATTCCTAATATGTTATTCTTTACAAATAAAGGCATTGATAAGAATCCAATCAGAAATACTGCAATAGAGATTACCGCTGCCCCTATATAGTAGATACCTGCGTGTTTTTTAAGTGAATCTTTAAGAAAATATATGAATAAAGATACGATTATAAGTGATATTACTAATAACATGTCTGCTCCTTCTAGTCTTTATATCCTAAGTTAGCTATCCTAAACAAAAGTAATTTCATCTATCTTTGATTAGTTTTTTCTAACTGTTCTATAGAATATATTTTAGGACCTGCATTTGTCAATACAGGCTGTTAATAATAATTCTCATTAACGTTATCTGGTAATTATTTCCGTGTTCATATTGGTTGAAAAACTGTCAGCTATTCCCTCTGACACATATACTTTGCTTCCATCATAAAGTATCATCTCAAAATCAAGCGAGCCGCTTCTATACAGCTCTTTCGCACCATCAAGCCCCATTACAAAAAGCGCTGTTGATAATGCATCTGCTGTTGTTCCGTCAGAGCATACAATTGTAACTGATGTCAGATTGCTCTCTGATGGATAGCCTGTCTGTGGGTCTATAATATGATGATATACCTGTCCGTCCTGCTCAAAATATCTCTCATATCCACCTGATGTTATAACTGCCTTATCAGCAGTGCTTAATACGCCAAGATAACTGCTTTCACTGTCAGGATTCTGTATGGCAACCCTCCAGTCCGAGCCATCGCTCTTTTTTCCAAGCACCTGCACATTGCCTCCAAGATTTACGATTGCATGCTCTATGCCGCAGTCCTTCATAATCTGAATCACCCTTGAGGAAGTATAACCTTTGGCAATTCCGCCAAGATCAATGCTTGCACCATCTGATAATGTCACCTGCTGCCCGTTAATCCCCACATTTGTATAAGAAACATGCTTAAGTACCTCTGCAATCTCGCTGCTTTCAGGCACTCTATAATTCTTGGTGGTAAATCCCCACAGCTCCATAACCGGGTATATCGTAATATCGAAAGCACCTTTAGTTTCTTTAGATACCTGCATTGCCCTGTTCATTATAAATGCAGTTTCTTCCGATACTTCTCCGCTTCCATTTTCATTTATCTTAGTAACATCACTGTCCTCATTTCCTACCGAAAACATTGCATCAAGCCGGTTAATCTCCTGAACTGCTTTACTTACTGCTTCCTCTGAATTGCTGCCATATGCAGTAAGCGACATATATGTATCCATTGCAAATATTTCCTGTGTACTCTGGACTGTATCGTCCTTCTCTGGCTTGCTGCCACCACATGCCGTCAAAACAGCCGCTGCAAGAATTGCTGTAATTCCTGCCAATATATATTTTCTGATATTATATTTCATGCTTTTAAGTTTTATCCTCCATCTTATACTGGTTAGTTCTATAAAACTTTATAGCATAATAATTAAAATGTCAATCACATACGGTCACACATTCACCACGCAAAAACACCCGCAATATAATTGCGGGTGCTCCTGTAAAGAAAATTCTTATGAAATTAGATATCTTTTCTTCTTCTCATGTATACTGCTGCCATTCCAAGCAATGCACAAAGGCTTGCTGTAGTTAATGCGGCATACATTCCTGCATGGCTCATATCGCCTGTCTTAACTGTTGTATCTGCTCCTGTTGAAGTTCCTGTTGAATCATCTGGTTTCTCTGCCGGATTCTCGTTATCTGATGGATTTCCTTCAACATATTCAGGGTTCTGGTTGTTCTCACCTTCCCATGTAACATTTAAGTTATGAAGCATTGTTGTATTCTGCCATCCGCCTGAACCAACTGTTCCTGTGTGCTGGATTGCAACACCACCAAAGCTGTTCACTTCAATGTCTGCTGTAAGGTCAACTACATGTGGATATCCCTTAGCTGCCTGATCTGCCAGCTGTTCTGTTGGTGTCTCAACATGAGCAGTGAGCTTATTACCTTCAACCTTTAAGCTGATTGTACAACCTGTTGCATAGCAGCTTGCGATAACCTCATCAGAGATTTCTGTTACTGTTCCGTTGTCATATTTTACAAGTACAAATGTTACGGCATTAGATGATGCTTTAGTTCTTACTATTCTTAATCCGTATCCTGTAAGTGTTGATGTATCGAACTTGAGAAGTACATCCATATACTGACCTGCACTACCAAATCCCTGACCTGCTGTCTTAGCCGGGTCAACTACAAGCTCAAGTGACATATCACCATATGTACCCTCAACTGGTGTGTACATAATTCTTGAACCCTGTGTTCCTTCATATAATCCTGCCCCTACACAGCCATTACCTGTTGTTCCATATTTCCAAGGCTCTTCTGTATCAGCTCCCTGCCAGCTTCCGAAGCTCTCTGTATCTGCTGGACGGTTGTAATCTACTGTCCAGAAGCCAGCTTTGATTTCTGACTGCTTTATATTAGGGAAGTTAGAGAAATCTGTAGAAAGGTTCTTGCTTCTTACATCTTTCACTCCGATTGCCTTGTCATATACTGTATTTACCGGTGTTCCATAATCACTTCTGATGTTCTTAGATTCTACCTTAGCCATGATGTAATATCCTACATCACCTGCTGTTAACTTATATGTATACTCTGGTGAATCATTTCTTGTTACTGCTACAAGTATAGGATTGCTGCCCTCTGCATCTGTACATCTGTACCATGAGATTGCAGACATGTCTTCTCTGCTTCCTAAATCAAGTGAGTAATCTACTTTAAGACTTCCCTGTCCGTCATTAGTAATAACTGGTGCCTTTGTAAATGCTGGTGCTTCAATCTTGCTTGGCTTTACAGTAATTCCAACTGCTGCTTCAAGACCTGACTCTGTAGATGCATTTATAATGACCTTCCTAGCTGCATCATCATTATTAGTACCTTCTACTTTGCATGTTCCGTCACCATTATCTGTTAACTTCACATATGCCTTATCTTCGTCTGATACGCTGTATGTTATCTTCTGTGTTGTATCATTAGTTCCATAGAAATAGTTAACTGTTCCTCCTATTGAAGCTGTTTCCTTTCCAGATTCAATCTCTGTGACATCTGATGTTATTGAAAGCTGTGTTGCAACTGTGTCCTGTCCGGCTGCTTTAATTACATCCTTAACTCCTAATGGATCCCAGTCGTCACTGCCCTTTAAAAGATTGTATGTGTTGTAATATGTCTTACCACCTGACACAACCTTGTAGGCATCAAGTACTGACTTGCCTGTCATATCAACGGTTTCTTTAGCACCCTCGCCACCGATTGTAATGCTCTGTCCATTATGAATTATGTTGCTCTGATAACACTTTAATGAAGTTGATGGTGTTTTAGTCCATCCAATTGATATAGGTACACTTAAATTACTGTTATATACACAGTCTACTGCGGTAATTGTGCCACCTTCCTTAGTAAAGAACTGTGTAGGTTCGGCTTCAACATTTAATATCTTACAATTAAATGTACAACCTAAAAATGTTGAACCTGTACCATATGATGAATATAATGGTCTGTTTCCGTAGAAATCAAAATCGCATCCTACATATACAGCATTTGCATTAAGGGCATCATCTGTACTTTCAAAATGACAGTTGTTATAAAGACTTCTTGATGCTCCATTTATTGGGTCAAGATTAAGTCTGCTTATGAAGTTACAGTTATCTGCAAACATCTTGTCTCCTGAAACATCAGCAAGCTGTGCCTGTGTGATTGTCTCTGTTCTCTTTGCCTGATTAAGCTCACTCATAAGCGGATAATCAAGGTCAACGCTACAATAGTTACCTATTGTTATGTTCTTAACTGTAAGTGCACCGCTGCAGTTGAATCTGAACATTGTGTAGTTACCGTTAGAGGCATGTGACTGTCCTCTGTTTCCTGCTAATACAACATTATCAGGATTTCCTGTAAGACCTTTGATAGTAAGATATTCTGAATTAACAACCATTCCATAAGGTACTGAATATCCCTCGGTCTTCTGTACTGTATCTGTTGCTGCCGGATCATCAATCCAATACACATATGGTGCAACATATACTGTCATTGGTTTGTCTGCTGTTCCATTCTTTAATGCATCTGCTGACAATGCCTTAGTAATATCGTTATATACATATGGGTACTGGGCAGCAAGCTCATCTGATAACGATCCATCAAGATATATGGCTGTCTCCGACAACTGGATTGTCTCACCCTGATACTTAATGTAAGTTCCACCGAATTCAACCGGATCTGAACTGTCGATTGGTGTGTAACCTTCTAATGTTTTGTTAATGTCTTTTACTGCTGAATACCTTGCAGTTTTTACTCCTGTTTCCTGTGCAAATGCATAGTATCCCTGTAATGGAGCTAAGTTGCCTGCAACAAGAACGCCTGTCATGACACTTACGGCAACAGAAGCAATAATTTTGTTTCTTCGTATCATATTATTCCTCCTTAATATTAAATTGTTTCTGCTTCTTAAGATGCTTTTATTATATTCACATTGTTTTTTTATAGATACAAAAAAACAGCACGAAATCTTTCAAAATCAAAAAAATATGTAAAAAATCAGTAACAGTTTCTCTATAAACGACCTATAATCAGTATATGATTTTGCTTCGTAAGATATTATTCATATACCAAGGAGACGGCAATGTACCATTTTATTAATGACAATTTCCACACGGATATTGCTACTGTGCCTCCATCTTATAAGATGAAACATTTTCATGAACATAACAGATGGGAGCTGATGTTTATATATTCTGGTTCCTGCACCCTTTATGTAGGTGATGAAATATATATGTTAAATCCGGGCGGACTTGCTCTTATCCCACCAGACATGGCGCACATGACTACTTACCTCGCCGGAAGTGACCATACAAGATATGTGTTATATTTTAATAATGATGATTTAAAGTGGATTGCTGATGATTCTTCTCTGGATATAGAAAGCATTTTCCATAAACATCCTGTTGTCCATATACCAGAAAGACGACTTGATTATATATCATCAATTATCCAGAAGATTTCTTATGAACACAATGGTGTCGATAGTCTGTCTTTATCTTTCGTACATTCTTATTTTCATGAACTTATACTTTTTATTCTGCGCTGTCAGATGTATGAAGATAATGTTATTACGAAAATGGATACAGGTAATGAACTTATCCAGAAGGTTATTGAATATATTATCGAGAATTATCACAATGACATAACTATGGCTGCTACTGCAGAACTTTTTAATATGAGTGAATCGAGCCTTTCCAAGAAATTTAAGGCTTTTACAGGCTTCAGATTCAGAGAGTATCTTATTTATGTAAGAACGCACGCAGCAGCAGACCTTTTAGTCAACACCAGCCTCTCTATTACTGAGATTGCTGACAAATGTGGTTTCGCCGACAGTAATACTATGGGCGGCACATTTAAAAAAATCATGGGCGAAGCGCCCGGAAGCTACAGAAAGAACCATTAATTATATTTTTTATTTTAGAACGGAGGTTATTATGGCAGATTTTATTTTACTTAATGAAGATTTCTCTGATTTTCCTATTGGTGAATTTCCTTATGATAAGAATCATTCAGCAATGGGTGAGTATCATTTTATCCATT
>ERZ1027181.1108-NODE-1108-length-12832-cov-10.831651_pt1 | contig 12832 bp, 9 predicted proteins | sample MGYA00519247_ERZ1027181 | MGnify/ENA primary metagenome ERZ1027181 (study PRJEB26926, sample SAMN06164415) | human gut metagenome | biome: ENVO:00009003; feature: ENVO:2100002; material: ENVO:00002003 | host: Homo sapiens | place: USA | collected 2012 ...
GCATATGCACCGCATAATCATATAGATTGTAGTATCAAACATTATTTTTAGCAAGGGTTAAAATGAAAAATATGAATAAATACGAGAATTGCTTATTGTGTCCCAGAAAATGTGGCATAAACAGAAGCACCGGACAAACAGGCGTATGTGGCGTTTCATCTGAAATAAAGGTGGCGCGAGCAGCGCTTCATTACTGGGAGGAGCCGTGCATATCAGGAAAAAGAGGAAGTGGGGCAGTTTTTTTCTCAGGCTGCAGCCTGCACTGCGTGTTCTGCCAGAACAGGGAGATTTCTGACGGAAAAGCGGGAAAGCTAATCAGTAAAGAGAGGCTGAGTGATATCTTTATGGAACTTGCTGACAAAGGCGCAAATAATATCAATCTGGTCACACCGGGGCAGTATATCCCTGATATAGTGTGGGCGGTAAACGATGCAAAAAGCCGCGGCATGAAGCTTCCTATTATATACAATACGAGCGGATATGAAAATGTGACAGAGCTAAAGCTGCTTGAGGGTATAGTGGATGTGTATCTTCCCGATTTTAAATATATGGACAGCGCACTTTCTGCAAAGTATTCAAGAGCAAAGGATTATCCGTCTGTCGCAAAGCAGGCAATTTCAGAGATGGTAAGACAGCAGCCAAAGGTCGTGATTGACGATGCGACAGGACTCATACAAAAAGGCGTTATAGTGCGACAGCTTCTATTGCCGGGGCATGTGAATGATGCAAAGGCTATACTTAAATATCTGCATGACACATATCAGGATAGCATATACATAAGCATGATGAGCCAGTTTACGCCGATTGCACTAAAGGATTATCCGGAGATAAACCGCACAGTGACGAGGAGAGAGTATGAAAGGCTTATTGACTATGCTATTAAAATAGGTATCACGAATGCATTTATACAGGAGGGAAACGTGGCAAAGGACAGCTTCATACCGGCATTTGACTGCGAGGGAGTATAATATTTACCGGCTTTCTTAATAAAATAGTAAGAATTGGCAGGAAAAAATGACTGGATTTTGTGACGCCAGTGTAGTACTATGGTTATGTAATATTTTGTAATGGTGAAGGTACTGAACAGTTACGATATTTTGTTATTACTCACATCCTGATGTGACAAACTATGATGTGTTTAAATCACACAGGCTGCATTATTCAGTAGGGGATACGGGGATGAGAAATATAGAAGAACAGCAGATAATAATTGAATGTCCGAATACCATCTTTCATCTGTACATTGACAGCGAGGATGAGCTTTCAAAGGTGAAGGTATTTATGAACAATATGAAGCATGTTGATTCGCTAAGCCTGCACGACATATACAACTGGTGCAACAGACAGAATGTACAGTATACGACGACATTTAATTATGACAGTAAGATGACCTGGACAGAAATGATAAAGTCCTACATATTTTACTTCAGACAGAAGCTTAGATATGTAAATAACAGCGATAGGATGATAGAGACATGAGATACCCTGAATTTCTAAAGGATAGAGGAACAATTGGCTTTGTGGCTCCTTCGATGGGCTGTACAACAGAGCCGTATAAGAGCGCCTTTGACAACGCTATCAAAAGGTTTCACAGCATGGGCTATAAGACCATAGAAGGGCCAAACTGCAGGTGTGACAGCGGCATAGGCATCAGCAATACACCGAAGAAGTGTGCCAAGGAGCTGAATGAGAGCTATGCTTCTGCTGACAGCGATGTGCTTATATCCTGCGGTGGTGGCGAGCTGATGTGCGAGGTAGTGCCTTATATTGATTTTGAGCGCGTGAAGCAATCAAAGCCGAAATGGTACATGGGCTATTCCGACAACACGAATTTCACATTTTTGGAGGCTACTATTGCAGATACAGCAGGTATTTACGGACCGTGTGCGGGCAGCTTTGGCATGGAGGTGTGGCATGAGTCACTTACCGATGCGTTTGATCTGCTTTGTGGCAGGAAGCTTTCATTTACCAATTACCCTATGTGGGAGAAGGAATCGATAAAGGATGAGAATGCTCCGTTTGTGGGCTACAACCTGACTGAAAAGTCGTGCATCAGCTCTATTCCCACGGTGGCAAAGGAAAGCAGGCTTACCATTAGAGGCAGGCTGCTTGGTGGCTGCATGGATTGTCTTATCAATCTGCTTGGTACATCGTTTGACCATGTAAGGGAATTTAATGAGCGCTACAGTAATGATGGTATCATATGGTTCCTTGAGGCCTGTGACCTTAATGTGATGGGCATGAGAAGGGCTATGTGGCAGATGAAAAATGCAGGATGGTTTTCAAATGTAAAGGGCTTTCTTATCGGACGCCCGGCGCACTTCGGAGAGGAAATGTTTGGCATAGACCACAGACAGGCGCTTTCATCACTGCTTAGAGAGTTTAATGTGCCAATCATCATGGATCTGGATATAGGTCATATGTCACCGATGATGCCTGTGGTATGCGGAAGCATGGCAGATGTCAGCTTCGACGGAAGCAACTTTACAATTTCGTATGATATAGAGCAGTAGATTGGAGGAAAAATGATTAGATTAATGAAGAAAAAAGCAAAGAGTATTGTATGCGGCGCGCTTGCTGCGGTTACACTGTTTACGATGAATCCGGCAGTATTTGCAACAGAGACAGCTACGCAGACTGATACAGTTTCAAGCGTAGATGTGTCAGGCAGTGACAGCAGTGACGCAGCTGATAAGAGTAACACAGACAGTAATGCAGACAGCACAACGACAGCCGGCAGTGAGGCAAACGACAAGGTGACCATCAGCAAAAATGATAAGCCATACTTAAGTCTTGGAGCAGACCTCACACCGGATCAGAGAGCGACAGTGCTTGGATTTATGGGAATCGAGCTCACTGATCTGGACAATTACGATGTGGTCTATGTAAATAATGATGAGGAGCACAAGTACCTCGATTCATACATCAGCAAGAGCGAGATTGGCACAAGGTCACTTTCCTCAGTACTCATTACAGAGGATAAAAAGGGTGCGGGTCTTAGTGTTTCCACGCACAATATCAATTACTGTACGGTAGGAATGTACAAGAATGCGCTTGCCACAGCAGGCATAGCTGATGCTAAAATCATAGTCGCAGGACCTTTCCCTATTTCCGGAACGGCAGCACTTGTAGGCACACTAAAGGCATACGAGGAGATGACAGGCAAGAAGCTTGACGACAAGGTGACAGACGCAGCGATGGATGAGCTTGTCACAACAGGAGAGCTCAACAAGAGCATTGACGGCGATTCGCAGGATATCGAGGCAATGATTGCAGACCTAAAGAAGCAGCTTGCCGATGGAAGGCTCAAGGATGAGAGCCAGATAAAGGATGCGATAAAGGAGGCTGCAAAGGATTACGACCTGAAGCTTTCTGATGATGATATTGCAAAGCTTACATCTCTTTTAATGAAGCTAAAGGATGCCAATATCGACTGGGATTCAGTCATCAACCAGGCACAGGACTGGGCATCAAAGCTTGGCGATAAGATAAATGACCCGGGCTTCTGGGAAAAGCTTGGTAACTTTTTCATGGATTTATGGGATAAGATAAAATCACTGTTCAGCTAGAAAAAGCTACAGGAGACAGTAAGAATAAGCAGAATATGAATCAGGCAACTCCCTGAAACGTAAGCATTAGCTGCACGTTGAAGGGAGTTTTTTTATCATTAATAAAAAAATAATAAATTTCTGCCGAATACATTGATACAAAGGTCATATTCTATTATAATTAAATGGATAATGGATTAATGTAAACAATGCACATAAGAAAGATGGGATTTGATGATAAAGATAAATAAATTTCTGGCAGCCTCTGTCGTTACATTGTCATTAGCCGCATGTGACCTGGCACCATACAGCAGCATAGCAGTCTATGCGGATCAGGCGGCTAAGGTTGTGTGTGATGAGAGATACTGGGTAGCGGCGAGAAGCGGACCGGGCACAGAGTATGAGCTGGAGCACAAGCTTTCAAACGGCAAGGATATTACTATTCTTGAGCAGACCACAGGTGCAGACGGCAAGGTGTGGTACAAGGCAAAGTACAATCTGGCAGCAAATAACGAGGAGTGTGTCAGCTATATCAGGTCTGATTTTGTATCAGCAGGTACCGGCACAGCTGCATCAGACAATGCGCAGACAGGGGATGCTTCGGCAGACACCGGCAATGCGGATGCCATACAGCAGAATAATGAGGAGCAGCTTGCCCTTGCAACAGCATCGGGAGCATATGCTACAGGTACGATTACAGGTGGCAATGTGTATGTCCGCAATGCAGCAGGCACATCCGGCACTACAAAGGTTGTCTCACTCAACTGGAACCATCAGGTTGACATAATTGGAGAGACCAGGGTAAACGGTGTGGTCTGGTATAATGTCAAGGGTACTTTAAACGGCAAGGCATTTACGGGCTGGACTATCAGTACATACATAAAGGTGACATACAATAATAGCGGAGACAATACTGATTTTGTCACGGCTATGAAGAATGCAGGCTTTCCTGACAGCTATATTCCAAACCTTACAGCTCTTCACAATAAGTATCCAGGCTGGACATTTGAGGCTGTAAATACAGGTTTGAATTGGGATACGGTGATTGAAAATGAAAGTGTAAACGGACTTAATCTGGTATCCAAATCAGCAGACAATGCCAAGAAATCCACAGCTGCCGGAGCCTATAACTGGTCAACAAATACGTGGGTTGAGTACGAACCGGGATGGGTGTCAGCAAGCAGTGCCTATATTGCTTATCTCATGGATCCAAGGAATTTTCTTGATGAGACCAATATTTTTCAGTTTCAGAGTCTGGCATACAGTCCGAATGAGGCACTTGAAGGTGTCAAGTCCATAGTAAAAGGCACATTTATGGAGGGAACAAAGACATATTCCAACAATGGTGAGAAAATCAATTATGCAAGCACATTCATGGATGTGGCAAAGAGCAGTGGAGTAAGTGCATACCATATAGCATCGCGTATAAAGCAGGAGCAGGGCAAAAAGGGAACGAGCCCTCTTATTTCGGGTACATATTCCGGATACGAAGGATATTATAATTATTTTAATTTTAGTGCAACCGGAAACACGAAGGATAAGATTTATAAAAATGGTCTGTCTTTTGCCAAGAAGCAGGGCTGGAATACAAGAGTAAAGTCCATAAGCGGCGGAGCTGTAAAGGTGGGCAGCAATTATATAAATAAGGGTCAAAATACACTGTATTTTGAGAAGTTTAATGTAGTAAATACAAGCTCGCTGTATTTCCATCAGTACATGGGCAATGCCACAGCGGCTCTTACTGAGGGACAGAGTCTGGCTAAAGGATATTCAGACAAGAATCAGGCTTTTGTATTTAAAATACCTGTATACAACAATATGCCATCGTCAGCAGTGGGCTTCGATAAAGCTGGCGATACCAATAACTATCTGCAGTCGCTTGCGATAAGCGGTGTAACACTCACACCGGCCTTCAATGGAGCGACAACAAGCTATTCAGCAGTTGTTTCAAATGCTATAAGCTCAGTGACTGTTTCGGCAGATGCAGTTTCAGGAAACAGTGGTGTTTCAGGCACAGGAAGCTATTCGCTTGCTGTCGGAAATAATACAATTAAGGTAAAATGCAAGTCGCAAAGCGGTGATACAAGAACATACACTATCAATATAAACAGGCAGGCGGCATCTGTAAATAATGCAGGTGGCAATAATAATCAGAACAATAATAACCAAAATAATACAGATGTAAACATAACATCAGGTAAATACAGTATAGGTACTTATATTACAGGCATTGAGCCTGGAACCGGTGCAGCTGATTTTGTGAAGAATATAGCAGTATCAGCATCAGGTACTGTAAAGCTTTTGACAAGCTCAGGCTCAGAAAACAGCGGAAAGATTGCAACAGGCAATAAAGTGGCTGTTTATGATGCTTCAGGTAATCTGAAAAAGACATACGATATTGTTGTATATGGAGATATCAATGGTGACGGTGCTGTAAATGCACTTGATATGATTAAGCTCAACAGACATATTTTAGGAAAGGGAACACTCACCGGTTCTTATCTGGAGGCAGCTGATGCTAACAGAAAGGGCGATGGTGGAAATGCCCTTGATATGATAATCATGAACAGACACATACTGGGCAAATCAAAGATATCGCAGAATTAGAAATGTGAGGAAAAATATGAAGAAATTATTTGGATGTATATTATCACTTGTTATGGCGGTGATGCTTGTTTTCACACCTGGCGAGCATGTATATGCGCAGGGACTTGGATTAAGTGTCAGCTCAAGCTCTGTAGCTGTTGGAAAAACAGTCAAGGTGACGGTTTCTATGCCGTCAGGATATTTTGGTACAGTAGTTATCAAAAGCTCTGACGAGAAAGTGCTGAGTAACGGAGGCGATGGTGTGGCCAATATTGGTGATGCTGTTGAGGGATATCCGACATCACAGTCATTTTCATTTACGGCGAAGGGCGCAGGAAGCTGCGCTATAGAGGCGTATTGTAGAGTAGTAGGAGATGCAGAGGGTAACAATGCCGGAGGCACAATTACCGGTGCCAGCACGAAGGTGACCGTAACAAGTCCTTCATCAAACAATGATTCAAACAGCAACAAGGATAACAAGGACAATTCCGGCAGCAATACCGGCAATGACAGCGATGCAAATAAAGATAATGAAAACAAAGAGGAAAAGAAGTCCTCAAACGCATCTCTTGGCTCACTTGTTATTTCTGCAGGTACACTTTCACCTGAGTTTTCTGCTGCGACAAAGGATTACACAGCTACTGTAGATTACAGCTGTTCAAGCCTTGCGGTTACAGCAAATCCGGCTGATTCCAAGGCGAGTGTGACATCTGTCACAGGCAATGATTCGCTTGAGGTTGGAGAGAATACCGTAAGCGTTGTTGTGACAGCAGAGAACGGCAGCACAAGCACATACAATATAGTAGTTACCAGAAGAGCCGAGGATGATCCGGAGAATGCGGATAAGCAGGATAACTGGAAGAGGTTCAATATAAATGGCACAGAGTGGACTATGGTAAATGACATTCCGGAGGATGTTGTTCCTGAAGGCTTTGAGCACTCAAAGACAGTGATTGACGGACTTGAATACAATACCCTTCATGGCACCTTTGGTGATATCACGCTTGTGTATTTACAGTCGGAAAGCGGCAATGGGCTTTTTGTATATGATGCAGCACAGAATGCAGCATATGAGTTTGTCCGTATCAATTCAGAGTCACATTTTATAGTGGTTTTACTGCCTAAGGTGGATGATGTACCTGAGGGATATAATGAGATATCGCTCTCCATAGAGGGCAAGGGTGTGGCAACAGCCTACCAGACCAAAGTCGAAAAAACCGATGATCAGACAAAGGATTTTTACCTCGTATACGCTATGAATGACAATGGCGAGAGTGGCTGGTACACATATGATAGCGTAGATGGCACATATATGAGAAATGAGCTCAGTACACCTACAGTGGCACAGGAGGAAAAGGATGCGGTAAAGAGTGAGCTTGTTCCGGGAATTGCCAATAAATATCTTGTTTTAGCTGCAATACTGGTTCTTATTATCATTATTCTGTTACTGTTGCTTATTGTATCAGCTGTGAAAAACAGAAAATATAAGGCAATGGACTATCATGATGACGATGATGATGCAGCAGAAGATGTATCAAATGAAGCTTTGGAAGAAACAACTGATGAAACTGCGGACGAGATAGCAGATGAGCTGGAAGAAGAGGTTACAGAAGAGCCGTTAGATGAAGTGGCAGAAGAAGCTGCAGAAGAGTCGGCAGGTGAAGCCGCAGAAGAAACAGCAGATGAAGCTGTAGAAGAGCCGGCAGATGAAGTCGCAGAAGAAACAGCGGAAGGTGCTGCAGATGAGCAAAAGATGGCTACGGATGAAAATATATCAAATGCATCCTATGTCGGAAGAACCGTAGAAATTACACCTGATTCTAAGAAAGCTGTTGATAATGAAAACTCTGAGTTTGATTTAAAAGACGATTCAAGGCAGGAAAACGTTTCTGACACAGAAAACGATGCTGATGAGGATGCTTTAAAGAAACAGCTTCAAATGGCACTTGATGGCTTTGTCAATGATGGAAATAAGCCGTCTGAGACTATAGATAGCAGTGCAAAGGATGACAATGAAGATGATAGCGAGGATGATGATTTGCAGTTCATCGACTTAAATTAGTAAATATGACTGGAGGATATGACTTGAAACCATATACAAGTAAGGCTAAAAAAGCAATAGATTTGGCTACACGTATATCAAAGAAAATGAATTACAGCTATGTTGGAACAGAGCACATACTGGCTGGCCTTATAAAAGAGGGCACCGGTGTGGCAGCTGAGGTTCTAACAGCCTGCAATGTGGAATATGATAAGCTTATTTCGATGATTGAAGACCTGATTTCACCGGGGGATAACATCGAAGTGATGGACAGGGATGGCTATTCACCAAGGACACAGAGAGTATTGGAGCGTGCATCGGAGGAAGCCGATAGATTTGAGTGCAATGAGATAGGTACAGAACACTTGCTAATGGCTATAGTACTGCAGGGAGACTGTGCAGCTGCAAGACTTTTAAACACCATGGGTGTTAACAGTCAGAAGATGTTTATAGATATTCTTGGTGCGATGGGTGAGGATCCGTCTGCATACAGGGATCTGATGAAAAGCTACGGTACATCATACAATTCTGCGACTCCTGTATTAGATCAGTATTCCAGAGATTTGACAGATATGGCAGAGGCAGGGCTTCTTGACCCTGTTATAGGCAGAAAAAAGGAGATGGAGCGCGTTATCCAGATACTTTGCCGCCGTGGCAAAAATAATCCATGTCTGATTGGAGAGCCGGGAGTGGGCAAGACCGCTATAGTAGAAGGACTTGCACAGGATATAGTCAGTGGCAATGTTCCGGATATTCTTTTGGGAAAGAGACTGGTTTCCCTTGATATGTCCGGGCTTGTAGCCAAATCAAAGTATCGTGGTGAGTTTGAGGAGCGTATCAAGAAGGTGATAAGCGAGGTTTCAAATGCCAAAAATGTACTGCTTTTCATTGATGAGCTTCACACTATAATAGGTGCAGGAGGAGCAGAAGGCTCGTTAGATGCATCTAACATATTAAAGCCTGCGCTTGCCAGAGGCGAGGTACAGGTAATCGGCGCCACTACCATAGAAGAGTACCGCAAATACGTGGAAAAGGATGCTGCGCTTGAGCGCCGTTTCCAGCCGGTGATGGTTGAGGAGCCGGGTGTGGATGAGACAATAGAGATACTCACAGGATTAAAGGGAATCTATGAAAAGCATCATGGTGTCATCATAACAGATGAGGGTGTGAAAGCAGCAGTAAACCTTTCTGCACGATATATAAATGACAGATTTTTACCTGATAAGGCGATAGACCTGATGGATGAAGCGGCAGCCAGGATAAGGCTTAAGAATCTGACATCATCTGACGAGCTGCTTGCTCTGAAAAAAGAGATAACAGATAAGCAGAACCAGGTGGAAAATGCTTTATCGAAAGGAGATCTCGCAGCTGCCGGCGCGCTTATGTCAGAAAAGGAAGTACTTGAAAATAAACAGCAGAAGCTTATCAGAAAGAACCGTCGCACAGGAGCCAAAAACCAGCCTGTAGTCGGCGAAAATGAGATAGCGGATGTAGTATCGGGATGGACAAAAATACCTGTAAATAAGCTTACAGAGTCAGAGGCAGGACGACTTGCAAAGCTTGAACAGATACTTCACAAGCGTGTAATAGGACAGGAGGAGGCTGTTTCTGCTGTCGCAAAGGCAGTCAGACGAGGCCGTGTTGGTTTAAAGGATCCTAAGAAGCCGATTGGCTCATTCCTGTTTTTGGGACCGACAGGAGTAGGTAAGACGGAGGTGTCAAAGGCGCTTGCTGAGGCTGTCTTTGGCAAAGAAGATGCCATGATACGTGTTGACATGTCAGAGTACATGGAAAAGCATAGTGTTTCAAAGATGATTGGTTCACCACCGGGATATGTGGGCCATGAGGAGGGCGGACAGCTCTCAGAGAAGGTCAGACGCAATCCTTTTTCTGTTATACTGTTTGATGAGATAGAAAAAGCACATCCTGATGTGTTCAATATACTTTTACAGGTGCTTGATGATGGTAGAATCACTGATTCACAGGGGCGCACGGTTGATTTCAAGAATACAATAATCATCATGACATCAAATGCAGGAGCTTCTTCTATTATAGAACCAAAGCGCCTTGGCTTTGGCGCTGGTGAGGATGAAAAGCAGGATCACGAGCGTATGAAGAACAGTGTCATGGAGGAGGTCCGCCGTATATTTAAACCTGAGTTTTTGAACCGAATCGACGAGACTATTGTATTTAGAGCTCTCAACAAGGATGACATGAAGCATATAGTGACACTTCTTGTAAAGGAGCTTAAGAAACGCTGTAAAGAACAGCTTGATATAGAGCTCACAGTGCGCGACAGTGCAAAATCCTTTATCGTGGACAAAGCCTATGACAGAAAATATGGCGCAAGACCTCTTAAACGAAAGCTTCAGGAGGAGATTGAAGACCGTATGTCAGAGGATATTATTACCGGCAAAATTAAGCGCGGCAATAAGGTAATAATTTCTACGAAAAACAAACAAATTTCATTGACTGTTGAGTAGAATTGGATTTATAATTAATATATCAATATAGCTACGGGAGGATAAAAATGGCTGTAATAAGTGAATTAATCCGTACTGAGGAAAACGGAAAGCTCAGCTTCGGAGATTATACATTGGCTGCAAAGGCAAAGCTTGACAATTTTGAGAAGGATGGAGATATCTACAAGGTAAAGACCTTTAAGGAGATTACAAAGCTCGAAAGAAACGGACTCTTTGTATACGAGTCTGTTCCGGGAACAGCGGTTATGGATTTCGAGGAGACTGCTGATACAGTGACATTTACTGTGGAGGGACCTGAGGATGCTCAGATTACTCTTGGCCTTGAAGAGGAGACGGAGTACGAAATTGATATAGCTGGAGCTGTTGCAGGTACTATGAAGACAAATCTCGGCGGCAAGCTCAGCTTAAGCGTAGAGCTTGAGGGTGTTGATTCAGTCGATATCAAAGTATCAAGAAAATAGAGCATATTTTTAAGCCCGGTGAAAGCCGGGCTTTTTGTATTTTATAAAGGAGAACAATATGGCAAAAGGAAAGACCTCTGTATTTTTCTGCCAGGAATGTGGTTATGAATCGGCAAAATGGATGGGACAGTGCCCGGCCTGTAAGGAATGGAATACATTTGTAGAGGAAACCGTAGATAAAAAGTCGATAAGCTCGTCGGGAAAAGTAAAAAAAGAATCAAAGGCGTCACAGGTTCTGCCTCTTTCGGCAGTAAAAAGCGAGAAAGAGGAGCGTATAGTGACAGGTATAGCCGAGTTTGACAGAGTACTTGGTGGAGGAATTGTGAGGGGGTCACTTGTGCTTGTGGGAGGAGATCCGGGTATAGGAAAATCCACGCTTCTACTTCAGGTATGCAGGGAACTTTCACAAAAAAAGGTGCCATTACTTTATGTGTCAGGTGAGGAATCACTGCATCAGATAAAGATGCGTGCCGACAGACTTGGTGATTTTACGGATTCACTGGAGCTTTTATGTGAGACAAGTCTTGATATAGCAAAGGACGTGATTCAACGAAAAAAACCGGAGGTTGTTGTAATAGATTCCATCCAGACTATGTACAATGAGGAGATAGCGTCGGCACCGGGCAGTGTCTCACAGGTCAGGGAGACAACCGGAGTGCTTATGCAGCTTGCAAAGACTCTGGGTATTTCTGTTTTTATAGTAGGACATGTGACAAAGGATGGTGCGGTTGCGGGACCGAGGACGTTAGAGCATATGGTTGATACTGTGCTTTATTTTGAGGGTGACAGGTATGAGTCGTACAGGATACTTAGAGGTGTTAAGAACAGATTTGGTTCGACCAATGAGATAGGCGTATTTGAAATGAAGGCGGAGGGACTTGTTGAGGTGGAAAATCCGTCGGAGTATATGCTTAGCGGTAAGCCCGAGGGAGCATCAGGATCAATTGTCACATGTTCCATAGAGGGAAGCCGCCCGATACTTCTCGAGATACAGGCTCTTGTATGTCACAGCTTTTTTAATAATCCAAGGCGTACAGCAAATGGTACAGATTATAATAAAGTAAATCTACTCATGGCGGTCCTTGAAAAAAGAGCCAACCTGTCACTGTCAGACTGTGACGCTTATGTGAATATAGCAGGCGGTATAAGGATGAACGAACCGGCGATAGACCTTGGGATAGTGCTTGCAATCGCATCAAGCAAAAAGGATATTATAGTGCGTGAGGATACCATATGCTTTGGAGAGGTGGGCTTAAGCGGAGAGGTACGCGGAGTTACCATGTCCGAGCAACGTGTGGCTGAGGCAAAGAAGCTTGGCTTTAAAAAGTGTATTGTTCCCAAAGTGTGTCTTGCAGGAGTGTCACATATTAGTGGAATTGAGATTGTCGGTGTGGCAAATATCAAGGAAGCGATAGAGGCTGTCAGATAGTAATTGTGAGAATTGCATATAATAAACAGACAATTTAGAAAATTTGTGTTTTTTAAGATAGTTTTACTACTTTAATTAATTGCAGTAAATCCGTTGACATATGTGTGCCGGGATGATATTATATCAAAGCTGACTCGCGGGACACATTGAGTTGTAGAGCTTGTGAGTTGCAATTTACAGACATGACTTTATAATATTGCTTTGAAATAAGCTGATTAAATAAGTTATGAAAAAAGTTCTTGACAAATGAAAAACATTTTGATAGAATAAACAAGCTGTCGCAA
>ERZ1027181.1119-NODE-1119-length-12776-cov-7.829966_pt1 | contig 12776 bp, 7 predicted proteins | sample MGYA00519247_ERZ1027181 | MGnify/ENA primary metagenome ERZ1027181 (study PRJEB26926, sample SAMN06164415) | human gut metagenome | biome: ENVO:00009003; feature: ENVO:2100002; material: ENVO:00002003 | host: Homo sapiens | place: USA | collected 2012 ...
AGGAGTATCGTCGGCAGCGTCAGATGTGTATAAGAGACAGCCAGTGGGGTACACAAAACTGTGAGTAATTTTCTAGGTGAATCAACAATATATCTTTTATCTCTGGCAATCAAACTGCTAGAACAATAATGTATGCAGTCTCGAATCAGTCTTTTCTTACTTGTAGGATAAGTCATTGATACTTTCCTTAAAAAAGCAAATCCTTTTGGATTTTTTAAGTACTGCCGGAACATAGTGCTGCTCGAGCCATCCGTTTGATATTCAACATCACATAACACATCATTCATCACAAAAAGCTTATATTTTTGATCAATTAATGTGTATTTATACACCAATCCAACATACTTTTCGCCTTCAAACACTGGATACGGTGGAACACTGTTGATAACATCTGTACGATAAACTAATTTTTTATCTCCCTCTCCACCAGATGCATAATAACCTCCAAGTGTGGTCTCTTTTAATCCATACGGGAAGTCTTTTCCTATGATTCTTCCGGTATTCATGTCTGCATCCAGTCCTATCAAACCGGCATAATTTTTATTTCTTATTTTCAACCAAGCAGTTTTTATTTTTTTCACAGCTCCTTTTGCCATTCTATCATCAGAATCGATACATACATTTAATTCTGTATGCATATTCTCATACGCAACATTATGAGCTGTATGCATTCCACCATTTTTTTTATAAATATATTGTATTTCAAATCCATTTTCTTTTTTCTGCCACTCTTTTACCAGACTTGCAGTTTCATCAGTAGAACCATCATCTACAATCAGCCAAATAAATTCTTTACATTCTTGATTACACAAGCTTTCATAAGTTCTCGGCAATGTACTTGCTCTATTATAAGCCGGTGTAAAAACTGTTAAAAATACCATTTCTCTTCCCCTGTTTTTTTAATGTAAAAACATTCTAATTGTTTTGCAGCTACACTAATATCATATCCTGCATTTGCGATTTCTCTAATATGATTCTCATGCGTTTTTTCTGATTTCTGCAGTATATAATTTGCCCAATTTTCTACACTATCACTCAATCTCTTTCGTATTACCAGTCCTTTCGTAACTATACATTCTTTTGAAACTCTATCAGATATAATACACTGCATTCCTGATGCTTGCGCCTCAATCATGGTTACCGGTAATCCCTCATACAATGATGGAAATACAAAAACATCCATTGCCTGCATTAATCTATTAACATCGGAACGAATCCCTGTAAAAACAACATTGTCTGCAATTCCCATACTTTCTGCCTTTTCTTTAGCGGTAATAAGTCCATCACCTCCACCGACCAGAAGTAACTTTGAATCTGGTGATTTTTTTAGAATTTCTTTAAATATCTCCAATAAAAATATATGATTTTTAGCCGGTGTAAAATTTCCAACATGACCGATAACTATTTTTCCCAATAATCCCAACTCTTCACGAACGCTTTTATTCACCGTTGTAGTATAAAGATACTTCTCTGTATCTATCGCATTTCTTATGATTTGATATTTCTTTCCAGAAAACATCCAATCTCCCGCCTGTTTTCCACATGCAAAAAGATCTGTCGCAAATCGAGGAATCTTTTTCATATAATATAATTTTATTGGATATTTTATATTCTTTACAGCACTACTAGAATGGCTATGCGCAATTCGAACCGGAACTCCGCATTCTTTCGCACATTGCAACGCTACAGAACTCAGACAGTCCTGATGTACATGTACAATCTTATATTCCGGATGAGTTCTAAAAAAGCGTCTCAATTCTGCTTTGTATCTTCTACTCCACGGCACAAGCCTTGATACGTGATAGATTCTTCCGCCTAAAGACTTTATTTCCTCATCATAATCCGCTTCAAATTCTCTATGCACTAGGAAATCGAACTGTACTTTACTTCGATCTATATGACGATAATAATTCATAAGCATCGTCTCAAGACCTCCGCGCCCCATATATGTAACAACATGTAATACTCGAATCATTATTCTCCCTCTATCCCAAAAGATTATTAACACTATACAAATAGAATCCCAGATACCCCACTACCATTGCAACATAAATCAATCTTGCTGATCGTTTGGTAAACATATGATCAATCTCCCATGGCAATAAGATATAACTATATAATGAGAAATAAATTGGAAGACGACCAATAAATATTCCACTTGTGAACATAGATACTATATAGAATCCAACAGATACGATTGACATATTCGTACACAAATTGATAACTTTGTCATCTTCACTTCGTATGAATTTTAATCCTATTAAAGACAGTACCGATGGCACTGCATACACTAATACACGCAATGCATTCGTTCCATCATCATTCCAACTCTGCCAGTCAGACACAACATTTTTATATTGCGTCTCGGCTAACATAGAATCCAACACATTTGTAAACTGCCCAATACCAGCCACAATTGCAATAACCGCAACCATAAAAAGTAATGTCTTTTTATTCCATGCCTTTCCTTGTACAATGAAAATAAATGGAATAACCAGTAAAGCGCTCTGATGCATCAATGAGGCAATCAGAATTAAAATAATTGCTTTTGCGTACTTCTTATCCAGTATAAATTTAATTCCTATGAACGTAATCGTAACAGCCAGAAATTGTCGGATACCATTGAACAACCAAGAGATATAATCTGTCGAAGCAATAAATAAGAAAAAGCTTACCAGATATCTGCTGGAATATTTACGATATACATATATCAACACCCCCGCCTGAATCGCAGCTAATACTATAAAATATATATTAACGTGATTTCCTACAATACATTTGATGACCGCTGACACAAAATAGAAGCCTTTATCCTTCTTTACTGTTGCCATATAAGACGCCATACCGCCTAAACTTACCGGCATTTCGGAAAAGCTTTTTTTGTATGCCCACGTATCGCCTATATTTTCTCTATATCCACACCATATAATCAACGGTAAGAATGTCACAACCGCCCACACCGGTCTCCACCGATATTCTTTTTTCCCACACACCGTCTCCTCTTGTTTCACCGATGTCAATACAGACAGTATCGCCATCACGGCAACCCATCCGATTATCAATATATAATTCTTGTCCATATTCTTCTCCAAATAATTGATTGATATTGCAGGGATTCTCTTACCTGCTTCATACGTTTTTTAACATTTAATTTTACCATATATTTCCTTGTATTCCAAGACAGAGCAACAGGCATGATTCACCATTTGTACCGATATTACGCAATTTATAACGCTTCCTTTACATCCGTTCCTTCCAATTTTGCTCCTTTAAGGCTCGTTTCTCGGAGATTTACTCCCTCCATCTGTGCTCCGTAAAAATTGAGCGCACTCAGATCGCTATGTGATAGATCTGCATAGCACATTCTGGCATGAATACCATCCGCACCATGCATATTGCAGTAACTTACATCTGCCCTTGTAAAGTTTGTATAATTCAGACTTGTATAAAATAAGTCTGCTCCTTTCAGATTACTATAACTAAAGTCTACATAGTTCAGATTCGCATGCCGCAGATTGATATACGGAAGATTCAGATTACTAAGATCTCTCATTCTCTCTCCTGATTTTTTAATATATCCACTCAGTAATTCCATAGCCTTTTCTCCCCTGACAAGTCGTACTGGACACTTTCCGGATACTTTTAACAGAATAATCTTTACCACTGCCAGATAATTGAGAAATGCTGTAATCTCCTTATCTATAACTTTTAGATTGCAACAGCTCTTTTCCTGAAGTGGATACTGCATTCCATTTTCCAGCAGACTTTCAAAATAGTTTATCCAATACTCTTCACACTCCTGCTTCTTTTCACCCCTCATAGAATCTACACACTTTTCTATCATCCGCTCCAGATAGATAAGTGTTTGCACCGGAAGTTCTCGGATATTCAATAATTTTGTAAGTTGCTCTGTCATTTCTTTTTTGAATGGATATATCGGATCGGTGAACTGATTTTTCACTGTATCCACGATTGCCCTGGCAAGGAAATATTCATAGATTGTCTTATGTATGAACACCAGACCATTACCTTCCGTGTTTCCTTCTGTGTGATGAATCTGATGAATGTACTGTCCCAACATAGCTGACGAATTTACACCAACTTCGTCCAGAATCTTTCGATAAGATTCCCAGTCAATAATCAACTGTTCTGGTCTGTGTTCGAGTATCCAGTATGCCATCCGCTCGGATACTTCATGAATCTGACCTTTAATCTTTGCAGTCAGCGGATGCCCCATCTGATCCCAGCACCGATCATAGATTCCCCTCTCTCTTGCATCCAGAGTAAATATTTTATCATATACATCCGATTCTGATTCGTCTTCTCCCACATCAATTTCCAATGCAATCGTCATATATAAAAGGATTGGTATTCCAAACACTGTCTCCATTTCCTGCATCTTCTCTATTGTATGTTTTGACACGGTCTTTCCACCATTTCGTTCAAAATATTTATTACAGAATTCTATAATCTGATCTTTGTCAAATCTGCCAAGTACAATATATGGTACTTCTATGTAGCTTGATTCTCCCAGATAATTGCGCCTGCTGGTAATGATTAAAGAAAAGTTCTTTAATCCATAATCCTCCGCTGCATCCTCCCAGCATATGTAGAGATGTCTTAACAAATCTTCTCTACTGCCATCGACTTCCACTTCATCGATTCCATCCAAGATTAATACATGATTAGAAAGCCTCTTATACTCTAACAATCCTAATTCTCTCATAATATCTTCAAACAGATTATAATTTGTCGGGCTCCATGTCACCTTCTGCATTGCAGCACATGGATAAACAATTGGTTTACGTCCTTCCGTGTCTTCATAAGTATTCAGTATATATGCAACCAATGTCGATTTTCCTCCACCCGGCTCCCCTAATATCAAAAGAAATCTGTCATTCTTTTCATAAATCAGACTCTGTATTTGATTTTCCAAATCATTTCTTTCATCTAACTCCTCATTTTTTGAATATCTTGGCATCAGAAAAAGACCATTTTTCAAGCTGACCTGCGGTTTATCACTGTCCAGAAAGAGCGGCTCTTTCCAACGCCTTTTATATGCCTGGTTCCTATTTATAATTCCCGTTGCTTTGACTAATTCTTCCGGATTTATATTGTTAATCGGCATTCATTTCTTCCCCCAGTACTTCTTTTCTTTCTCCCTCTCCTACCAATTCAGTCACCTCACAGAATAGTTTTCCCTGTGGTGTCAGTCGAATTAATGTCGTATTGGAGCCTGCGAGCATCCCGTGCTCATCTCTATACATTACCCCACATCGTTCCAGACGCATAACCTGAAAAAGAGACAGATTCTCACTATAAGTATAGATTTTTTTATTTTTATAAGCGTAGACTAATGCCGGATAATCATACATTGATATATCCTCCAGCATTTCTTCTAATATACAGAAGTCAATCCAGCATTCTTCCATCTTTATCTTGCGCTTTTCTTTATCCTCAAATCTTGCTGCTTTCTGCTCTTCCTTCAAATAATACATGTAGATTTTGGACAAAATCCGTGCCTTTCTTTTTTCTTTTAAACGTTCCAGACTCAGTATAAGATTTGTCATTTCTTTTTCTCGTTTTTTGGGATGTTCTTCTAACACTCTCCTATGCTCTCTGATTACATCTTCTTCTAATCTGCCACGTTTTACATCCTCTACAAACTCTTGAAGCTTTATAATTAGATATCGGTTGTGAATAGTATCAGCAAGTCTTGCTGCTTTTACAAAATTCCCGATAATTGGAATCTCTTTTAAAAGTTCATTGTCAATAGTCATATCAAGACCAATTTCTATATTATCCCCTAACAAGTCAACGGCCTGACCAATAACGTCTTTCCCCAGTCCCTCTTTCATATTTTGACCCGTATTCTGGGTTATATCCGGCAATGCCAGATCCTCCATTGCTGTAATCATCTCTTTATCATTCACGTGTTGCTCCTCACATCCCCATTTTACATTTGTAAATCATTTTTTATATATTATTCATTGTATCATATCTCTATATATTTTGCTGATGCTGTCTCATTTTTCCATTCATAACACTTCACGTTTTCTCATGTATCTCCTTTTTCTATTCTTTCCGTCATTTTAACCATATTATTCCAACTTCTCCTATTGCATTTGTGCATTTTATATGATATGTTGACTTTAACACATTTGGTGTTTACATGATGTAAGGGAGATAATTATCGTGTAACGCCCAACACACATTGGCATTACTGAAAGGAGGCCTATATGTTTAGAAAAAGTTATTGGAAAAAGAGATTTGCTCCTGTCCTGGCGGGCGCACTGGTAATTTCTTCATTACTGGTACCGCCTGGTCATGCATTCGCAGCCGATCCGGTTACTTCCGAAGAACAGACTGTAAGTCCTGAGACACCGGAAGTTAAGGACGTAACGGATTCCACAGATGCAGCGACCACCGATGCGAACCTGACCACTCCCGATTCCGTTTCGGATTCTGTATCAGATTCTGTAGCCGGTACTTCTACAACAGATGCTTCATCCGGTAAGGAAGCTGCTAAGCAGGACGTGAAAGAGACGAAGGAAGTAAAGGCAGCTGACGATGCAGTTACTGATCCGATTCCGGACAAGACTCCTCACCTCGTATACGGTGACAAGAGTCTGGCTGACGAAGATGCTTTCGTCCTGCTGATCTTCGGCGACGGCTTCACTGCTTCCGAGCAGGATTCGTTCTATACCAATGCTCAGAATACCGCGGATTATCTGATGGATACTTCTCCTTGGGATGAGTTCAAAGATACGATCAAGATCTACGCTCTCGGAGTTGTATCGAACGAATCGGGCGCAAAAGCAGACACAGCGATCAACCAGGAGCAGGCGAACGCAGACACACGCGACACCTACTTCGGATCTTCATTCTGGTCAGGCGGTATGCAGCGTCTTCTTACGATCAGTTCGGATGGATCTAAGAAAGCAAAGCAGTTATCAGATCAGTACCTTCCTGCGGCAGACTTTAATGTTGTGATCGTCAATGCTACCACATACGGCGGAAGCGGCGGAAGTGTATGTGTTGCTTCTCTTAATAATGAATCCCTTGAGATGATGCTTCACGAGCTTGGACACACCACTGCCAAACTTTCGGATGAATATTTCGCAGGTGCAAGCTATGCGGCCGAGATGCCGAATATGACAGCTGAGTCTGATCCTGCAAAGGTCCGCTGGTCACGCTTCATCGGTAAGAATGGTGTCGGTGTCTATGAATATGACAATGGCGGTAACGGATGGTACCGTCCACACCAGAATTGTAAGATGCGTTTCCTTGGCAAGCAGTATGCTTTCTGCGAAGTATGTAAAGAACAGATCCGCAAGACCTTCTGTCAGGATTCAAATGTAACCAAGTTATTCTTCCAGCCTTATGCAGACATGTTCTATGAGTCTGACACAGGCAAAGATATGCGTGAATATTTTATCCTCCGCAGAGGTAAGAATGAGATCACAGGCGATAAGCTTGGTGATGCTTTAACGCTTACTTACAAGGATGCAGATGGCAACGTAGTATCCGGTATTCCTAACAAAGCCGGAACTTATACCATCGAAGCTACATTTGCCGGAGACAGCACATATGAGAAATGCAGTCAGACAGCTGCCTACACGATCGAATTACCGGACCTCATCACGCTCGATGTTCCGTCCAAGGTATACGACGGCAAACCTGCTGACCTTAATTATACCGTTAATTATGACAAAGACTATACGGTAAAAGCGCATTATAAAGGAACTGTTCCTTACGCCGCTGAGATTACTTATGACTATGACAGCGACGAAGCACCGGTAACTCCTGGCCGTTACAGCGTAACCCTTACCGCTTATGACAAAGCCACAGGAACCGCGATCAGCAGCAAGACCAAAGACTATGAGATTACCTTCAAGTCCACGACTCTTCAGAATAACGACACAGCCGATTATCCGGGTGCTATGCCTTATTACAACAATAAGACGATCGTATTCTCCGGAGAAGGTTACACAGCCGGTGAACAGTCTCAGTTTGAAGATGTTGCAAAAGACTTTGTGAAGTATTTCCGTTCTACAGAACCTTTCAAAGAAGCTGACACGTACTTTAACTATCACACGGTAGAGACCGTATCCAATGAATCCGGCATCGGTCAGAAAGCCAAAGATACTTACTACAAACTGACTTATGACAAGAATGGTAAGATTGTTCCGACAGACGAAAGTACCGCCGGTGCAATGTACATTGGTAATAATGTCATCACATCTTACTACAAAGCCAATATCGTTATTGTAAATGATAAGAATGTCAAGACAGGTACTACATTCAAGAACAAGCGTTTCACCATCTACACGACAGCAGATGAGGCTGGCATGCAGTTTGCGGCAAATGAACTGCGCAATTACTTCACTAACCACAAAGAAGGCTATACTCCTTCTACAGACGCCGAGAAAGATGCGGAAAGAACCGAATTCCTGAAAGCGCTTTATTACACTTGGTATGGATCTGATTACGCTCCGGTATTAAGCCGTGCGTATGACGAGACATTTACGGAGAACGGATCTCCGATCGACCTTGCACCATATTTCCATACTTATGTATTGGGCAAAGAGGTTGAGGGCGTTGCTTATAAGATGACTTACTATGCAGATGATAACGGTGCTGTCGGAGAAGAACTTTCCGAAGTTCCTTCCAAGGCAGGTACTTATCATGCGAAAGCGGAGCTTGTCATGGACGATGTGTCCGCGTATGGCGAGCCTTGTAAGAAGGTTACTTTAGACGATGAGACCTATTCGCTTCCTCTGGCACGCGGATGGACCACTTACACGATCCAGGCCAAAGATGACCCGGAGAATCCTGACAAACCGAATCCTGGTACACCGGATGATCCGAAGAATCCTGGAAGCGATAATCCTGGACAGAATCTGAAGCCGAATCAGAACCTGAATAATAACAAGAATACAACCAAGAATATAAATATTAACAAATCAACCAACGGCAAAGCTTCTAACAAAGCTGCAGCCAGAACCGGCGATCAGTCACCGGTATGGATGTACACACTTCTTTCTCTGGCAGCACTTGCTGTGATCGCAGCTGTGATCTGTAAGAGAAGATTCCGTAGATAAGGTAGATAAAAAAGCTTAGATAAAAATCTTTAATAAAAGGAAACTCCTTTCTGGCATCTGCCAAAAAGGAGTTTCCTTTTTACCGTCTTTGATTATATTATACTCTCTCGATCCCCTGTATCGTCTTCTTCACAACCTTATCCTTATCGAATTCCCGCGCCATCTTATCTCTGCCGCATACTCCCATTGCTTCGCGTTCTATACGGCTCATTTGGGCGATCTTACTCATCTTACGGTACAGATCATTCCAGTCCTCTGCTTCACACAGAAGCCCGCTCTTACCATCGTCTACGGCTTCCTTACAGCCCGGAATATTGCTGGTGATCACCGGCCGTCCGGTCGCTGCTGCTTCTAGAAGTACATTTGACATTCCCTCATGATAACTTGGGAGCACGACACAGTCGGCCATGGCATAATACGGTCTCGGATCTTCTTGGAATCCATGGAACACTGCGATCCCTGCATCCACCAGCTTATCAATCTTTTCTTTGTATTCATCTTCGAAGAATCCTACCAGATCCAGAACGAACGGTACTTCTTTTCGCTGTAGTTCTTTCGCTGCATAGAACAGTTCGTCCATTCCTTTTTCCTTCATGATCCTTCCGAGATATAGGAAATGCACTTTGTCATTCTCCGGATATTTCTGATAAGTATAATACTTAAGATTTACTCCTGCCCCTTTAAGCAGACACATCTGTTCCCGACGGATGATCTGCTCCTGCAGGAACACCTTCGCATTTCCCTTATTTTCGAAATACACTGTCTTTGCCTTTTTTAAGGCTGTTTTATACATTCTTATAACGATTTCCCGAAGTCCCTTCTTCTGGAATGCAGTTCCGAGTCCCTGTACGTTGACACAATATGGGATCCGCATCTGTCGGCAGGCATATCCTGCATATACATTAGGCTTGATCGAATAGGTAACTACCATATCCGGGTGATGTTCTTTTAATAACCGGCGGTAGGTCAGATACAGCTTCATATCCGTCTTCGGGTTGATCCCCCGGCGGTCCACATCCGTCTCGATCATCGTACAGCCCATAGCTGCAAAGTCATCCTCATGTCCTACGAATGGTGTGCTGATGATCACATCATAATCTTCCATAAGTTTCTCGATCAATTCTCTTCTGAACTGCCACAGCATATAAGAATGATTGGTGATGACCATAAGTTTCTTCTTTGCTCCGGTTCCGCCTTCTACGACTCCGTCACTTCGAAGCACGGAGAATACCGTTCCGATAAAGCACCGGATATCCATAAGCGGCCCCATCTTTTTTACATACTCGCCGTCCAATCTGGCTTTGACAGGGATCTCAAGTTCATCTCTTCCGTTGATCTGTGCCCATCCGGTAAGTCCTGGTTTTACATCATTAGCCCCGTACTTGTCACGTTCTGCGATCAGGTCATCCTGATTCCAAAGTGCCGGCCTCGGTCCGATCACGGCCATATCTCCTCTGGCAATATTCCAAAGCTGCGGAAGTTCATCCAGTGATGATTTCCGCAGGAAACGTCCTACTTTTGTTATGTACTGATCCGGGTTCTCCAGAAGGTGTGTCGGCTTATCGTGCGGCGTATCTGTGCGCATGGAGCGGAATTTGTACAGGTTAAAATATTCCTTATGGATTCCTACTCTTTTCTGCGAAAAAAAGACAGGAGCTGTGATCCCGTCTTCTTTCTTGATCGCCACAATAATTGCCAGATAGACGGGTGATAATACCACCAGACCGATCCCTCCAAGAGCTCTTCCTATTATGTTCTTAACCTTCATATATTTCCTTTGTCTGAAAGACAAATGATCCTCTTTGAACATATCTGTTATGCCTCCTGTATTCTCTGGTTCTATTGTGTTGATTTATTTAATTTTGGATGATAGGTCGGAACGATGTTTTCCACGATCAGACGCATATCATCGGTCTCATTCTGTGCTGCGCTCTCAAGGACTCTGAGTGCATGTGCAAGCTTGACTTCATCTACATCGATCGGATGTCCGATATGTATCAGCTTATTCGGTGTATCCGTCATACCTTCTTCGTCCATCAGAAGTTCTTCGTATAATTTTTCTCCCGGACGCAGTCCCGTGAATTCAATCTTGATATCCTGATCGACTTTATAGCCTGACAGCCGGATCATATTCCTTGCAAGATCAAGGATCTTTACCGGTTCTCCCATATCCAGGACGAAGATCTCTCCGCCTTTGGCATAGGCACCTGCCTGAAGTACCAGTGATACCGCTTCCGGAATCGTCATAAAGTAGCGGATGATCTCCGGATGTGTGACGGTTACCGGTCCTCCTTCTGCAATCTGTTTTTTAAATAACGGAATAACACTTCCGTTACTTCCAAGTACATTACCGAACCGCACTGCTACATATTCTGTGTTCGATTCTTTATTATAAGTCTGTATGATCATCTCACAGATTCTCTTGGAAGCTCCCATGATATTCGTTGGGTTGACAGCCTTATCTGTAGATATCTGTACAAATCTCTTAGCATTCCATTTATCTGCCATTCTGACCATATTATAAGTTCCGAGGACATTATTCTTGATAGCCTCGTTCGGGCTGCCCTCCATAAGCGGCACATGCTTATGTGCTGCCGCATGATAGATGATCTCCGGACGGTACTGTTCGAAGATACTGTTGATACGGTTCTCATCACGTACAGAACCGATCAGCACCACCAGGTCAAGCTTCGGCTGTTCCCTTAACAATTCCTGCTGGATATCATATGCATTGTTCTCATAGATATCGAAGATGATCAGCTGCTTCGGGCTGTGCTTTGCGATCTGTCTGCATAATTCACTTCCGATCGAACCTCCGCCGCCGGTTACCATAATTACTCTTCCTGATACATAATCCATGACCTCGTTCAGATTGACATAGACTTCATCTCTTCCCAGAAGGTCATCGATGTTCACCGGACGCAGCTTACTTGCCCTGACCTCACCGTTGACCAGCTGATATACTCCCGGCAGGATCATAAGTTCACAGTTTGTATCCTGACAGATCTCCACGATTGGTCTGATCTTTGCTGCATTTGCCGATGGTATCGTCAGGATGATCTGCTGGACATTGTATTTCTTGACGCTTTTCTTGATACTGTTCCGATTACCGACAACCTTGACTCCCTTAATATATCTTCCGATCTTATACGGATCATCGTCTATGATACAGACAACCTTCTGATCCAGATATTTACTGTTCTGGATCTCTGTGATCAGACTTCTTCCGGCCTCTCCTCCGCCGATGATCATGACTTTCTTTCTCTTTGACCATGGGAATGTACGGTTCTGTCTGCGCAGACGTATCAGTCGGTAAGATACTCTTGTTGCCCCGATCAGGATCATCAGATAAATTGTATCCAGTACATACCAGCTTCTTGGCATAACGCTCCATGTAAATGAGATGATGACAAGCTTCGCTACGGCCGCCGCAAGACAGGCTGCGATCAGACTGAATACTTCTTCAATCCCTGCGTACTCCCATAAACTACTGTAGATACGGAAAAGTGTAAATATAATTAATGTTATGACTATGGTGAATGGTCCGTATTTATAGATTACTTTTAAGAATTCTTTCGGAATCTGGCTGAAATCGAACTCAAAACGTGTCAGTAATGCCAGAATTGATGCTGCGATAACTGTCTCTTATACACATCTGACGCTGCCGACGAT
>ERZ1027181.1143-NODE-1143-length-12599-cov-11.681202_pt1 | contig 12599 bp, 9 predicted proteins | sample MGYA00519247_ERZ1027181 | MGnify/ENA primary metagenome ERZ1027181 (study PRJEB26926, sample SAMN06164415) | human gut metagenome | biome: ENVO:00009003; feature: ENVO:2100002; material: ENVO:00002003 | host: Homo sapiens | place: USA | collected 2012 ...
CTACACAAGGAGTATCGTCGGCAGCGTCAGATGTGTATAAGAGACAGCACATGCAATAACCACATGGATAAAGAAAATAAGCGGCATCCCCTTTACAAAATACCAATGCTTTGTCTTGTGCCTGAAGGCATACATCCCAGCCCAGGTACCGGCGCTTCCGCCCAGCAGGCTGAGCCCAAATAATGTCTTCTCCGGGATGCGCCATGCGTGTGCCTTGGCCTTACACTTGTCAATTCCCATCGCAGCAAAGCCTGCTATATTCATAAGAAGCAGATAAATCAGAAAAATTTTCATATAAATAATGCTCCATTCTATTACTCCGCACATAAATTTATAAATATATAAACATATCTGCATATATTAATAAGTCCACAAAAAACAATAGCCCAGCCTTTAAAGGCCGGGCCATAAATTAATTATTAATTCTTAGCTTTTTTAGAAACCTTAGCCGGTGCAGCCGCCTGCTTTTTGATGGCGCTCTTGCCCAGATAAAGCTTCATAACATACCACAGCTCTGTAGCGATGCAGATTGAAGAATATGTTCCGCAAAGCACACCTACCATGAGTGGTAATGAGAACTCTCTGATTGATGTATGACCAAAGATAAAGAGTAACAATACCATAACAAATGTAGTAAGCGAAGTATTGATGCTTCGTGAAAGTGTCTGTGTAAGGGACTCGTTTGCTATATCAGCAAGCTCATCTGCTGAGTACTTCTTGATACCGTGAAGATTCTCACGGATACGGTCAAAGATAACGATTGTATCGTTGACTGAGTAACCTACGATTGTAAGTATACATGCGATAAACGTACTGCCGACTGAGATTCTGATAAGTGCATATGCTGTGACAACAACAAGCACATCATGTACCAGCGCAAGGATAGCACTTGAAGCAAATCTGATGTCCTTGAATCTGAACCAGATATATAACAGCATGAAAATACATGAAATAATAACTGCCTTTACAGCGTTTGTTCTCATCTCTCCACTGATTGTTGAGCTGATACTCTGAGTCTCTATAGTTGATGCATCAACATTGAAATCCTTCTCAAGAAGAGCTGCGAGATCCTGTCTCTCATCGAGTGAAAGTGTACGTGTCTTTAATGTGACATCATGGCTGCCCTGGACTGTAGTAACCTGCACTGCACTATTGCCAAGGAGCTTTGATACTGAAGGCACGATGTCCTTCTCAACCTCTGCGGCTGTATAATCCTTGCCAAAGTCTGCTGTGGTTGATGTACCACCTACGAACTCAAGGCTGTAGTTTAATGCATTGCCACTTGTAGCACCGAAATAAATCATGCCGCCGATACCTGCAAGTATAACTACACCTGAGATAACAAAGTATTTGACTCTGTTCTGTACAAATCTGATAACCTTTCTCTTCTTTGCCTTGCCGTAGAACTTCTCAGCTCTGACACCGACACCGTAAAATGCTCTTGTAAGGTATTTTGCGATAAAAAGAGCTGTAAACAGTGACAGAATAATCGAAATCATAAGTGTGTATGCAAAGCCCTTTACTGTACCTGAACCGAGCACCATAAGCACAAGTGCTGCGATAAAGGTTGTAACCTGTCCATCGAGGATGGCTGAAAGAGCCTTCTTGTAGCCCTCATTTACTGCAGCAAGCACTGATTTGCCACCTGCGATTTCCTCACGGATACGGGCAAATACGATAACGTTTGCATCTACTGCCATACCGATACCAAGGATGATACCCGCGATACCCGGCAGTGTAAGTGTAATCTCAAACCAGTAAATAAACAGTACTGTAAGCATTGAGTAGAGTGCAAGTCCGATAGATGCAACCACACCGAGTATACCATAGAGCACAATCATGAATATCATGATTAAGATAATTCCGATAATTGCAGCCTTTACTGCATTTGTGAGCGCTGTTCCACCGAGCTGTGCACCAACAACATTTGACTCTAACTCCTCGAGCTGGAGGTTGATGGCTCCGACACGGATAAATGTTGCAAGGCTTGTTGCCTCGTCGTAATCCTTCATTCCGTTGATTACACAGTTACCATCTGAGATAACGGCGCTTACTGTAGGAACGCTGATGAAATGATCATCATAGTATATACCGATTGACTGTCCTGCATCCTTTGCCTTCTTTGTGGCATCTGCCCATGTGTCAATAGCCTTATCCTTGAGCTTTAATGAAACAACAGGCTCCTTGGTTGATGTAGATGATGACTGGTCATACTGGGCGCTTGCATCCTTTACATCGTTACCATCGAGGATGACTGAACCATTGGCCTTTAAGGTGTCAATATCATAGTTGAGCTTGTAGCCGCCCTGGGCCGATGTGTCCTGTGTATAGTTGGCATTTCCGTCACTGTCATACTGGGCGATGAAGTACAGTGATCCCGGACTTCCAAGATCCTCGAGTACCTTGTTAGGGTCGTCAACACCCGGAATCTCTACAGTGATACGGTCATCCCCGCTCTTGTATACAGAGTACTCTGTTGTGTAGCTCTCTGCACGCTCCTCGAGCTTTGCGATAGTATCATTTACATCCTTGTCTGAAGGATTCTTGTCCTTGATATGGTAGGTGATTGAAACACCACCTGAGAGGTCGAGACCAAGCTTGATATTCTGATAATCCTTATCCTTGGTGCTCTCACCATTAGCAGTTGCCTCCTGCTTTTGCTTTGTGTCGGTGATTACTGCAGTGGAATACCAGCCCAGCAAGCCGATACAAATGACTGCCACAAGGATAATCACCCAACTCTTTCCTTTTTTCATTTTCTTATACCTTCCTGTCATTTTGCTACCATCCATATAAGTATACAGATGGCAAATATATTCGCACACGGGTCACAAATACCGCTATCCGTTTCCCGTGACAAATTCAAATTATTGTGCATCATCTGCCATATCAGCCTCTGCTGCCTTAATCATGATAGCGCACTCTATACGCTTCTTCTGCAGCTCGCAGCCTAAATCATAGGCATCAGTGATTGTGCCGTGGAAGTTGTATGAGTTGGCGGCACAGCCACCGCTGCAATAGAATCTGGCAAAACAGTTGCGACATTTTTCCTTGGCATAAACATTACAGCACTTAAACTCATCCTGGATGTCAGTGGCCTTGATGCCATCCCAGACATTACCCATAATGAAGTCCTCATTGCCCACAAACTGGTGGCATGGATATAAATCTCCCCATGGAGTCACTGCCAGGTACTCTGTTCCTGAGCCACAACCGGAAAGACGCTTATATACACAAGGTCCTCCCTCTAAATCTATCATAAAATGGAAGAAATTGAAGCCGTTTCCTGCCTTGTTTCTCTTTACCATCTCTGCTGCAAGTCTGTCGTACTCATCAAAGAGCACAGGTAAATCAGATTCCTTAAGTGCATACTCATCTGTAGGCTGTGCCACCACAGGCTCAACTGAAATCTGTTTGAAGCCTAAATCAGCCAGATGAAGCACATCCTTTGAAAAATCAGTATTGAAATGTGTGTATGTACCTCTCACATAGTACTTGTCCTGATGTCTGCTCTCCGCAAACTTCTGGAATTTCGGAACAATAAGGTCATAACTGCCGGCACCCTTTCTGAAAGGTCTCATGCGGTCATGAACCTCCTTGCGTCCGTCGATACTAAGAACTACATTGTCCATCTCTTTGTTGGCGAACTCCATAATCTCGTCATTTAAGAGCACACCGTTTGTAGTGAGTGTGAACCTGAAATGCTTGTCATGAAGCTTCTCCTGCTCTCTTCCATATGCCACAAGCTGCTTCACCACATCCCAGTTCATAAGAGGCTCTCCTCCAAAGAAGTCTACCTCTAAGTTTCTCCTGCTGCCTGAATTGGCAATCAGGAAATCAAGTGCCTGTTTTCCTGTCTCGTAGCTCATGAGAGCTCGTCTGCCGTGATACTCGCCCTCCTCTGCAAAACAATATCTGCAGGCAAGGTTGCAGTCGTGCGCGATGTGAAGGCAAAGTGCCTTTACAACTGTCTGGCGCTTCTTGAAATCTATGATACGCTCTTTGTATGTATCTTCTGTGAAGAGCTCTTCATTATCCTTAAGCTCATTTACTTCCTGTATTGCTTCTTCTATCTCCGTCTGTGGATACCTGTCCACAAGCTTTTCAATAATCTCCTTAGCTGAGTTGTCCTCAAACAGCTCAATAACGTCATATGTGACATCATCCACCACATGGATTGCGCCACTGTTGACATCTAAGACAATATTATAGCCGTTGTTCTTGTACTGATGAACCACTACAATATTCCTCTCTTTCTATACACATTTTAAAATTACACTGCGAAAAGAGTGTGCACCTATCAGCGCACACTCTTTAAATCCGCTTCACCTATGACTATTTGTACTGCTCACAAGTCTGGTTTCCAACTGTACAAGATGTCTTGCAAGCTGACTGGCATGATGTCTGGCACTCGCCACATCCGCCCTTTTTAACAGTGTTCTGTAATTTTCTTGTATTTAATGTCTTTACGTGTTTCATTTTTATCTCCTTTTCATTTAACGATGTCTCATTGACACATCATATTTGCTTTCAACATTATATCACAGCATTATCAATATGAAAAGTCCTTTTTTAGCGAAAAACAAGCGCTGAAAACATTACCAGAAGGAGTATTATCAAAAGCTCGAATATATTTTTTGATTCACCTATATCTATGACCACTGTTGCTATCACATACGTTATCCAGTATGCTACGACCGTCACCCTGATAAAACGTCTGCGGTGAAAGCAGCATTTGAGCAAAAATCCGCACACAAACCCCACCACTATATTGACCGCCATGGCAAGTGCAAACTTTATCCACTCCGCCATGTCGACAAAGCACTGTACTATAGAAAGTATGATAAGGCACAAAAGCGCCGTAAGATGCATAATACATATTGTTATCACAGGACCTTTGATTTTTCTCCACATAAAAACGCCCTCCACACATCATATATATGTGCAAAGGGCGGTAATTATTCATGTATGAAATTCATTCGTGATTACAGCTCACAGTTATTAACTGTTCTAGGGAATGGGATAACGTCACGGATATTGCCCATGCCGGTAAGATACATTACGCATCTCTCAAAGCCCAATCCAAAGCCTGCGTGTCTTGCAGAGCCGTATTTTCTTAAGTCAAGGTAGAACTTGTAGTCATCCTCTGAAAGTCCAAGCTCATTTATTCTGGCAAGAAGCTTATCGTAGTCATCCTCTCTCTGGCTTCCACCGATGATTTCTCCGATTCCCGGCACGAGACAGTCAACTGCTGCAACGGTCTTTCCGTCGTCATTCAGCTTCATGTAGAAGGCCTTTATCTCCTTCGGATAATCTGTGACAAATACAGGGCGCTTATAAATCTGCTCTGTAAGGTATCTCTCATGCTCTGTCTGCAAATCACAGCCCCATGATACCTTGTAATCAAACTTGTCATTGTGTTTTGAAAGGATGTCGATAGCCTCTGTGTATGTCACACGTGCAAAATCATTTTCAACAACATTTCTTAATCTGTCAAGCAGCCCCTTGTCCACGAAATTGTTGAAAAATGCCATCTCCTCAGGTGCATTTTCAAGCACATAGCTGATAACATACTTGAGCATGCTCTCTGCAAGCATCATATCATCCTCAAGGTCTGCAAAAGCAATCTCAGGCTCAATCATCCAGAACTCTGCCGCATGACGTGTGGTGTTTGAATTCTCCGCACGGAAGGTAGGTCCGAAGGTGTAGATATTCTTGAATGCCATAGCATATGTCTCGCCGTTTAACTGTCCTGAAACAGTAAGGTTGGTAGGCTTATTAAAGAAATCCTTTGAGAAATCCACCTTTCCTTCCTCTGTCATAGGGAGATTGTTCAAATCAAGTGTGGTCACCTGGAACATCTCTCCTGCACCCTCACAGTCACTTCCTGTGATAAGCGGTGTGTGCACGTACACAAAATCCCTCTCCTGGAAGAATTTGTGAATAGCATATGCGCAGAGTGAGCGCACCCTGAAAACTGCCTCAAAAGTATTTGTACGAGGTCTTAAGTGTGAGATTGTACGAAGATACTCAAATGTATGTCTCTTCTTCTGCAGAGGATAATCCGGTGTGGATGCACCCTCAACAGTCACCTCTGCGGCTTGAATCTCAAATGGCTGCTTTGCATCCGGAGTAAGCACAAGTGTACCTCTTACGATAATTGCAGCTCCGACATTGATCTTGCCAACCTCATCATAGTTGTCTAAGCCATTTCCGTATACAACCTGGATTGGCTCAAAAAATGTACCATCGTTTACCACGATAAATCCAAAATTCTTTGAATTACGATTGCTTCTGACCCATCCTCCGATAGTCACCTCTTTGTCAGCGAATTTGTCCTTGTTGCGGAAAATCTCGCGTATGTTTGTAAGTTCCATTATCTAATCCTCCATTTAAGCTGCCTGCGCATCACCACAGACAGCATATTTATCGTTATTATTCGGCATCCGCGCTGCCACTTGAAGTATCCGGCGCTGCACTGCCATCCTCAAATGTCACATTTGCTTTCTCTGTGACTGTATCAATAGCCTTGTTTACAAGGTACTGGTTCTTAAGGTATGTCTTTCCCTCATCCTTGTGTCCGCTTCCAAAATACTTGTATACCTCAGAAGCCTTGCTGAACTGGCCATTGCTGGCTGATACGATGTAATCCACATAGCTGTTGAAGGCATCATCATCCATCTTGATATTTTCCTTCTCAGCGATAAGCCCAAAGATGAACTCTGTCTTTATCTGGTCTGTCAGATTCTCCTTCCACTTCTCTGTGGCCTGATCCACTGTCATGTTGTAGTTGGACTTTAAATATTTCTTAAGTGTCTGTCCATCCTTGACATTTTCCTTGGTAAATGAAGCAATATACTCATTGAGTCTGGCCTGTAGATACTCATCAGGAATCTCGACTGTGCTGTTGTCAATCATGTAGCTCTTTATCTTGTCCACCTCAGCGCTGTAGAGCTGCTGCTTCAAATCTTTCTCAATCTGTGTGGTAAGCTGGGCATTTGTTGTCACTCCGGCCTTTCCAAACACTGTGTTGACCTGCTCGTCTGTCATATCAGCAAGTGCAACAGGATCTGCTGAGTAAATACCCTTTACTGTATACTCAAATGTAACTGTCTGTCCGTTTAGGTCATCGTTGCCATAATCCTCAGGGAAAGTCACGTCACCCTTAACCTTGTCACCCACCTTGGCTCCGATTATAGGCTTTGTAAATCCATCAATAAAGGATGAACCGCCGACCTGGCTGTTGTTTGTCACATCAAGCATCACATCTGTAGCTGAGCCACCATCAAATGCTTTGCCATCCTTATATCCTGTGTAATCAACCTTGACATAATCGCCATCTGCAACTGTATCACGATCTGTAACCTGCTTGTACGCATCTGCACCATATGACTGAAGCACATTGGTCAGATATTTCTGCTTTGCTGTATCGTTTATCTCATAATCGTTTGAGACAGTAATTGCAATACCTGAATAGTCTGCAAGCTTTGTAACCTGCTTTGCGTAGTCTATGTCAAACTGTCCGCTTCGCATCGCCTCGCTGCCGGCCTCGGTGCCTGCCTCTGTTGCGCTCTTTGAGCCACCCTTTTTGCTCTTGCCGCTTATTACAGCAACAAGCGCAATAATTACCACGATAAGTGCAATCACAATCACTGCTATGACTGCCTTCTTACCTGTATTCTTTTTCTCACTCATTGGAATCCTCCTGAAATCTGTAAGTCATGTTATTTATATGTACAATGCCCTGCCACGGCAAAAACGCATCCGCAAAACACTATACCTGTCTACAATATCACATATCAGGTTAAATTACAACGAGTGAAAATTTCTTTATCTTTGCAAACACCGGAGGAGTATGCATCCTAAGCCCTACTGTCACCCTGGCATTCTTTTGCAGCCTTACCGGCTTAAGCAGATGTGTCACAAACCTGATATCATCCGGGAAAATGTCGCTTGTATATGTATGAACGCCGCTTTCATCCTCCACATCCATAAACAGCTCGACCTCGACACCTGTTGTATTGGTTCCTCTATAGTCAACCGCTGCTATATACTCACCGGTATATTCAATATCCACCGTCTGGCTTATCGAATAGTCAAAATTGGCATCTGAAGAGATAAACACTCCATCCTTACCCAGTGTATACTGTCCTTCTTCGAGGCTTGTCTCAATCTGCCAATTATTAAATCCATCCTTAAATTCAGGATTTGAGATTAGATTTCCATGAATCATAAGAAGCTTCATGAAATCCTCCACCTCCGGTGTTTCTTCATACTCATAAAGTGATTCAATATACTTGTCAAGCTCTTTAATCGGCGGATTTTTCGGATCAAAGTCCCTGATTGCATCCCAGCCCGGCAAAGCCCTGCCATGCTCGTCAAACATACCCATATTCTCAAACCAGGTTCCCATGCCTTTACCAGGCACACCCACAGGCTCCCAGTAGTATACACCGGTCTTTCCGGTATCCTTTGACACCTCTGCTGCTATCTGCATGATTATTTCAAGAGACTTCTTCTGCTCTGCGCTGCCTGCATCAAGGCCTGCAGTCTCCATGAGTTCCTTCGAGATATGATCTCCCTTGCAATGCCTCCACGGATGAGCTGTCTCCACAATATAAACCGGCAGATTATATAATTTTATGAGCCTGCTCATAGTATCCTTCAAATCCATGAAGGTACCATGCCAGAACGAATAAAAGGAAAGGCCAATCGCGTCAATCGGCAGCATGCCCGCATTAAACATAGAATCAAACCAAGGCATAATACAGTTATATCTGCCTCCCTGATCCAGATGAATCATGACCTTTGTCTCCGGGAGCAGTTCCCTGACAGCTCTGATTCCCTCATTTACAAGCGCAGCCAGCTGCCTGTACTGTGGCACTGCACCATCCGGAAACAGCATACCACTCCTTATTTCATTGCCAATCTGAACCATATCCGGCGCACAATCCATGATTTTTAATCTGTATAGCACATCATATGTGTACTTGTGCACTGCCTCCTTCAGCTCATCAAAGCTTAAATTCTTCCACGCATCAGGCTTATTCTGCTGTCCCGGATCTGCCCAGTAATCTGAATAATGAAAATCAAGCAGAAAATGCATTTTGTATTTTTTAATGACATGAGCCATCTCGAGAACATATGTAAGACTGCAATACCCCTTAGACTCCGGCACCTTATCAGGCTCATTCCATATGCGCAGACGGACTGAATTTACATTATTCAGCTTTAAAAAATCAAATACCCTGCACACATGACCTTCCCTATCCATTATTTGTATATTATTGTCAACCATCATAGGAACGGATGAAATATCCACTCCCTTTAAGAAATTGCTATCCTTTTTCTGCTTGCGCTGCTGCTTAAGCTGATACATCTTTGTGTCAGCACTTACGAGATAATCGTCAAAGCTCTTACCACTGCCCGGCCTCGTATATATGATGCCGTGACTGATAAACAGGCTGTGCTGCTCCATGATATCATACACGCGCTTTATATACTTCTCAGCAGTGTCATGTCTGTCCCCAGGGATAAACACGATAAATTCATCTCCACCGAATCTATATACCATACTTCCCTCAGGCTTTTGCTCATCAAGCACCCTCGCCACAGTCTTTAAAAGCTCGTCACCGTACTGGTGTCCGTAGGTATCATTTATGTCCTTGAAATCATCCACATCGAGAAATACTATGGTGCAGCCGACATTTTGAGCTTCAAGCTCAGCAAACATAGGAATGACCATCTCATTGCATGCCACACGATTGTATAGGCCTGTGAGCGCATCATGGTTGTAGAGATTCTTAAGCTCATTATTTGTATTCTCAAGTACCTTTTGCTTAAAAAGATTCTCAAGCCTCTTGAGCAGGGCAGACTGTATATCAAACTGCTCAGGATGGTCGTACAAAAACTCAGGATTCCTGAGTATTACATAGCCCACTATCTCGTCCCTGAAATGCAGCGAGCAATACATATAGCAGGTGTTTTTATCTACACTCTGCATGTACTGCATAAGGTCATTTACACTCTTAAACTCAAGCTTTCCATTGTCCTTGTCATCCGCATAGAGTACAACCTCGTCGTCAATATCATAGCCATGCTTCCTAAAGTGTGCATTGTTCCTTGCAGCTGCCAGATCAGAAACACCGACCACATACACTCCGTCACACTTCATGCTCTGTATATAGTCAGAGTATCTCTCAAACAAATCATAGTATTCATTGCACTCCTCGAGCTCTTTCTGGAGGATCATTACTGCATCCTCCTCCTGCTCTCTTGCAACGGAGCCTTTGATAATATTCTTTATGTAATTACGATAATCCACTCTGCCGGTATTAGGGCATCCGCAGCTCTCAGCCGGGATAAACTCAGAATCAAGGTATTTATCAGAAGCATCGCCCGTGCCATTCCAAAGCGCCTTAAATATCTCAAGAGCATTTCTGCCTATATTGCCCCTGTTGTGATCCACTGTTGTAATCTGTGGGTTAAAATACGCAGCCTTATCCAGATTGTCAAAGCCTGTGACCTTAAAATCCTGTGGTACCTTGTATCCAAGAACCTCTGCTGTCGCACACAGTCCTGCTGCTATATTGTCATTTGCACATAAAAATACATCCGGTAACGGCTTTTTGCTCTCGTGCCAATCACTCATATACCTGACACCTGTCTGATAATCAAAATCACCAAACATGTACATATCAGCTGTAAGTGGTATGCCATAATCACTTAAAGCCTCCTTGAAGGCCTCAAAACGCATTCTGTTCTCATAATGATACGGCGGACCACCTGCAAACACAAAGCTTTTGCAGCCATGCGCATAGTACATATGATCCATTATCTTGCGAAACAGCCTCTTATTATCGTTGCCTACATAGTAAAACCCATCAACCTTATACCCGATACTCACTACCGGCACATTTACCGACTGAAGCTTTCTGACCATATACTGTATCTCATCCAGGTTGGTCGTATTGGTGCAGTCAAATACCACTCCGTCGAAGCTGTTTAAATCAGGTAAATCGTTCAGCGCATACTCGCCTTTGTTAAACTTTGAATCCTGACTCCAGGTTCCGTTGGTATTGTAAAAATACAGGCACACATCCAGTCCCAGCTCTTTAGAGCCTTCCATGATACCCTCAACCCACGAATATGTTACATATCTTCTCCAGCCATCAGCCAAAAGAGCAATTTTCTTCATTAATAAATACCCCTTTGCGTCTTCTAAAGACCTTTTCCAAAATATAGTTCTATTATACTACGATTTTACCTATTCTTGCAATAAAGATTGATTTTTTTTAGCATATTTGATAGAATTAATTTAAATAAGCAAATTTTTAGGAGGGATACGTTTTGAATCCAGCATTAATCGTACTTATTGTTATCGCAGTAGTGCTTGTGGTAGCATTTATAGTATTAACAATCCTCGGTAAAAAAGCACAAAAAAGAAAGGAAGAGCAGGACGAACAGATAGCTGCTGCATCACAGACAGTCAATATGCTAATCATTGACAAAAAGCGTATGAAGCTAAAGGATGCCGGTCTCCCACAGCAGATTATTGAGCAGACACCAAAGCTTATGCGCCGCTCAAAGCTTCCTGTAGTCAAGGCCAAGGTCGGACCAAGAGTCATGTCTCTTATCGCAGACGAGCAGATCTTTGATGAGATTCCTTTAAAGAAAGAGGTCAAGGCTTCTGTCAGCGGTATCTACATCACAGCTGTCCGCGGTATCAGAGGACCTCTTGAGAAGCCTAAGAAGAAAAAAGGCTTCCGTGCAAGAATGGCAGAAAACTACAGCAAGGCCAACGAACAGCTCAAGGCTGAGGAGGCTGCAAAGGCTGAAAGAAAAGCTGCTAAAGAGGCAGCCAAAAAGGCTAAGCAGAAATAATATCATGATTTAATTTTCATGTACATAAACAGAGCATGTGGGATGGCTTTCATCCTCACATGCTCTGTTTTTTATATGCTTTATCCATATATGCTTTATATATTTTTTACCCCATAGGCTTGGCAGACTTTTATGCAATTTTGACTGCTGCGCCTTTTTTCTTCACAGCTATATTGATATGACAGTCGCCTACAAATTCATAGTTGACATCAAGTGCATACTTTACCTCTGCCCTTATCTCGTCCTCAGTCTCCTTTACCTCTATGCTTGTGGCATCAATACCTATCTGGATACTTCCAAACGGTGTATAATAATATGTCAGGTTTTTCTTTCCCTTCTCAAATATCATATGTACACTCATAGGTCCCTTGCGGGTGAACTCAAGATAATTGTCATTGAATTTAAGCATATTTTTGAGTGTCTGGGTCTCACCCTCCATTATCTCCTCAAAAAGCACATAGTGCTTGTTATTTCTTATATAATACTCTCCCGGGGCAATCACCTCTACCGCATCCGACTGTTGGTCCGGTGCGAGCTGCAGGCCCTTTAATGATACTACTACATCCTTTGTCATTTCTTTCTCCTTATCCTCTTGCATATCTAAATTAATTCACGCTTTAATAATTTCTCATCACATATTTTCTTTTAATATATTTTTTCAGCATAAATATACCTGTCTCTTATACACATCTCCGAGCCCACGAGACATGCGCAGA